>FUWD013230734.1_pt1 | contig 30651 bp, 13 predicted proteins | sample 1063281 | NCBI WGS metagenome assembly FUWD01 (sample SAMEA79048168, study PRJEB19326) | metagenome | biome: marine | reverse complement strand
TTTGGTAACGCAGGGATATGGAAGCATAACGAAGGGAAAAAGGAGTCTTATATCAAGAGCAATCTGAAGAAGAAGGATTTGAAAACTTTTATAATTTTGAATTTGAACCTATACATAACGAAAACAAAGATGCAGATTCTGTTTATCATAACGTGTCTTACGCAGCAGACGTTTATAGCGATAATGTTTTAGTGTTGAATCAAGGATTTACAAGCTTTTACGTTTACAACACATTCCAAATATCTGGAAGTAAAGATTCTTCTCCTTTAGAGTACTTGGTAAACATTAGGAGAATAGGAGCTAAATGGAATATAAATAGATTTAGAGATTTAGCTTCGTTGTCTATAGAAGCCACCGCATATTATACTCCTCCATCACCAAACGTTGTAGGAGCGATAAGCTCGGGAACACTTACTTCTTCTAATGCAATACCTATGTTTACTATATTAGGTATGGCGGAAGCGCCTACGCCAGCTTATTTAATATTACCTCCAGTAATAAAGCCTTACTACCAAAAGAAAAAGTTTATAGACAAATGGTTTGGAATTAGACTAATCTATGACAACATATCAAATAATTTAATAAATTTACATTCTACGTCCGTAGGAGCAAAGAAATTCTTTAGATAAGATGAATCAAAAAAAGAAATTTAAGTCAAAAAGAAAAAGCAAATACGTAGCCGGGGGCATGTATCAAGATAACGTAATTCCTTCAGCAAAGGGATCTACAGCTATGACTGTTTACAATGAAGATAATCCTGCAATACAAGCTCAAAGAGAACAGGCTTTAAAAAATTCAACGGATAAGGCTAGACAAGAAAGTTCTACGCTTGCGGATAATCTTGAAGCGGAGAAAAAAGAATTTGAATTAAAAGCTAATGAAAACGAAATAAACTCGGACAATAAATTTAACAGTGCTTTAGGTGCTTCTGAAAAATTTGCAGACTCCAGGTCAACAGAAAAACCTTTAAGGTCGGCAATAAACACTTTTAAAGAAGCCAGGCAAGCTAAAAAAACAATGCAAGGGGTTGAAGCTTTTAATTCAGGCAAAGCTTTTATGGATAGTCAAGCAATAGCTAAAGACGGTATACAGTCTTTTAACGCAGCTAAGGGTTTGAATTCAGCAAAAACAGCTTACGAAGGAGCTAATCAAGCAAAAACTCTTACAATGAGTGGCTTAAAAACTGCAGACCAAGTTAAAAATGCAGGTGCTTTTGGAACCGCAACACTCGGTAAAGGAGCGGAACTATCCACGTCAATAGGAGCGGGAGGTAACATGGCAGCATCGACAGGTACTCAGGTATTAGCAAAAGGGTCTGCGGTAGGAAAAGGTTTAAAAAACTTTGCTACGTCAGGTGCTGGTATTGGAACAATAGCATCTTTAGCCGGAATGGGAATAAGTAAGTTTTCTGATGACGGAGACGCTACACATTCAAATGTTGGAGAATACACTGGCTCTATAATGAGCGCTGCAGGAACAGGGGCTACAGTAGGAAGTATTGTTCCGGGAATAGGAACAGCTATTGGAGCGGGTGTAGGAGCTTTATTTGGAGCGGGTAAACAATTCTTTGGGACAAGAAAAGCTAAAAAGTTAGAAAGAGCTCAAGAAAGAAAAAGAGAGCAAAGGGTTGGGGAGTATAATAAGGATACTTCTGAAGAAGTAATGAATAGCCTTAATGTAGCCAAGATGGGGAGTCAAGTAGCAAAAAACTATACAGGGTTCAATTTAGGGAACGACACAGTAGCAAAACTTGGAGGGTATAGAAATATGCCTAAATACGTTTAAAGAAAAAAACATGGAACAAAATACTACACTTTTAGATAGATTGAAGCAAAGGGCTAAAATGAACCGTAGATATAGTACCGGAGGAACAAACCTTCCTGGTGGTCAAATGAATCCTATTCCGGGTTCTGATGCTGTAGAGTTTGTAGGTAATAAACATGATCAATCAGGCATGGGTTCTAATAGCGGTATACTTCTAGATGACGAAACAGAAGTAGAAGGAGGAGAAACCATGGACAAAGTAAACATGGCTAAAACAGGTGGAGCAAAAGATTATTTCTTTTCGGATCATTTAAAAAAAGGAGGAGTTTCTTATGCTAACATGCATAAAGAAATACTCAATAACGGAGGTGATCAAAAGAAAATAAACTATCTAGCCATGATGCAAGAAAAAGCAGCAGGCAGAAACCCTAATACAATTCAAAAAGCTAAAGAAGGAGGTGTACGTAGACTTCAGCACGGAGGACCACATTCAAATGAACGAACCCCTCAACTTAGTATGCAGCAAAGAATGTATCAGCAAAACTTGAGCCCTGACGATTATCAGTCGCATATGCAAAGTATGTACGAGCAAAACTTATCAAAAGTAGATGAAAGCAAATTAGTGGACCCTAATACAGGACGCCCTTACAGTGAATCACAAGCGCAAGGCGCTAGCACAAGCACAAGCTCAAATAACTCTAAAGGTTATAAAACGAGATCAGGCGACCCTTTAAAGGTAGCTTCTGAAGGGTATTTACCAGAATACGGTGACATCCCGGGACGGCAACCAGGAGTTAACGTAGGAGATATGCAATATTATTTAGACGATCCAGAACTACAGCAATACATTTCAGAGCATGAAAACTTTGGAGATGAGTGGATGAAAAACATAGATCCTGAAGTTTTAGAGGCGGCAGGAATAGATAGCTACGAAGACTTAAATGAAACAGGTAAAGTAAGAGCGTATCAAAATGCGTGGAATAAAAAAAACCCTGAAAACAAAATTCAAGTTGACGGAAAGCTTGGTGAGCAAACATTAAGAACTGGAGTAGGTAGCGGAAAAGAAGGAGAAGAAGGAGATACAGAATCTAAAGAGCCAGAAACTCCTGAAATAACTAAAAGAAAAGAAGTAATAAACAAAGCTCCTGAAAAAGATATGTACGGAAATTTAATTGGGGCAGCTCAATTTCTACCGGCCGTAGCAGCTTACATGGAAAAGCCAGATTACATGGATTCTCCCGATCTAATTAAGCCAGGTATTGTTGGGGCAGAAAGAGATGCTAGGGTTAATTTAGAAAGAGTAGATTATAATTCAGATAAAGCTGCGGTAGGAAATGATGTAGGAGCCATGGCAGCTAACATAGGTAATTCAGGTGGAGGTTCTTCAAATATAGTTAATCAAATGGCGGCTTTTGGCCAAGGTCAAAGACTTAAAAATGAAATTACAAGCAAAGAAACTAACGTTAATACTCAGATTGGAAACACTGAAGGGCAAATGGAAGCTTCTAGAAGAGCCCGTAATTCGGATAGAGCTTTAAGAGCTTCAACGCAAAACGCTAATTCAATACAGGCAGCTTCTAAATATAACGCTGATAATAAAAGATACGTAGATGATTTTAACTCAGCAGCTGACGCAGCTACTAAAGACAGAAGGTTAATGGCTCTGGATACCGGAGTTAAAAATCTTGCTCAAATGCGTAGAGATAAGCTTCAATACGAAGCTCAAGAAAGATTAGCTTCAGCTGTATCAGGTCAATCAGGAGTCTACAATAGAGAGTTATTAAAGAAAGATTCATTGTTTAAGAAAATGGGTGGACACAGACACAAAAGAACATAACATGGCAAACAAATATAGTAGATACCAATTACAGCCTTTTTTAAGTCAATATGTTGACCCTGCTTCTGTAGAAGTAAATCAAATTCTTAGAGAGAGATACGATACAAACAAGCAAGGTAAAGATTTAATTGATCGATCCCTGGCTCAGTTAAAAGTAATGAAGGGAGATAAGCCTTTAGTAGATAAAGCTAAAAGTCAGGTAAAAGGGTATTTGAGTGATGTTAATGAAAAAGGCAATTACGAAGATGCTGGCCTTGCAATACAAGACGCAGCCAACTACGTAGATCAAGATCCTGGAGTTATAGCAGCTCAAGCTTCTTACAAGAATAGATTGTCGGAATTAGAATTTTTAAGAACAGCCAGAGCGGAAGGAAAACAAATTCTTGATTTTGGACAAGGAGCGTCAGAAACACACCAATCTTACTTTTTTGATGAAGATTCAGAAACCTTTAAAACTGACATATACGAACATGCTTCTGAGCAAAGATTGGATTACGATCAAGAAATGTCTAGCTTGCTGAAGACTATCAAAGCTGATTCTAACGGAAAAGGATGGGAAGGTATAACTAGAGGTAAAACAGATAGAGTTGCTGCTATGATGTACGAAAACTACATACAGAGTGATGCCGGTAAACAAGATTTCAGGAGGTTAACTCAGTTAGAGTTGCCAAAAAATATGAGCCCTGAAGAAAAGCAGATGATGGCCAAAAAAGACATAATGCACCGTCTAAAAGGGTTCACTAGACAGTATGAATACAATAAAATTACAACTCCTAAACCTTCAGATTCCACTGGCGCTGGAAGATTTAAGTCAGGAGTTAGAACATCCCTGAGCACTTCAATTAAGAGTGGGTTAAAAGATGAGCCGCAAGCTCAAGCTTTTGATAATATGTTAATTCTACAGGATCCGAATCTGTCAGACGAAGAAAAAACATCCAAGCTTAGGTTTAATAGAGGTGTGATGAATAAGAACGTAGCCATTTATCTTAATAGTCAAGGAGAGGAAGGTAAAGCGAAATTATCTGATTGGAATGAGCTTCAGAAATCACACAACCAACCAGGAGATGAGGAGTTCTTTGAGCTCGTGAAAATGTTAACTATAAATACTTATGAACCTAGTACTGATTTTGGAAAAGTTCTTTCAGATGCTGGAAACGAAGGATTGGTGGGGGCAGGAGTTGGTTTTGGCGTAGGGCTTACCGCAGGATCCATTGCCGGTACAGTTGTTCTCCCTGGAATAGGAACTGCAGTAGGAGCTGGAGGATTAGGGATTTTTATGGCTGCAATTGGCGGGGCATCAGCTTTTGTAGGCAAGTTTGCTGAAGGAGTTTATAATGAAATGGACAAGTACAGGAATGTACGGGACTGGCAAAGAGGTAGCAATGCTAATAATGAGGGAGGAGCACCGGGGTTCTGGGATAACTTTATAGATAGCGAGGAAGAGCAATTGATAGAGGAGTTATTTGGAGGTCAATTTGGAAGTACTGAGTTAGATGACGGAGAAATAGAGCAGTTAAATAAGTCTTTAGGAAGCAACTACACTAAAGATGACGTTCCAAGACTAAAGGAGTTAGCTATGGCAACATATAAATGGATGGCTGGTAGTGAGAATGGAATAAAAGGAGATGACGTAATGAGTCATCTTAAAGAAAATAATACAATCAACACTTCTACAGGATTTTCTACTGACGGAGGGAAGGATGGTAGAGAAATACAGCAAGCATTAGATTTAGACATGAGAAGATCTGATCCAAGATCTGATTGGGTTGTGCATGGAGTTAATACTCCAGGAGAAATGGATGACTTTGTGGGTGAAGGAGGAGAGTTATGGAACGGGGTAGAGGTTACGGATGTTTATCCGGCTAACTCAATTACAAACACTCCTCAGATGTACGGTGTTAAAAATAAAGATGGGGTCAGAAAGGTTGTAGAGTCAAAAGAAGGCCCAGATTTATATGAGGACGCGAATAGCGGTCTCATAGCAAACACTACAAAACTGCTAGGAATGCCAGAAATGCAATCTGAAGAAATAGTTAGACAGCAACTAAACTTCATAAAGAAGCAAAATGGAATAGCTACTGTAGGTGATTATATTGACTTACAGGCTATAGCTTCAGCAAGAGAGAGTGGAGGAACCGAAGCTACTGTTTCGCAAAATAGAAGAAACTCAGAAGACGTGTATTTGATAGATATAATAACAACAAAAGATACTTACGCTATGCAATTTGAACAGCAAGATGGAGTGCTGTATTTTCAGCATGAAGGGAGATTATTACCTTGGACGACCAACGAAGGATATAACAGAGAAGTGTGGGATTTATATCAAAAACAAAACCCTACCTTAGTCGCGTCATTAAGATCTAAAATGAGAAGCAGGAATATAAATGAAATAGCTTTCGATTAACACTCACTTACATGCAAGAAAAAAAAGACGCAGACGGATTGACTGATAGTGGTTTACTACAACCTGGTGATGGGGCTGAAATAGGAACTAATAATCTAATTGATACGTCTAAAGACGAGAAGGTTCCTGAGCCAGAGCTTCACTCTGAAAGAAATATGGGGACAACCTTTTTCGGTCCTAACGCTGGTAAAATCTCCAGAGCTATGGGTAGCGTGAAAGGCTTGACAGTTAATATTTCTCAAGGAGATTACGATAGCTACGATAAGTATATTGATAGACCTTTCTCTATGCATGAATCCGATCTGGATGACACTAGAGCGGAAGGTCAAGGGTTTGGAGAGAAATTCGCTAGATCTTATGGAGCTCAATTACCGGTAGGTATAGTTACTAATGTGTTAGGGAGTACTGTGGGTTTGGGTGTAGGTCTTGCAGAGGTTGTTAATGAAGGGTTCGCAAATGGATTTAGCAAATCTTCTACATGGGGTAAATTCTTCAACAATGATTTTCAAAGAAGTTTAGATGGAGTGAATGAATCCGTTAGGGAAGCATTACCAAACTACTACACTACTAAGGAAGCTGAATATGGAGCATTCAAAGCAGCGTTTGGTCCAGGAGCGGCAAATTTCTGGACAGACGGACTAGCCAATGGTCTTTCGTTTGTTGCTGGAGCAGTTATATCTGAATTTGCTACAATGGGATTGGCAAACGCTCTAATACCAGTAAAAGCAGCCAATCACTTAAAAAGAATATCAGCTTTAAGAAACGCATCTTACGCTGGAACCGCATCTAAAGGAGCCAATGTTTTAAATAAAATAAACAGAAATGAAAAAATATATGACGGGCTAGTTACGGCTCGTAGATTTGCTACAGGAGCTATGTACGAATCAGGTGTAGAAGCAAGGCACAATCTTGATTCAACCTTATCTAACTTAATTAAGATTCACACAGAAAGAACTGGAGAGGCTCCTGATGAAGATGAAATGGCTAAAATAAACCAGGTAGCCTACAGTACTGCCAATGGGGTGTTTGCCGCCAACGCAGCGCTTGTAGGGTATAGTAACATGCTTATGTTTCCAAGAATTTTCGGGAAAGGAATGCGTGGAGCTAAAAAAGGCTTAAAAAAGAAATTCAAAGAAGTTAAAGAGAACGGTATAAATAAATTTGTTCCTAGATACAAAGACTACAATACAGTTAAAAAGTTTGGTTCAGGAGCGTATAACGCTTTAAGGGTTCCTTTATACGAAGGGTTCGTGGAAGAAGGTGGGCAAAAATTAGCAGATATTGCTGGGCAAAAAGCTGCAGAACAATATTACATTGATGGTAAAAGCCCGACATCTTTAGAGGCTGTAGGAGGAATATTAGGCAACGCTTATGATTCTATGGGAGAAGCGTACGGAAGTCCTGAAGGGCAAAAAGAAATATTCTTAGGGTTTATTCTTGGTGGATTGGGCTTACCTTCTTTTGTTAGAACTAATGAAAAAACAGGTAAAAAGGAATTTGGAATAGGATGGCAAGGAGGAGTAAAAGAGTCTATTCAAGAGCGTATTAAGCAAAGAAAGGAGTTAGATGATCTATCTACCTACATGAATAAGAATCAAGATGCTTTAAGCGCTATTAAGATTAATTTTGACATGGCTGTAGGGGATATGAATGCTCAGAAAGACAAGGAGTACGCCCTTCTTACGGATAATAATTTCTCTTACAAAAACGCTGAACACGATGCGTTCTTTAGTTACGTGTACCACAGAATGAAAGGTGGGTATTTTGGAGATGTTGTAGAAAGCATACAGGATATTGAAAAAATGAGTAACGATTCTTTTGAAGAGATGTTTGAATACGCTGACAAAACATCAGAAATGTCTTCTCAAGAAAGAGATGATTTCCTTGAAGGAAGAAAAGCTAAAGTAGTAGAGCAGCATACAGAAAGAGCTCAAGCAATAAAGAAATTAGTAGACAATACGGAAGATATAAACGTAAGCGAAAACGGAAGAAAAGCTATTGTTCATGCGTATTCTTCTGCTAAAAACTCAGACGAAAGAGAAGCTATTTTAGTTGAGGAGCTATTAAATACAGGGGTGGATTTAACTGCAGAGGTTATTGAGGATATTCCCGCTAACGACAAGAAGGAAAATGAAAGCTTTTTGCAACGTGTAAAGAATTTTACCATGAAGAGCCTTGGCAAAGAGGCTATCGAAGTTATGGAGAATTCCGTTATAGGTAGAAGCGTTAAAAAAGAATTAGGAATTTCTGAATTTACTGAGCCAGGACACCCAGGGTTAGTTCTTTTGGCTATGGAAGAAAAAGCTTCTAAATTAGAGAAAAAAGAAAAAAAGCTTGTAGAAGAAGGAAAAGAAGACGAGGCTTTAGAGGTAGCTATCGAGCTTGAGGCTTTAGCCACGCAAGCGGTAATACTTCAAGAGTCCATGAAGGCTGGTATTGCTCCGCCTCTATCAACTGAAGAGCAACAAGTATTAGATAAATTTGAAAAAGAAAATCCAGCAGAGTTTTTGTTGGAAAAAGATAGCATTATAAAAAAATTACAGGATCTTAGACACCTGAGAGCACGTAGGCATAGAGCGTTAAACTTAGTTCAACAGCTAATAGATCCAGCTGCTAGTGAAGATAAGATTCAGCAAATAGAGCAGTATATAGAAGACATTACCCAATCTAAAGCTTTTGAAGGACTATCTACCCGTGAAAAAGCTTTGGCTAGAAAGTATAAAGGAAAATTCGTAGAGTTTGATTACGAAAAGAAAGACGGTACAATAAAGAAATATAGAGGAATTTACAGAGATCAATCAGAAAAAGGTTTGGTTTTAATTCCTGACTCGGAAGTATTTAAAATACTAAAAACCCTAAATTACTTAGAAGGTAAAGCAAACAAAACACCAGCAGACCAAGCTAAAATCGATGAGCTCAACGAATCACTCAAAGGAAAGCAGACAGAATTCCAAGCGTTTGATCCTACAGACGAAAGGCTTTCAAACTTTAATGAAATAGATTCTGACGCTCTTCATTTAGAGGGTGTTGAAGCCTCTATTGAGGTCCTTAAAGATAATTTAACTCAAAGACTTAGTGATTTAAATGAAGCGGTTTACGATACTAGATTCAAGCTACTGCAAGCCGCAGAAGAAGCTGCAGAAATACTCAGCGCCATTCAAAACGCATCAAAAAATAAAAAGGAACACTTATAATCAACCTAAACAAAATAGGGAGAAAAGGTAATTTCGGAAAAAAGAAAGCTTACAGTCTACTAGAAGAGGTCAACTCGGAAATAGAAGCTCTAAAAGAGCAAGAAGCTATGATGGTGGAATCGGTAGAGCAGTTAAACGAAGGGTCTGTGAAGATGCAAATCATACATAATCTTCTTGCTGATTCACAAATAGCTGATGATATTGCAGGTAAGCAAACGACAAAAGAAGAAGCTCTTAAAATGATTAATGAGTTTTTAGGCACAATGTCTGAAGATGCGTTTTATAAAGATTTAGTAGATAAAGGATACTTTGATAAAAATACTTTATCGGAGTTAGTTACATCTTCTAAAGAAAAAGGAGGCAGAGAAGCGGATAAAAAAATTGTGCAGGAATTGCTAGGTATGTTTGCGGAAGGTAATATTCCTAAGGAGTATTTAGACATGATTAATGGTGAGCTTGAAAAATTCAAGTCTGATCTTTCTAATCTTACTTCGGAAAAAGAAAGCATTGAGAATGTATTAAATCAATTCATAGAAAAAGATGGTAGCTACATATTGTTTCCACCTGAAGGGCTCACTGAGGAAGACAGAACAACATTAATAAAGCAACTAGAAGCCGTAAACAGAAACATTACTTTCTTAGAGGATAAAATATCTGAAATTAAAGCCTTTACTGAGGATGATCTAAACAAAGATGTATCAGCAATAAACGATAAAGATAACGAAAGGATGAAAGGCATCCAGATGGAAAACGCTATTCTGGAAACTTTAGAGCAATATGAAATGTGGCGCGTAAACATGACTAATGCTCCAGCGGCTACAGTTAAGGAAGATGACGGAAAAGGTCCATCTGGAGTAAACACTAACGTAGATTTTGTAGATAAAGAATTTAGAGATAGAAATGGAGTAGGAGGAAATAACGTTCATAGTTTATTGACGAATCCTTTTCTAAAAACAGCTGGTTATCACGCTTTAGCTTTAGAGCAATATAAGATATACGAAGAAAGAAAAGCAAACGGTAAGCCGTTATCAAAATCTGAGTTAATGCATTACGAAAACGTAATGTCTCAATTAAGATTCTTTAAGGCTTCAGAGAGTGTAGTGAATTGGACAAAATTAGAAGGTAATAAGCTTAGAATTGTCCATAGAAATAACATTCCTGCAGAAATGCAAGACAAGATAGTTTTCTATGACGGTAACATGCCAGAAGGAACAAAGATTGAGAAACGATACGTATACGAAAAGGACCTCAAGGACTACACTACAGAAGACAACGAGAACATAATGCTTGTCCTTGTAGACAAAGACTTGAAACCTGTCTTAATAGATGGGGAAATGGCCTACACTAGCATGCCTGACGCAAAGCTTAGGTACCCTAACGGGAACTACATGTACAATGAAGCTTTAGATTTAAATAAAGATGGATCAATAAAAGAGGGAGTAAATAAAGTAGCAAAAATACATAGCGAACACAGAAAAGATTTACTGGAAAAACACAGATTCTATTTATTACAGAATAAATGGAAAATCTAAAAGTATGACTATTTGGGAAAACGAAGACCCAAAGTCAAAAGGAACTATACTCGGAAGGCTCGTACAGACAGAAGAAGAAATAAAGGAAGTTCAGCTTAAAGCCGCCATAGGGGAAAAAGGAGAAAAAGAGCCACAATAAATATTGGTAAAAACCAGTGGAATGTTCCTAACGGATTCTTGTACCTATCTAAGCCAGGTTCAACTGGAATAAAAAACAACTTAGTAAGAGCTTGGCCTCAAGATCTGGGAGAGCAAGCTAGAGAAAACGTATACAACTTGATCAGACTGTTTGTTTCAAACCAAAATAAGGTAGCGACAAACGAAATGACAGGAAAGGAAGCTGCTTTTATTGGAGGAGACAAAGGACTTAAAACTATTTTGTCTGAAATGATATTTTACGGTAAGCAAGCAAAAGACAGGCAGCTTACTCAATTTTCCATATACATGGAGAATGACGCAATACATTACGGAGGTAAAGGAAAATCTATATCTTTTGAAGAGTTAGCAGACCCTAAAGAAAATGAAGAAGCCCACACGGCATTCAAAGAGTTTTTAAAAATACTCAAGTTTAACGCAAATTCTCACAAACTAAACGATGATGAAACTGCAAGAAAAACAGCTAATACAGCTAAAAGTAAATTAATAAAAAACGCACCAGAAAGCTTAAAAGAAGCAGCTAAAAGTAAAAAAGCCACTCCTGAATACACGGTATTTACAGAAGTAATAGTAGATGAAAATCTAAAAGTAACCACTAGGGACTGGCCAAACTATACGGCTTATTTAATTTCTAGTGAAGGAAGGGCTATTTCAGATATTCCAGTAGTAGTTAATATGAACTTAGATATGTCCGGATCTAAAGACGTTGTGCAGTCTACCGTTCCTCAGTTCTTAAACATGTATTTAAAGCATGACGGAATACCGTTAAGCGCAGAAGGTTTAGAAAACGCAAAAGAAAACCAAAAAGCAGCCAAAGACAACTCAGAGCCTAAAGAAAAAATGACCCTTGAGGAAGCTTATGCGGAACAAACAGAAAAAACAGAAATAGGCATAACTAAGGTGCGGGATAAAGATGGTAACATTAAAGAATATAAAACTGAAAAAATAAAAGGGCTATCATCAGAAGCAGCTAAACTCATTAAAGAAGCAGAAGAGAAAGGAATTACAAGTCTTGAAAAAATTGGATTTGAAAGTACCGGTAACCCTAATGAGCTCAATACAGAAAAAGAAGATAAAGAAGAAGACCTTGGAGAAATATTAAACGATGAAGAAGAAATAGACGGAGGAGAAGATACTGCGCCTTTTATGCTTAAATCATCTGTAGATTCAGAGAACTCTGAAAACATAGACGTTGAAGGTCAATTAAAGTGGTTTAATGCTAACGTACCAAAAGATAAAGACGGAAAACCTTTAGTTGGGCTAGAGTTCGTGAAGGGCCTTATAGACGGAAAGGCTTACGGTAAATTCACTAAAAATGGAAACATTCTTCTTTCAGACTTAATGGAGGTAAACGGAGTTTTATACCATGAAACTTGGCATGCTGTAACTAGAAAGTTTATGCCTAAAGACGAAAGGTATAAAATGTACGAAGAAGCAAGAAAACTCAGAGGAAAAGCAAGAACATTCAAAGGAGAAGCTAAGAAACTGTCTGATTTTACGGACAAGGAGGTTGATGAGTGGCTAGCTGAAGAATTTAGGTCTTATGTGATGGCTGACGGGAATTACACCGTAGGACAGGACGTGAAGAAGTCTTGGATCGATAGATTATTTGATAGAATATTCAAAGCCTTGACTTATTTTACAAGCAAAACCTCTAACGCTGAACTTTTAATGTCCAGGATACATGGAGGTTATTTTGCTAACCCTTCAACAGAAATCACAGTGTACAGCTCTCAAGAAGAAGCTTACATGGAAGCTGAAGTAATAAGCCCTACGTTAATAAATAATTCTGTAGAAGGAATGACCGTTCATTTATTTCAATTAGCCGCAGAGCAAGGGTTGTTTGAAATAGAAGATCTATTTGATGTTAGAAAAAAAGACAAAGTAAGCAATGCCGTAAACAGCTTGTATGGAGACTCAACTCAATCCAATAAGGTGTGGAACAAAATGATGGGTTCTTTAAATCAAAAGCTTAGAAATAATAAAGCTAAATTAAGTGCCGTTAAGTCAAAAGCTCAAAAAGAATTTCTAGAAGAGGAGAGAGTAAAAATTCTTAAAACTGCAAAATCAGTTCAAGATAATTGGGGTTTCTTTATAGAGCAACATAAAGAATTTTTAGTAAGGTTTGAATTAAAAATTAAAGAATCTATAGTAGATGAAATAGAAGAAGGTAAAAAAACAGGAGTAGGGTTTGATACAGCTCAATCAGAAATTGACCCTAATTCAACATTGCCTCATCCTGTAAGATTGTTGCTATCAACTCTACCTGCAGTGCACGAAGACAGAAGCGGAAACCCACAATTAACATACAATAATAGCGGATTTCCAAAGCTTGCTGATTTTGGTTCAACCATGGCTTTCTTGTATAAGGAGCTGTCTAACACGGACCCTAAGTTTATAGAAGAAAAGCTTATAGGGCTTGCAAAAACTAGACCTGACTTAAAGCTATTAATTAAAAGACTAGGTATAGAAACTTCTGATTGGTCAGATAAGACTGCACCTCAAGTTAGAATGATAAACAGAATACTACAACAGTTTGATCAATCTAACAGAACGTTCCACATGCAGTCAATAGACAGGCAAGGAGGAAGATTCTTAATAGACAACAATTCTAGTAGAGTAGATGATCTCGTTAGAAGCGCATGGAAGCTAAACTTCAGAACATCCATAGAAAATGGAATAGGAAAGCTGGAAGATGGTAAAATGATAATAAATAAAAATGTTAACATTACTTCAGGAGGAGTAACAAAAAGCTTAGAAAAATGGTCAACTACCCCAATGAACGGAGCCACTTCAGCTGAAGTTCTTGCTGCTATAGGTATAAAATTTTCAGACACTGATGCGTTTGAAGAAGCGTACGAAAATGATGATGAAGTTAAAGAAGCTGTTAAATGGATTTTAACTGAAGCTAGAACCAACCCAATTAGCAACTTGTATGAAGGAGATATTCAGGGTAGATTAAAGGTTTTAGTAAACGTAGAAGTAGCCACAACAAAATACGCTGTAGACTTAATTCACATAAACGCATCAGGTAAAAAAGTATACGGAATAGGCTTAAAGAATCATTTAGATGTAGTTGCGTCTGAATTGAACAGTGATCCTAACAAGGCAAAAGAAATGATGCAACATTATAACTTAAAAAATTCAGTATATCTAAAGCAAATGTTGGATGATAATCTTATGATGGAAATATCCATACTAGAAGACATAAAGCAAGAGTTTGGGAGAAACAAAGGATTAGCTAAAAGCACTCCGGCCGATATTGCTGTAATGCATGTAAACGCAATGCTAAGTAAAGGGATTATACCATTTATTAGAACTGCAGACAAAAGCACTGAGTTTGGTGTTGGATTTGGAAGGCCGGCAAGTTTAGCTATCAAAAGATCTGACATGGTTAAAAGACTTCAAGGTTATTTAACTGATGAAATAAAGACCGCAAACATATTCAACACAAACAAGAAAAGTAAATTAAGAAGAATATCTACTTACGCTGAAACAGGAGGTGATTTAAGATACTTTAAAGGCGTAATACCATTAACGAGAAAAGATTTATCTAAAAGCTTATCAGACAAAAAGATTGAAAACATCGTAAATGACGCAAAAACAATAGAGAGGCTTGAGGAGTTTCTAGACAACAAAGTAAAAGGAGTATCTGACTCTCTTTATGGGTTTAATATATTGAAAGCAGGAAAGAAAGGTTCCGTATACAACATAGGTATAAGTAATCAAATAGTAGAAAAACTAAAGAAAAAAACATCTGATAGAACTACTTCAAGTTCAGAGTTAACTACTAGAACTGCAGACTTACTTACGCAACAGGTTGCTTACGAACATATGACTGGAGTCATAGAGCAAAGCAAGCTATTTTTAGGTGATTTAGGATTGTATTCTGCTTTATTTAAAAGAACTTCAGGAGCATCAGGTACAAAAATATACCCATCTTCCGATCAAAAACTATTAGATTGGACTAACGCCAATATGCCTAACCTGCGTATGGAAAAAGAGCATTCAAAAACTCTTAGGTCAGTAGTTAGGGCAGACGTAAGAACAGATTCTCCATTCTTAAAAGAGTATATAGCTATACTAAACATATTAAATCCCAGTAAACTAAACAACCTAAACGATAAAGGTGAAAATATTTTAGAAGAAGCTTACACCAATATGGAAGAGTTTGATGGAGGTGGTCTTATGCATTTCGATTCTTATAGAAGTATATTATGGAGAGCAAGCAAATGGTCTGATAAGCAAGAAAGTCTTTACCAGAAAATAATGGCAGGAGAGGAAATTAAAGCTGAAGATATAGCTTATTTCCCAGCACTAAAGCCTCAAGTATTTGCTCCGTTTGTAGAAGACGGTGTAAGACTTATGACTTTCCATAAATTCGCACTCTTTCCGTTAATACCTCAGCTTATGCCAGGCAGAACGTATGATGATATTAACGCAGATATGGTGAAAAACAAAGCAGACTACATGGTGTTTAATTCAGTAGCTAAAGTAGGAGCTCCAACCATGGACGGCAAAAACTTTGATCCTTTCTACGAAGACAATGGAAGCTATCAAGGTTACAAGCCTATGTCTTTAGATGAGAACGGAGAGCCTTTAGGTTTATCAGAATTTGATTTCTCTCAACTAGGTATACAAGTAGAGATAGCTCCAGAAGTAAAAGAAAAGGTTTCAGCAGGAACTCAGCTTACTTCACTTCTTCCTGTTAATATATTTGAAAACGGAGAAATTAGCAAAAAATACCAAGGAACTGAATTAGAGAGCGTAATAGACGAATATCACGAGATAAACTATCGAATGATAGAAAGGGATATAAAAGGTCTGGCTAAAAAATTAGATCTTGAAAAGCAAGATGATGATCGTTATTTAGCTAAAGACATGAAAAAGCTTTCTGACGCCATAATGAAGGAGTTAGAAAGACGAGATATGCCTGTTCATACCAAAAACGGTATAAAAGCATTATTCAAAAGCGACAATCCTTTCATAAACCAGCTTTTTGAGAGAGATAAAATAGAATCTATACTTTACTCTATAGTCACCAATTCAGTCATTAAAAGAAAGATGCCTGGAGATATGATGGTGCTTCAAGCTGCAACCGGCCTAGAGGTTAAAACTAGAGCACTAAAACAAAAAGACTTCATAAGAGCTAATGAAGAAAACATACCTATAGAGGTAATGAAGCCAATATTGTTTTACCGCAAAGGATTGGACGAAGACGCTACTCCTGAAGATTTGGCGGCAGCTCCAACGCTAGCCATGCAGGTATGGTTACCACACGCATTCAAAGAATTAGGACTAGGAAACTTGATAGATGTAAACAAAGTTCCTTCTGACTTAAAAGAATTAATAGGTTTCCGTATCCCTACAGAGGGATTGAACTCTATAGATTTTATAGAAGTTGTTGGGTACTTACCTCCTTCTGCCGGTTCAACTATAATAGTTCCTTCGGAGATGGTAGGTAAAGCTGGGGCGGATTACGATATTGATAAGTTAACCTTGTATTTTCCTAATTATGGTTTTAACGAAGAAACTGGAGAAGTTTCCAAGGTCCCTTACATGGATGAGAAGTATACCAATGAAGAAAGGTATAACGCAATGCAAGAAGAAGAGGGTACGGACTTATCGTTCGAAGACTTTATCAAACAACCTTTGTCTAAGCAAAACACTCAAAAAGCATTACAAAATAGAGTTCAGGAAATAATTAGAGATGTTCTAAAACACCCTGCAAGTTTTGATCAGCTAATAACTCCAGTAGGAGCATTTGAAATTAAAAATGTAGCTAGAAAAATAGCAGCCCTAAGAAAAGAAAGAAGTGGAAAGGATACCGATCCAAAAGAATTCCATAAAATGCTAGAGTTTGATAACCTAGTAAACAAGTCATATCGTATGTGGTCCGGATTAGGAGGTGTAGGTATTGTTGCTGTATCCGCAACTCAACACTCTAAATCTCAAAGAGCAGGACTAGACTGGAGCCCAAAACTAGATTTAAAGCTAAACTTTGAAGGAGAAGGTCATTCTTTATCTTTAGTAAATGATGTATTTGGTGGTTTAGAAATTTCATCATCATTAGCTCAATACGTAACAGGTTATGTCGATGTAACAAAAGAAGACTTTGTATTTGATATTAACGCAGGTTCAGAATACGCTCCAATACACATGATGCTTATACGATCTGGGGTCCCTTCAGATCAAGTAGCGTACTTTATGTCACAACCTATAATAGATGACTACGTAAAGCTAATGGAAACACAAAGATCTTTAGCTGCAGAATATAGTGGTGGAGGATCTTTTATGAGTAGAGAAGATGTTAATATTAAACTAAAAAGCAAATACGGTCAAGCGTTTCCTTCAGACAGATCAATCAAGTTTAATTCTAAGCTTTTAGAAGAAATGGTTGGTGTACCTATAGAAAAACTTCAGCCAATAGAGCTTCAAATGCAGTCTCAAATACTAGATGACTTTATAAGGTATCAGGAATATGCTGATCACTTGTTTATGTTAACTAAAGCTACAAAATATGAAACTAGCAGCTTGAAAGGCCCTATAGCCATAAAGTACATGAAGGCAATGAGAGCAAGGGTTCAAGAAGCAGGAGCTTTTATTAATGTAGATAACATAACTCACAACCAGGAAAACGGAAGGTTCTCTCTTATCTCAGGATCTCGAGAAGGATTTGACGAAGGTTCCAGAATGTTTGCTAGTGTGGACATGAAAGAGTTCCACCCCTATATATCCAAATGGACATATGACAAAGTGTATGAATTAACAAACCCTGAGTTAAGAAGGTCAGAAGATGATATAAGCTACGTAATGAAGAGATTTGATTCTCATTTGTCATCTTATATTGTTCAGAATACTCCATTGGAAAGAAGAAGCTTAGGGAATAAAATAGAAGAACTATTCAGAGGTGAAAATAGTTTACCAAGAAGAATACTAGAAGCTAAAAGCGCCCCTAGATTAAGGGATAATCTCTTAATACAAGAGCTATACCCTTTACTTCAGTCCTTCCAGGATCCTAATCACCCAGAGTACAGTATAGATAACTTGAAGTTGTTTAGTAAAAAGCTTCAAACGTTTGATGTTGATCTAATGGCAGACTCATACTCAGAACTAGCTGAAATAGCACCTCAGATAGCTAAAGACTTAATAGAGTTCAGCGTACTACAATCAGGCTTCCATTATAGCCCTAATGCATTTTTTCAAATACTACCTAGTACTGAAGTTCTAAATGTAATATCACCTTACTTTGATAGGTATTCAGAAACGTTCAATTTAGACTTAAAGACAGTTTGGGGTGACTTTATTCAGAACTCCTCACAAGACGGAAAAATAGTCCCAAGATTGAACTATAGAGTAAAAGAATCTAACAAATCAGACTTCAAAGACGGAACAATAGAGCATAAGTCAAATCATGAATTTGTTAGCGTTTCAGCTCCTACAGGAGAAACAAAAACAATTGGTACCGTATCCAAAGACGTTTACGATACAAAGCTGTTTGAGAAAATAGGAGCTTCTGAAAAAAGTCCAGATAATAATGTCTTCAAAGCGATACCTAAAAGAGGTTCAGGAATGAATTTAATTGAGTCCGGAAGAGATTCTATATTGAAAAACAATGTGTCTAAGTTTGGGTTAGATATTTTAGCGTTATCCTCTAAAGTAGAAGAAGTGTTGACTAAGGAAGGTAAAGCAATAGTAGCATTCAATACGTTTACTCAAGGAGGAATGTACCTCACTCCTGAAGACGCTGTAATAAACTTAGAGGCCAGAGTAGAAGTCAGTGCAAAAGATATAAGAAATGGAACAAAAAGATTTCATCAAGTAAAGAAAAAAATAGGATTAAAAAATTCTGGTGAAGAAGGGTTGAAGCAATTAGCTTTAGCTATGGGATACAAAACTTGGTCGGAAGTTGGAAAAGTTAAAGCTAACAAAAAACTACATGAAGGTAAAGTCGTATTTTTGTATGAAGCCTCTGTAATAAATTCAGGATCATATTCTACTTCTAACAATGTTAGCATTAAAGGAGTGTCTCAAGAAGACTATAATAATATGAGTCAAGCAGAAAAAGATAACCTCAAAGATTGTTAATCAATGGCAAATTGTATAAATAAATCATTACCGGAGTTTAAAGTTTTAGCTTCTAAAGCAGGTATAAACCCTGATATACTAGCTTCCAAGATAGCTGTATGGCAGAACGAAAACAATAAGTTGGGAATATTTCCTGTATTGTCAGAGCTAACTGGATTGGACAATTTTAGTCAAGTTGACTTTTCTTTAAAAGCCGTAGAGTTACTGTCTTCCAGTAAAGCCAAGCAGATATTTACTAAAGGAGAAAAGAATGGGTGGGATTTAAACAAAATCCTTACTGAAATTCAAATACCTAAAGAGCAAAAACAAGTCATATTAAAGAAAGGAATAACAGATAGAGAGGAGCTTATTACAGCCTTGCTAGCTGAGGATAGTTTTGTAGTAGAAGTTAACACTAGTAAACAGGCTTTAGGTAAATATGCCGATAAGTTTACGTATAATAATTCAGAATACGACAGGGAGTATGTTACTTATTATAAGGATAAGGTAGAGGTACTGAAAGAGGAATACGATAAAGCTTTAAGTTTATATAATTCTGAACAGGGTCAAGACACGCAACATTACTCCAATCTAACAGTTCCAGGAGGAACTAACTACACAGAGAATGCTATACAAACTCCTGATATTTTAACTAAAAGTATTGCTCATATTTCAGAATTTTCTAACAATATTGCTAATATGTTAGGATGGTTTAGAAGTGATGAAAAGCAATACTGGAAACCTTTAGATTACAATAGTGAGGGAGAAAAACTTTCCAATCTAAGTATGATGGAAGAAGATGGATACCCATTATCGGAAAAAGCTAAAAAAGAATTAAAAGATTTACGATTTAGAAGTAATATAAAAAACTTTAAAAATCCTAAAACACGTAGAATATTAGAAGTACAATCTGATTTATTTCAAAAAGGGAGGGATGAAGAGGTATTGAATAAAGCTTTCGAAAGCCACAATCATGTTTTTAAAGCAGATGGTTTTACTTATAAGAATCCTAGATTTGGAGAATACTTTAAGCTTGACGGTAACAGTGGAGGTCAGTTTAGCAAGCCTATCACTGTAACTAAAGAAGAGTATGAATCTAAAGCTCCTAAAAGAGTATCTCCTAAGGGTAGCAGAGATCAAAACAACTTCCTACAACTCCTAAATAAAGACGGTAAGTGGATTAGTTTCTTTATACAATCCATAGTACAAGATAGTGTTAGAAAAGACTACGAAAAAGTATTATTCCCTACTGGAGAAACTGCTGCTAAAGTAGAAGGACATCAAACTATTGCTGATGATATTAAACGTATTGACGGGAAAATTAAGCAACTAGAAGTAAGAATAAAAGAAAATAAAAATTTAATAAATAATGGTAATAGAGATATTACAAATGACGGAGAAAAAGTGCCCGATGGTTTTGTGTTTACAGATACTACTGGATTCAACCCAATAATGGGTTTAGAAACAGAAATAGAAGGAGCTCAAGAAAGTATAAAAGATTTAGAAGCTCAAAAACAAAATCTTAAAACTCAAGGTTTAGAAAAACTTAAACCTATTGAGGCTTTTTATACTAATAGAGTTACTAATATTCTTAATAAAAATTATAAAGTTAATGAAGTTACTGATGAACATGGTAATACTTGGAATGAGGTAGATTTATCTCAAGAGAAAGCTAATAGAGGAATATTTCTTCAAGCTGAGAGTAAGTCAGATCAGGCGGCCAACAAAGAGATAGACCAGGCAATGCGTAATTTCTTAAACTCTATAGGGGTTAGCGTAGAATCCACCAATGAGATCAGAAACAAGGATGGTGTATTGATAGACGCAGTAGCCAAGGCAGATATGCTTAAAAAGATAGTTCAGGTAGTAAGCGGTAAAGCAGGGATAGATACGCTCCCTGAGGAAGCCGCTCACTTCTTTGTAGAGCTACTACAAGCTGACGGTAACCCGTTGTTTGACTCTATGATGAATAACATAGAGAATTATGAAGTGTACGAGGAAGTGGTAAATGACCCAAGATACCAAGAAGCCTATGAAGGAGATGTAACTAAACTGAAAAAAGAAGCAGTAGGGAAATTAATTGCCCAGCAATTGGTGAAGAGCCTACAGGGGAATGATTCTCCAGCAAAGACTAAAAGAGCAAGTTCATGGCTTGATAAGATTATGAAAGCTATTAGAAAATTCTTCTCTAAAGCGATTTCAGACCCTTACTCTAGGGCTGCATACATAATGTTAAGAGAGAAAGCTAACGATTACTTAAACGCTGACAATAACATTGACAACCTGGGTAATGATGAGTTCTATGAAATGGAACCTAAAACTACAGAAGACCCTAGAGCAACTACGCTTGAAATGCTAGACGAAACTTCTTTAGGTTATTCTTTGGCCATGGTAAACGCAGAGGAGCACGGAATTAGGGATAAATGGATTCTAGAGCCTGGCAGTGATCTTGTCGAAAGATATGTAGGTAATAAAAAAACTCCTCAAGAAGGAGAGGTTCTTAAAGATAGAGTTTCGGATGAAGTTAAGAAGCATTTTCACAAAATGAAAATAGCTAGAAGGCCAGAAACAGAAGAGCAGAAAAAAAGAAGACTTGAAACTTCAGATATTCGTAAAACATCAGGAAGCTTAGGTCACGCTACGCTAGAAGAATTAGTCAATTTCCATGTATACGGAAAAGGAACTGAAGCCAACATCTTAGCTACTTCTCAATTTAATAAATCTCAATTCACAACCTTAAATAAAGGTATCAAGGATTTAGTAAATCAAGCTAAAGCAACGCAAAGAAAAATAAATAAAGAAAACGGAACAAAAGGAAAAGCGGTATTTAGAACAGAGCAATTAGTAGTTTCTCCTGAAACAGGTAAAAACGGAACAATAGATCTTTTAGTATTGTTTAGCGATAACTCAGCAGCAGTTTATGATTACAAGTTTGTGTCCCCTTCCGTAGATGGAGGTTATGTTAAAGTTGTAAATGGAGAACACAGAATAGTAAACGATCCCTTTACTGTAAAAATGGATACTTACAATATTCAAATAGGAGCTTATAAAGACACTTTATTAAATAAATACGGAGTCACCAGGGTAAGACATTCTAGAATAGTGCCTATACATGTAAGATTTGAATACAAAAAAGGAGGGATAATGACTGACAAGATTACTACCCTTCAAATGGGAGTTGAGCACAGTGAATTCCTAGAACAAATTCCAGTAGCAGAAGAATTAACGGACTTTGATAAAATCAATGACGTAATCACTAAACTCATAAGTCGTAAAAAACAAGTAGAAGAGAGACTAAAGAACAAAAACTTCCAAATAGGTGAAACTTTTGAAAAAGCCAAAGCAGAAAAAGAAGTAATGGAGAAGCAGCTACGTAAACTGCAACTGAATCAAGATGTGGCTTATGTCTTAGGTAACCTTAAAAGAGATTTAAAAAATATAGAAAAGAAAATTCAGGAAAATGATCAGTTAAATGAAAAAGGAGACCCTAATCCTCTTTATTTATCTATGGAAGAGTTAGTGGACTTAAACAACGATTTAATATTTTACAAAAGTTTGTTTAGGTTAGATGATTACATGAGTTTTTTAAAGAAAGAAGATCCTAAAGAATACGCTAAAACTTTAAAGCTACAAAAAAGCGTAGGGCAAACTATCAATACTGCTCAGGCTATGATAGAAACAAAGATTAGGGACCGTGTAGCAGAGAAAGCTGAAACAAGGGGTGTAAAAGGCATTAAAACGTACAATCCGGGCATTGATTACATGACTGGATCATTTGTAACTCTATCCAAGCAAAACAATCCATTCCTAAGAAACCTGTGGGAGATAGTTGATGAATTAAATTACAGTAGAAATAAAGCAGTAAAAATTGCAGCAGAAGAAATACAAACATTAGAGGATGCAGTTTTAGCTCAGTCTACTCAAGGAAATTCAATATCCGCTTTCAATATTCTAATTAACGAAAAAACAGGAAATTTTGTTTCAAAGTTTAAAGCTGAATTCTACGAAGGGAAAGATGCTGCAGTTCAAGCAGGAGATTCCGCCTGGATGAAAGCAAACACATCGATTAATCAAGAGACGTACGATAAAAAATTTAAAGAGTATAGGAGAAGTAGGGTAAAATTCCTAGAAAGAAAGTTTGAAAAGAACAATAAAGCCGTAGAGAGAGAATTGCTAATATGGGATAAACAACACGATATAGTAAAGCATTACAAAACGGCTTCTGTTTCTTTAGGGGGTAAGTATTTTCTAAAACCTAATGAAGAATGGATTACAGAAGATTATTCTAAAATTCAATCAAATAAAGCATTAAGAGAGTTCTACGAATATTACCAAGAAAAGATCAAAACCATAGAAGAAATGTTTGGGATGACTTTAGGTCCCGGGTTCATACCTCATGTAAAGAAAAGCATGATGGAGCATTTTCAAGACGGTACATCAAAGAAGGGTCTTGATGGAGTATTAGAAACATTTCAATTACGTGAGCACGATCAGTCTATGGGTATGATAGATGAAAACACAGGTAGGTTAATTAGAAAAGTACCTAAATTATTTACAATACCTAGAGTAGATAGCAACGGAAATATAGATTCATCCATAAAAAGTAAGGACTTAGGAAAGGGATTGTTATTGTTATTTAATGCTGCTACAGATTACCAAATGAAAATGGAAGTTCTTCCTGAAGTTAGGGCTATGGAGCAGTTATTAAAAAATAATGTAATTAAAGAAACTGACTCAGATGCGTACGGTAACATAATACCTACTATGTCTGGAGCAACTAGAAAGCTTTTTGAAACCAGGGGTAATTCAGATATTTTTACAGGTTTCATGGACCAGTACTTCTTTGGGAAGACTGTAAACGTAAAAGATTTTAAAATAGGTAAGCTTAGTGGACTTAAAACAGTAATGGCATTAAAGCAATACCATTCACTAAAAACATTAGGGCTTAAAATGCCCGTGGCAGCAGGCGCCTTTTTTGCTGGACAATTTGGATTGTATCAGCAAGCCGCAAAAGGTAGATTTATGACTACAAAATCTTTAAAGAATGCTCAGGTAGCTTTATCTAAAGCAGACCCTAAAATGAGGGCTTTGGCAGAGTATTTTATGATCTACCAACAAGACAATGTAGAGAATAAAGCAAATAAATTATCAGCCAACTACATTACAAGACACGCAACTGGAGATAAATGGTTCTCTCTTTTAACAACTGCAGATAGAGGTATTGACGCTACGGTACTACATAGCACGGCTGAAATATTTGGTTTAGATCCAGACACAAACGAGGTTAAAAGACTCACTGAGCTACCTGAAGGGACAAAGTCTATACTTGATTTGATGGTTATTAAGGACAATCCTAAATGGAAAGGAACCGCAGGAAACGTATCCAATAATAGTGCTGATCGATACATTGTGACTATGCCAGGGATGACAGAAAAACAAGAAAGACAGCTCAGAAACACCTCAAAGCGTATTAGTGACAAGGTTAAGGGTATGATGACAGATGAAGATAAGTCCTTATACAACAATACCCTGTTGATGAAGTTTATGATGCAGTACAAGTCTTGGCTTCCGGGAATAGCCATGGAGAGATTTGGTAAGCAAAGATACGATCACATACTAAAAACATTTGACGAAGGAACTTGGATAAGTACTTGGAGTAATTTAGGGATTAGCGAGGTATTGGGACCTGCTGAGGCCCTAGATAAAGAAATAGTCCTAATGGAGCATGTAGGACACTTGGCAAATGACATTAAGAATATAGCTTTAGACGTTATTACGTTTGGATACAGTGATCAATTCAAAATAAAAGAAGACTTAGCTCGTGCTAAATTTGATCAATGGGCGGCCAACAACACAGAAAACCCGGAATTCAGTGAAAATCTAAAAGATCCATCTAAGAGGGAAAAGATGTTCAAAGACTTTGTTGCAATGAAAAGGGGAAACATAAAAGCAAACCTAATGGAGATTAGGTTGTCTTTATTATTCTTCTTATTGTTACTCGGCTTAGGAGGGGATTGGGACGATGACGGCAAGGCAGACATAAGACAAAATAGAGTTGGGAGAAAGCTATACGCTATAGTAAATAGAGTGTACCGTGAAATAGCCGTATTTACTCAACCTCAAGAGTTTTTAGAATCTGGAAGAGCTACTGGAATACCGCTATTAAGTCTTACTACTGAAATGGCAGACTTATTCTCTAGTACTCTAGATCAGATGAGAGATGACTTAGTAGGTCAAAACAACAATAAAGACAAAACAGGAAGATTTAATCGTACATTTAAAATGATCCCAGGATTAAACGCAATAACAAAAGGAATTGAGACTAGTGAAGCTCATAAAAACTCAAAGATTTAAGGGGCGTTTAGAAAAAATACCTGCTTTGATATAAGAAGTTTAAAAGGGGGCTTATACCCCCTTTTATTTTTTAAACTTCTCTTTTGTCACTCAGGTAATGTTTTAAATCTAAAACTTCATATTCCATTTCTAAAACACTCAAAAGCTCTGACTGTTTATCTATGGTTACATCAAGTTTATTTTCTAGATATACTCTTCTATTTTCTGATTTAAATAATATCTGACCTAAGGACTGATCCATACCCATACCGTGAAATTCTAAAATATCAAACTTGTAATCGTCACTCAACTTAGAGTATTTACCGCTTTTAAAATATTTGTAATTTTCAGTATGTTTTTCAGGTATCTCAAACACAAAGACTACATGATAAGGGTCCGGGTCGTGTGACTCGCTAAACTCCTCGTAATTCCGCAATCTTTGTTCAAACTTAGCAAACAAAGGATCTCCAGACCATCTATACAGCAGTACTATTTTATCAAGCTTTCCTTTCCATCCTAGAAAAGCATTTAATAATTGTTTTTCGTACAAAAACGTCCTTCTAGTCCCTCCCAACATAGGAAGTAGGAATAATGATGATTTTGTTCTCTCTGCTATTTTCGCAACAAATATTAAGACGCCATCATTTAATGATCTTTCAATTATATTGATTTTGTATGGCTTCTTCTTAACTTTGAATATTTCTTTTAAATTAATAAAATACTTGTCTGGCATCTCTAATGCCGTTATGCCTTCGTCCTCACCGTTAGCGTAATGTGGAATAATAGACTTGGTTCCTCCGTGGATTTTAAAACCCCAGGGGACCAACAGGACTGAACGTTACTTCTTTGCATTTTACCGACATTCTTCTGTTTTAGGAGGGTGAGTAAATAGATCAGGAAGTATTAATCCCGTTTCCCTCATTACATCTTCCTTGTCTTTCAGTATATAAATAAGTTTAAATGTTTCGGTGTACTTATTAATACCTTCAGCCACTCCGAACATAAATATATATTGCTTTAAGACAACAGAAGGCATGTCATCAATTTCTACATCTTTCAGTATTTTATCAGCCGTCTTCTCTCCTACCTTAGGTAACCCTTCTATACCGTCTGTAGAGTCCCCCATGAGAACCTGTTTCCATAGAAACCTTATTGATTCTTCAAGTGTTACTTTTACAAACTCAGCTTTACCATAATTATAATGTTTCCCAACATTTTGATATAGAACGTCTTTATCTGGACTACATATAACCGTAAGGTTTCTTTTGTGATAAAAAGAAACTAAATCATCAGCCTCTAAGGCTTTTATAATATAAGCTCCCCATCTTTGTCTTAGATGTTCTTTTATTGCTGGAAATATAATAGGCTTATTGCCATTCTTTCTGTTCCCTTTGTAGGGCCTGTTTTTTGCTACCGCGTACCTAAAGCATTTGCCATCTGTAAGAAATAACTCGTATTTTTCTGCTCCTGTAACTTTTAACATTTGCATAATCCTTGAGTCTATTCCTTCAATAGCAATCTCTAAGGTATCTTTACCCATTTCGTAGTAAATAAGGCTGTCCGCGTCTATTAAAGCTGTTTTTCCTTTTTCTATTCCCATTTCTCAAGTTTTAATAGTTGAACATATTGGAGGAGAGCCCAATGCCCTCCCCACATGTACCTAATTTTTAAATACTGTTAACTTCCGCAGACGTTTTGTCGCATTCAGCTTTAATTGCAGCCATTTTCTCAACAGCCTCTTTTCTCATAACATCCCACTCAGCATCAGTTCTTGAAGCGTAAGTAGAGCTATGATAAATAGAACCATTTACACCGGCTAATGACGAATGTACAAAATATTGCTTACATCTAATAGCTCCATCCGTAGAGTCAGGAACAGCCCCAATATGCATTGGATCCACAAATATGTTGTGAACCTCACCGCTATAATTGTTGATGTACTTTAAGCCTCCGATATGAAGACCCTTTACGCAAGAAGCATTATCGTTTGTGTTTACTTGATCCCAAGTAGCCAATCTGTGAACGCAACCAACCTTAATGAAATGCCCAGGCTTAGTGTATCCGTTATCTCCTTCGCAGAAGAAAGCGTCACCACCTGTTCCCATCATAGCGGGCTGAAACAATCTATCTTCAACTTGCTCAGGAATTCCATCACCGTCAATCTCTCCAGTGTCAATATTAAACGTTCTCTTGTAACGATCAACTTGCTCGCCAGTCTCTCGATCAAATTTATGAAGAATCTCTTTAGACACTTTGTATCCGTTAAGAAGCCCTTCTGAGGTGATCTTCATCTGATAAACTGTAGCTCGAGCAGCAGCAGCCTCTTCTGTGAGCCCCTTCTCTATAAACTCATCTTTAAGCTTAGGGTGAACATACTGCATGTTAATGAATTCAAAGAATTTCCTAGAGAAATTTTCCCCATTATCTTCTCTTGATTTCTCCCAAAGAATTGGATTCCTTAACCATCTGGTCCACATCTTAACCAGGGGCATGAAATCTAAATCTTTATCCATAGAGTCAAATATTCTATCCACTAACGCTTGAGGCATAGGAATTGAAGAGGTTACGCTATCATGCTTCAAGAAGAACTCTCCTGTAGCTTTATTCACATGAATGTACTTGCATTCTGTTTCAATAACGGCAGAAAAATCTACCACACATAATGGAGCAAATGCAGCTATAATTGCATTGTAGTCTTCTATTGACTCAACAAGATCAGACTCATATGCAAGTTTTGTCATTTTGTCAAACAGCTCTTTGCTGAATTCAACTGCGAACGGAGTTTCTCCGTATGACCCGCAAATCTTGTTGTCTATTACATTAATTGTAATCATAAGTTACCTATTTAATTATTTAAAAAATGCACCGTTTATTCCCGGTACTTTGGAATTTTTATTTTACTAATTGTTACGAATCCCAAACGTCTCGGGATTTTGCTTTAAGATATATTATCAACTCTTTTTCTAGTTTATCAGACACGTCACCATTTCTAGATTTCAATTTTTCTATTTGACTAAGTAATGGCTCTACCTCTTCAGCAAACTCTACTATGTTATCGTAGTCAGCCAACATATCTAAGTCTACAGCTCTCGCGCTGCTAATATCCGACAAAACAAATAGATTTTTGGATTTATCCATAATCATTTGAGCGTCATCGCAAGTAGCGCAGAACTTTTGAAACTCATATAGCTTATCCATGTGATCGGTTATGGCCGGCAAATTATTGCGTACAGTAGAATTATTGAATGTAGAGTAGTTATTGACTCTTAATTCTTGAAGTTCACAGTATTTTTTCTGAAGCTCAGGAAGAATAAAGCCTAAACCTTTCATAAAGGTAAATTCTTGTATTCTCTCTAACTTAGAAGCCGTGTAATATTTGACTAATGTAACGTCCATAGTGTATTCGTTTTTATCATTTGCTTTTAAAAATAATTCATCTATATGTTTAACGTTAGGATTTTGGGTGATGAATTTAACCTTATCCTGACTTACTCTAACAAGCTGAGGAACATCCCAACCTTGCTTAGGGTCTGCCCATTTCTCATACTCTCCGCTAGAATTCCAGCTCATGTATCTGACTGGAGGATTATCAAACCAATAAACTGGATAACTATTTTCCTTATCCCATGAATTCACATTGCTGTTACCAGGGTAAACTTCAGAATGCTTTGGCATCATTGTTTTAAGAAGCATTGCAGCTGCTTTTAACTTTGGCTCGTCCTCTTTGGTCGCATAATAAGTACGATAAACACTATTCATGACATCAATAGTTTTAGGCTCTATCTTGTCCATAGTGAATCTATCTTCTTTTCTGTCATCATATCTAAGAGTGTAAGCAACCATTCTTTTTTCTATATCTCTACGGTCTACAGCAGATAAATGAGAAAACTTAGACTTTTCCTCTGCTATTTCTTCTTCTTCCGTAACACTTTCAGAAAACTCTACAGGAACTTCTATTGTGTCGTAATCCTTATACCATTCAGACTTTTCTATAAGAGCAAGAACAACTTCACGTTTTTTCAATACCCTTTTTTTCTCTTTCATTACCTTAGCCTGAGCGTCTCCTGTCCACATATTTATTTTATGGTCAAACACAGCGTCTAGATCTTTAAAAGAGAAAGTACATACTTTGTGCGGATTTTGCTTGTCTTCCGGATTATTCATAATATACAAATCCTTAAACTTGGACCATTTCTCTTCCCTAGCGTAAAAGTGCTCCGCGTCAAAACTACCCCAAACAGAAAGAGTTTCTCTTTTTACTTTTTCGTTACTGCTGTTGTCTACGTAAGGGCTTAGAATATTAAAACCTTCAAGCAGGTTTTTCATTGGACCATATTTAATTCTAGGATCGGGTCCAAACCTAGGCTTCAAGTCTTCAGTATCTACTATAGTAGCTAATTTATTAAGAATTCTGTTAGTGCTGCTTTTTCCAGCAATAATAGATCTACAAGCGCTTATCCATTTTAGAAAGTCGGTTTCTTGCAACTCTTTTTCTATAATTTCACTAGCTTCTTGAGATGCCGCCAAGATCACACCTTTAATGTAATTCTTAGTAGCTTCATTCCATATAACTTTTTCTCTACTAGGAGTAACGTCCACACCTTCCTGAAGAACAGTTTCTACTCCGTTTTCATCAACAACAACTTGTCTTGCTGGACATTTAAAAGCTATTGATCCGTGTATTTGCTCCATCTCTAATTCACGAAAATCAATATTACCATAATTAATACCTGTAGTTGCGTCAGGGTTTTTAACTAGAACTATGTGAGGCTTGTTGAGGTAGTAAGAATTGGAAACTATAAGATTCTTAGAATTGTATATTATTTCAGCTTTAAAATAAACCTTCTTTACAGACCCTTCATCTTCATTGTCTACAACATTAAAGTTCACGTTGTCAAAATACATCAACTGCTCTTCTATTGCTTCAGTGAACTTGCTTCTGTTATGTTTTTTAACGTTAAATGAAATAGTGGTTTTGTTTTCTTCATCAGATGTATTGTAAAACACTTTTGACCCATCGCTAAAAGTTACAAATGGATTTATTTTTCCTGTCTCATGATTAAACGCAGGTATAATGAAGTCAGTCTTGTAGTTGTAGCAATTACATTTAAACCTCATTCCATTGTAGATCGTCTCTATTGTATAGAAGTCCACACCGGTTGATAAAGCAGCTTTAGCACCAAGGCCAAAGGCACCAAAATTCTCACTGGTATTTCTTTTCGTAGAATAACCCAGTTCAAGTATGCCTTCTAATCGTTTTGCTCCAATACCTACACCGTAATCCGTAACATTAAATACATCACAAAACCAACTCCTTCGTTTCGTTCATAAGATATATCTACTTCATTTTTGAAGACAAATGTT
>FUWD013182487.1_pt1 | contig 30705 bp, 34 predicted proteins | sample 1063281 | NCBI WGS metagenome assembly FUWD01 (sample SAMEA79048168, study PRJEB19326) | metagenome | biome: marine | reverse complement strand
CCAACTCCCCCATATAGATCTCATAGGTCTTTCTATCCTCCTCAGTCTCCATCTTTATCGAGGCTAAATGTCCAGAAACAGTAATAAAAGCGTTCATATCGGATACGAAGTTGTCTTTCTCCTCTTCCTGTTTTGCTAACAGTCTGTCCCGTCTAGCGTTCACTTGCTCCCTTAACCGATAGTATTCATCTGAAATTCCTGTTACCTCGGTAGGACTTGCTCCGTTTGCTAGTTCGACTTCTTTGGTAGCGTCTAAAAGCGAATCCGCACGGTCGAAGCTTTCAATGTCTCCGTTAGTTAACTGAAGGTACACGGTATCCTTGACCACCTCCCATGCTTTAGTTACCGTTTGTATAGGATTCTCCCCGTCCACTCTAGCAGTCGTAAACATTAGCGACACCTCATTTAGGGTAATCGGGAGATGTTTATCGTTAAAGTTGTCTACCTGCATACTGTGTTCTACTGTAGCTTTATAGTCCTTTAACGCTTTGTCCCTTGTTGCTATGACTTGGGAGCTAAAATTAGTGTCGTATCCTCTTATGGCTGTGTTAAAAGATGCTAAAGCTCCTGCGTCACCTTCAAACTTTTCGAGAAAGCTTTCGTATACCTCTCCTCTCAAGGTATCTGCGTATTCAGTTCCGTTACCACCTTTATGTAGATTATCGGAAGCTTTAGAAAGTTGTGATGTTAAAGCTTTGCTGTAATCAAGTGCCATCCGTTTAGCCATTGTGTTTTTATACTCAACACCAAATGTGGGGAGCTGGCTTTCCTTTAACTTACCTGCGTCTACTAAGGCTTTTCCTGCCTTTTTTAAATCCGAAAAAGCTTTATCAGTATTTTCTTGGGATTGTGCGGATAGCTTACCGTACTCTTCGGCTTCGCCTTTTTCTAAATATCTTATACCAGCTATGTTTCTGGTAGTTGCTGATACTGTACCCAAAGCGTTGGCAAGCTCCATAAGCCCACTAGGTTTAACACCAGCTACCCCAACAGTTGCTCCCGATCCTGCTCCTCCCTTACCTCCTGATATTACAGGAAGACTTTCAAGAGAAGTTCTTACTTGGGTTCTATTTTCGTATGTAGGTTTTGTTAGTGCCATTATGGAAGTTTGGGTGTGGTGGAAGCTTTATGCAATTGAAGACCCCCAAGATAAGCTCCTGAAATGTTTTGGGAAGCTCCAAGTACGGAAGGGATAAGCCCTGCTTTTTGAACGGGTCTATTAAGTGCTGTTATGTTTCGTTGGTATCGCATCTCTGCATCTCCTAAAGCTAGTCCTACATTTGCTGAATCGTAGCCTTGTTGTTGAAGAAGAGCGGCTTGGTAGTTTGCGCTTTGTTTATCAAACTCATCAAATAGTAATCCGCTACTTATTCCTCCTACCATGCTTTCTCCAGCGGCTACTCTAGCTCTTGCTGAAGCTTCGGAAGACTGTCTCGAAATCTCCATTAACTGCTGTGATCGTGCTACAGCATCTTGTGCCTCTCTTTGTCGCATTGAGCGAGCTTCTCTTAACATCCTTTCCCGCTCTTGCGACATTGCTACCGCTTGCGCTCTTTCCTGCGCTCTTGCTGTTTGTCTTTGGCCTATGAACCCTAAAGCGGAACTGACCCCGCTAATTGCCGCTGAACCTGTTGCTATAGCCGCTGAAGAAGTTGCCGCACCTGCGCCTAATGCGTGACCTATTGCGCCTAATGCTACTGGAAAACACATAATTAATCCTTATTGTATATTATAAACTCACGAAACCCTTTTGGTTTCTCTCTTAGAAAATCCGCACCCAACCACTTTAGCCAGCGAATTGATGCGGTGTTTGAGTCGCTGACTATATTAATGAGACCTCTGTAGTTTCCCATTAATTCCTTAATCCAAGTTTTGGAATGTCTAATAAAAGTATTTTGAATGTCTAGTACCCTGTGGGTTCCTAACATCCACACTATCCCTAAATCTTTAGAGTCCGATTTGCATACACCAAACGAACATACAATATTCCTGTCTTTCTTGGAAACTATTGTGTAAGCTTTATCGGAGGTTTCGAAAGAACTTGTAACAGCTTTATAGGGGTGGAATCCTAGACCTATAGCTTCTAGCATATCTTCGATTCTTAAATCTTCGTATAGCCTCCACGTATCTAAAGCGGGTATAGCAACCCTTATGAAGCAATCTTCGTAACTTACTCTATCCTGCATACCTCCTAGACCTTGATGTAACGTGACTTTCAAATTCTGCTGATAAAAGTTTTACTGGAAGTGCTGAACTACTTTTAGCTTTGATGGTAACTTCCTTGGGGTTTGCGTGAACAGGAACCCTAAAGCTCCCATCTTCTAGTGTTAACGAATCCAGCGTAAAGTCTGCTCCTAATTGCACGGGACTAAAGGAGTAAGTGAAACTATCTTTATATAGAGGACTGACTTCAACGGTAAAATGCCCAGTTTCAAAATAATCTATGGATAGGTTTCGAATTACTTGAGCAGTAAAATTACTGGAGGCTTTCCCGCTTCGGGATGTAGGTTGCTTTAAAAGTTGGGTGGAGAATTGATACTCCATTGTATACTCATGCCCTATATAGAAATCCGTACTACTAAGATCGGCATTCAAGGTTGCTGTAGTAGCGTCTTCTTTTGTAACTGCGTATTTAGTTCCTGACTTAGTGTAGACTACCAACTGAACTGGATCATAAGGGAGATTACTTATAGTGGTTTTTAAGGTAGAAGAGTCATAAGCAACATCAGAGGAGGATGAGGAATAATATACCCTGTTATCCAGTAATATGTTGTACGAGGTATCCGCTTCTCCTACTTCCATAGGAATAATCTCCAGATAAGTATTGGTTCCTTCGGTTACCGTAATGTATAAATCACTGTTTACGAAATCTGCTCCCACTATATCCGATTTAAAATCAAACCTACTCCAAGAGCTTTGAAGCTTTTCCTTGTTCTGCCAGAAGTATTTGTAAACGTATAAAAGCTTTTTATTTGCGGATGTAGTACACACCAGAACGTTTTCTGAGGTGCTCCCTATGATTTTATCTATTCTATCTGGAATGTACTTGGGAACGTGACTCGTAATCTCATTAGCATCGTAAACTCCAGTTACTTCGTCTAGGTTGTATTCTCTTACACCTTGGCTATTTCCTCTAGAAAAGGCGAAATAAACGAATCCTCCTAAAGATAGGGGGGAAGGGTACTGATTTGCGGTGTAAGACGTTACAGGGCTAATATTGACCGTTTTAGGGGTAAGTAAGTCATTTCCTCTAAGGACAAACTGTGAATTATCCGAAACAATCAGGAGCTTCTCTTGAAAAGGAACACCATACAGAAGATCACTAACGTCAGGATGGGCAACGGAAACGTCAATGGGAGCAGAATCTAATAGACTTAATGTTGCTGTTCTGAAGAAATTAAAATACTCTCCAGCTTCGCTAAGGATAACGTTTTCTTTTGTGATAAATCCCAACCTATTCTTAAAGAAGAAGATATCGTTTATTGAAACGTCTTTAACGGCTGTGGAAGCAAATGAAGGCATCGGGTTGGTCTCATCGTCTCCTACTAAGCGAGCTGTCCAAGTGTTGTTACTTAAAGTGTAAGCATCTACCGCAGTAGGTGCGACCTTTACTGGCAATGTGGAAGCTGTTAAGGACGTTTTTATCTCTGGAGCTATATCTTCTATCCAAGCACCTTCTCCAAACGTTCCGTTATCCTTTGTCTTAAACTTAACATAGTAATCGTCTTGAGCTTTCGAAACCTCCCCTATGATTTTTATACGAAATTCGTTATAGGCTTTAGCTGGAAGGTCTGTTATGTGAGCTGTTTCTAGATAAGCTACTCCGATACCTGTATTGCTAATATCGTCTTTTACAAAAAGATTCGTGAAAGCGGAACTTTGGGAAATTTGCATAACGCTCCCTTCGAGTGCTATCGTCAGGTCTGTAACCCCATCTAATCCCCCAGAAGTTCCTGAGTAAACAACGTGTGATAAGCTTGATCCACTTTTTATAACCGAAAGTATCTCGCTACTCTTAATTTCACTCGCACTACTAACTTCTGCTGAGTATTCGTTACCGTTTAAGGAAACCGTATACGTTACGTTATAGGAAGCTTGCTTAATAAATATAAGAGCTTTGTGATCATAAGCGGTAGAAGGGGTAGATACTGTGGTTACGTTGGTGGATTTATTTAAAATGAAAGTAGTATCCGCAACGGTTATCATCTTTAAACCGTCTTTAGGATTTGGGTGACTTAAATAGGAATTTGTATTGGTTACGGTTACTGGAGCACCGCTTTCCAGATTCCACATTTGAAGGGTACTGGAGGAGGGTTGTATTATAACCAAATACCTTAAACCACTCCCTCTGTCTATTGTGCCTACAAAGCTATTGGCATTAATGGAGGTTCCACTGAGTAGCTTTGCTATGTACCTGCTGTTAGGGCGTTTTACTAAACCTTCGATTACACTACTGTACCCGTTTATTTGAGACTCCGCTTGTCCAGAGAATCTTAAATTACTAGGTTGCTGGGAAACCCCTTGAGAGAGGTTTGGTATGCTAGTGTTAATTAAAGACATACTATCTATCTAATACCCTGTATACGGAATAATTATCAAATATGGTTATGTCTGCTGATTCGTTATCACTGTCTATAGCTCTTGCTTTAGCTTCTATTTCATCCCGAACGTTTAGCGATTGAATTTCCGTACTAGCAAGAAACCTTCCAGCAAACTTTCTTGCGGAGCGGATTGCAACGTAGTTCCTGAACTGTTCGGGCATCTTAATAAAATCTAAAAGAAAGGTTATCGAAACCTTTAAGTCTTCGGTAAACGTTTCTGAATGGTTTTTCCTATCGTAAAGGGAAGTTCCTCGTTGAACGATGTCTATTGAGGTATATTCACCAACAGGAGTATCTACCTTTAATGTGTTTAATGGTAAAGCTATTGTGTTATCTGTATCCCTACTTAAAGGGTACTTATGTTCTGTATTAAAATGCCAACCCTCACTTTGAATTTCTTTTGAAGTTTCGTCTAGAACGTTTTCTGCCAGTACAACATTAGCTGATCTAGAGCTACCGCTTCCCAAGGAGTTTACTGGAGTTTCTCCGATCACTCCCAGCATAATATTTACAGCGTCTAGTTTCGAAGTGAGATTTGCCATAGTTTTTATTATTATCCTGTCACCAAGGGGGTAGGCAAGCTGAATTAACAACTGTACCTACCCCACAGAGGTAACAAGAAAGATTAAGTGTTAATCTTTGTCTTACTTAACGAGTTCGATAGCAGACTCAGGACGAAGGATTCCATGTCCCATTGCGTACTTAGCAACAAACAAGGTTCCTTGACGCTCAATCTGATACTCAGACTCTGTAGCAAGATCAAGAAGCTTGACCGTACCAACAGCACTGGAATGAGCAACGAGACCAACAGTGTCGGTAAAGTTACCGTTGTATCCTGCACCGCTTCCACCGAATACATCATTGTTTGATGCGCCATCACCAGTAGCTGTACTGGACAGATCGGTAGTTGGAATGTGGTTGCTCTTGAAGATGTTAATTCCAGCAATCTGAGGAATAATACCCTGAGAAACAGAACCTTGTCCACCGATGTCGGTATTAACAGCACTATTGGCAACATTGATTTGCCCGTCAGTGCCTCCACCTGTGATGAGTTTATAATACTCAGCAGGAGCAAGAACGCAGAAGCGGTTATCGCTTGCTACATCATTTTCATCAAGCTTCTGAGCGGCTGTAAACAAAGCGGCAATAAGCTGTGCTCCAGTTACTCCGCTAGTAGCTTCGTCAGAATCAGCAGTAAAGCTGTTTGCTGTAACGTCAAGTTGTCCACCCGTCTTAGCTGTCTGAGATAGATTAGCAGAAGCTCTTGCGGCTCCTATAAACGTTTTGAGAACTGCGGTGTCAAAACGATTAGCAAGAGCGTTGCCGAGTTCGTTTGCGTATACACTGCGGATATCATAATGATTCATGATGTCGTCAATGTTGGCAAGAAACGAAGAAGCTAGTAACACTTTATCAATGTTAATAACCTTTTCTGTTTTCTTGATGTCCGATAAGTAACTGTTGCCAGCGTCAGCAATATTCTCACCAACGGTGTGGTAGTTAGCTGAAGCAACTCCAGTTACAGGAAACTGAGCAGACTTACCGTCACTGATTGTGCGGATAGTGTGCAAGGGTTTCATAATGTTCTTCTCTTCGAATGTAGTGAGGATTTCCCCGCTAAACTTTTTGAGAAACAATGCGGAATTATCGCTCCCGCCTTCGATTAAACCTCCTCTTGAAGGAGTAGTATCACCATTTGCCATGATATATAATTTCTAATTTTGAATTTTTTAATTTATGTGGTTCAATGCATCACTTGTTAAGTGTTTGAAGATTGTCCACCGTAGTGGGTCTTTACTACCTTCCATGTTTTGCGTTTAAATTTTTAGCCTTGAAAAACTTTATACTAGCGTTAGGTTTTCTGCAAACCAATCTATTAGTAAGTGATGAGAAAAAAAGAGGGAACTATATATGAATTACTTTTTAAAGTGGAAGCTCTAAAGCGGGGGCTTGATGTGTTTTCCAGTGAAGGGGACTATAGTGTAATAGACCTCGTAGCTTTAAATCCCGCAGGGAAATGCTTTCGTGTTCAAGTAAAAGGTACAGCGTGTGTAGGCTCCTCCGAAGGATCAAACAGATCACCCTCGGTAAATAAATTTAAGATAGCCATAGACAAGGGTAAAGGAAATAGATTGGATGCCACTAAGGTGGATGTACTCGCCTGTTATATCGCTCCTAGAGATACTTGGTTCCTTGTTCCTATGATTAGAGCGGATGGTCTCACGAACCTTGCGTTCTTTCTGGGGGAAGATAGCTCATCGAAATGGCAACCCTACAGAAACAACTGGGATATCTTTCTTATTTAAGAATAACCCCTCCCCCAAGGGAAAAGAAAGAGCGGAAAACCTTGAGAGAGGGGCGATATCTATATATATAACCAATAACTAGGGAAAATATCTTATTCTTTTTCTAAAGCTCCTACGAAGTGACCTTCGGGGTATTTAACTTTGTTTGCCGAAAGCTCCCAAGCCTCTCCGTCCCATACATATATCTTACCTTTTACGTTTGGACCTACTCTGGTCACTTGGGTCTGGGAGTCCACGAAGACTACCCTCGAATTCCCGCATCCTATTAAGAAACTGCTCCCTATCAGGAGAAACAGGAGCATCCTTACCTTTTGTAGGTTTCTTGACTTCATGGATTACATTTTTAAAAAGAGCTTCAAAGAGTGTGCGAAGTATATCAAGGAGGAATTTCACTTATCTTTAGCTTTACCTACATTAATAGCAAGTAAATCTATAATCTTGTATAATTTTTTTACTATACCGTCATCTTTCGGAGTCTCCGTTAGGGCGGCTACTGCACTAGCTAAAGCTACGCCACTGCTCAAAACGAGCAACACCTCCTCCCAATTCTGTTGTAGATAATTCATAGTATTTAAATATTACTCACAGCTAGTCTTCTGTCAACTTCTGCGTGATAGGCTTTGTCCCCTTGTTTATATCTAGGGTCGCTCATTGCTGTTCTAACTGCTTGCATATCTTGAAAGGGCATTGTACCTGCTCCACTTGTGTTCCCCATTGTAAGGCTGGGAGCTTGTGTCTGTGAAGAAAATCTGGCATACAGTCCACTAACAGCAAACTTTGCCTGAGCTATATCATGTCCCGACACGGAAGCGTTGTAAGCGTTTAGCTCGTCTTGTGATAGGTTTTCGGTTGCCCATTTACTCATTTCCTCGTACTTACCTTGAGCTTCCTGCTTGATTTCCGACTCCCTTTGTACAGATAGAGCGGTCTGTCCTTCTATGTAGCTATTTACTATCTCTTTACTTATTCCCGCTTTAGCTAAAGTTTCGTAGGTAGATTCGCTAAGTGCTCCAGAGTTTCTAAATTCCTCGGAAGCAGAGTCTAGGTTAGTAGCTGTTAGGTTTTCAGTGGGAACCTCTTCGGATTCTTTAGGACTCCCTATTTTCTTTTCCAGTTCTCCGTAAGCTTTAACGAGATCGTCCACCGAACCAAACTTTTCTGGAAGTCCTTCGGGTCTTTTTGCTTCTCCTATCTCAAGCCCTTTGGAATCCTCCTGCGGAGTTTCGGAAGATTCCTTTTCCTCACTTACTTCTGTAGCAAAATGAGGAAGATCGGGTTGCTCTTCTGTAGGAGCTTTTTCTTCGGTTGCTGGTTCTTTTTCACCTTCGGTAGGTTCGTTTACCTCAAACGTTGTTAACTCTGCCATGATTACTTACTCTTCTTGTTGTGGTTCTTGTTGTGCTAAAGCTTGTTGGCTAATTGCGTTTATAGCTGGTCCTCCTAATTGAGAAGCCATTGCTTGCATTTGAGCCTGTTGAGAAGCTTGCGCTACCTCTTCCTCTGTTTTAATTAATCCTTCTGTTTCTATACCTAAAGCGGTCGCTCGTCTAGTAAAATAATCACTGACGTTTAAGTATTGTTGTACAGCTTCTGCTCCCACAATCTGGTTAGCTCCTGCTATAAACATATCCAGCTTGTTTAAATCGTTGCCCCTTCCTAGGGCTTCCACTCCAGTAACAATCGTAGGTTTGATAATGTTCTTAGGGAGTTTAGGGAGTCTCCCTTTTTTACTCATCCTAGACATTAGTCTTTCTACTAGAGGAAGTTGAAACTCTTGGGAAAGGATACTATACAAACCTCCAAGGGCGGTTTCCAGCTCCTGACTAAGCATACGTATCTCTTCTGCTGTTACCCTTTCCGCTTGCCTTACTACGCTACTGTTTAAAAGAAAGGCATTAGAAAGTCTTTCTTGAATTGCCCTCATAGTTTCCTGAGCCACCCTAAAGTCGTTAAACTTTTGTAACTGAAGTACACTAACGTCTCCAGCATTCCCTTGCACGATGCTCCCGTTTTCGGAATCGCTAAGAGTCCTTGCTTTTGTGGTTCCGTTAGGATTAACAAGGAATAAAACCTTCGCCGCCGCCGCGGAACCTTCGACAATAGCTTTCGTAAGGCTTTCTAGGGATTTAAGGTCTCCTATGTATTCTTCCACGAAACCTCGCCCGTAGTCCTCTCCATCAATCCTTGTGTAACGTAAAGGAATGAAAGGAGATTTATCTAGATCGTAAGTTCCAAAAGATTCTTCTATCGGAATGCCTTTTACGTCTTGGTATACGTGATACTTATCTTCTTTTCTAACTACAGCAGTGTAAAGATCGCAGGTATTCTCCTTGCTGTCCTTATACACCTCATCCCTGACGCTTTCTGGAAGCATCATGGGAGCAACTGTTTCCTTTGTGGCTATGTGAGTCACATTCCCCATAGGGTCGCGCTTAACTACGTACCTGTCTGGACGAAAGACTCTCATTCCCCCTTCTTCGGGGAGAAACAATAAAGCGTTACCTGTGATGATAAGATTTTTTAAAGCCTCAAACGCTCCGACCCGAAACGCTTCGGTCTCTACCTCCTGCATCACGCTACGCTCAACTTCCGCTAAAGCCTTTTCTAGTTCTGTACGTAACTGCTGAGTTTCCTCCTCTCCTATCTCCCCTTGAGCTTTCTTTAACTCTTGCCTGTCAATAGACAAACGGAAAAAAGGAGCGTTGGGGGGAAGAAGAGCTAATAGCAGTTTACTACTTAGGTTATTAACTCCTCTTGCCCCTACTCCTTGAAACGGGGTTTTATAATTCGTAGAAGAAGAATGCCCATCAGGAGGAAGCACATACGGAATAGTTAATTCTGATGCGTCTCTTCCTCTCCTCAAGAAAGAGTATCTGTTTCCCTCTAGTTGGGAATACAAATTTTGAGCTGTCTCGCTTGAGGGTTCCATTGCGTTAAGCTACGGTTACAGTAAGGTTTCCACTGCTGATCTGGAAAGAGTCTCCGTCTGCCACAGTAACTGAACTAGCTAGTGGTGTATGAAAGAGTAACTCACCATCAGCGGATGCTGTATGAATACCCACATGAGTAACTGTTGCCCAATCTCCACCTGATGCGGTAAAGCCTGTAATGTCAGCATTACTGGAAACGCTTCCACCAGCACCAGTTGCAGTATCAAATTTATCTGTGATAGCAACACGGGCATAACCGTTTCCGCTAATCTCACCACCGTCATCATCTGTTGGATCGGCTGAATGCAGACCTAAGTAAATGGCGGTTGGTGCTGTTACGTTACCTTGATTCAGATAGCAATTCAGTATCTGATTTTCTACGTAGTCACTTGCTTCTGACATGATATATTATCCTATAGTTTGTGTTGTTGTTGTTATTAAATTCCTTCAGGATCGGTGTACCATTCACCATCTGGATTGTTCAAAATTTCTAGTATTTCAGTCTTGGTGTATGCTGGCTTTCCAACCAACCAACTAGGTATTCCACCCTCGTACTTAACGAAAGTCTTGGAATTGTCGTTGTTCCAGCGGAGGGTCTGGGGTGACGTTTCAAGTACGTCATCGTAGTTGATGTTCAGTGCTTCCCCTGCTGAGAGGATTACATATGTTCGGTTGTTCATGGTGTGTCGGTGCTAAAGGTAGGTCCGTTGGTAAGGGTTGCTGTGTAAGAATTACTGGAACTATCAGCGACTGTGGAACCTGTGTTTTCTTCCATACGCCAGTAGGCAACAAGATCGGTATCGGACGAAAGGTCAGTCGGTGCGCCACTGTTGTATATTGCCGTTATATCGCTGGCTGAAAGCGCACTGTTATAGAACGCTATTTCGTCTAGCTTGCCGTTGGTCGGATTCTGGGAGGTGTTAGCACCGTTCTTTAGTCCACCAATATGCACTGGTTCATAGGAGCCTGAGTCGCTCGTCCATGTGAATGATATTGTACCAACACTGGAACCGTTGAGGTAGTAGGTGAATGTGCCAGAACTTCCTCCACTAAATGTATAAGCGACATGATACCAAGCACCTGTAGACATACCGTGTGACAAGGTGGTTGTGTCGTAGGCATTACCAACTGCCGCCCTAACCTTTGTTCCTGTTATTCCAAAATAGAAACGTGCGCTACCATCCCCGTACCTGCCGAAAAAGTCCTGCGTGGTACTATTGTCGTCTAGGTAGACCCAGAGACTAGATGAGAAACCATCCTTCAAGCTATGTGTATTCGTTATGAAATTGGTAGCGAGGTGGTCATTAGTCCCATCAACACTCAGGGAGTAATCGTTAGACCACGCAATAGGAACATCGGTGGAAAAGGTTGGTCCGTTGGTCAGGGTTGCTGTGTTACTGTTGGTAGAGCTATCGGCTATGCTAGTGCCTGTATTTTCCTCGAACCTCCAATAGCCGACTAGGTTGCTGTCACTACTTAGGTCAGTAGGTGTACCACTGTTGTAAATGTTGCTTACCTGTGATGAACTTAAAGCTGTGTTAAATATCGATATTTCGTCAAAGTCTGCATCAACTTCATAGTTAGGTGTGCCTCCACGATTACTTGCTCCAAATACCATGTCTACATTACCAGCAAAGTTGCTCATGGTTACTGTTGACATACTGCTATCTGCTTCATCAACGCTAACAGCCGACCCATTCTTGTACATTTTAATGCCGTCACTACCTTCCTCTAGTGTAATTACTACGTGTACCCAACCTGTTGCTCCAGAGGAGAAAAAGGCAGACGCTGACCTTGCTTGGACTTGATTGCCGTTAGCTTTGTAGTAGATTCGTAGTTTACCAGCGTCTGACTGACCGCCTCTACCTATCAAACCAAAGAACCTGTGAGCGTTATCGCTATTGCTTATACCAAATATATTAGAGTTTGAGGATACACTATGTCCTGACCCTGTGGGTTGCCCTTCGGGTAAGTTAATCCAGAAAGCCACCGAAAAGTCAGAGTTAAAGACGCTTGCGAAGTTACTGTTTAAGTCAATGTAGTCGTCTGTACCGTCACAACTTATGCTGTAATCGTTGGACCACACTGGAACGTCCGTTGAGAATGTCGGTCCATTAGTAAGCGTTGCTGTGTTACTGTTAGTAGAGCTATCGGCAATGCTAGTACCGCTGTTTTCTTCAAACCTCCAATAGCCGACTAGGTTAGAAGAAGATGCGTAATTACCTGAGTCGCTTGCTAGGTCGATAGGCGCACCACTGTTGTAAATCGCTGTAAGTTCTGCTGATGATAAAACGTCATCCCAGATAGATATTTCGTCAATCAACCCGTCCATGTGGGAATAACCTCCTAAGTATGCCCCTATCCATGTCGCAGTGTCAGTGCTTGATCCAAAGTCTGCGCCAAAGTTTGAATCAGTTGCGGTTTGATCCAGAGAACCATTTAGGTAAATTTTGCAGGTTGTTCCAGTTCTGGTTAAAACTACGTTGTACCAAGTTCCTGTCGTTACAGTAGTCGTTCCAGTACATTGAGCGTTACCTGACGACCCAACTCTTGCCCTTACATCCACCTTGAGCGAGCCACCAACATCAAGCAAACGCAATTGAAGATACTCTGCGCTTGAACCAGATGCTCCAACGTACATAAACGTGTCATACTGCGTTGTTGTGTCTAACTTGACCCACATACTCACAGTCATATCGCCCGTACCAATGATGGTGTTAGCGTTAAAGTTGTTACCATCTATGTAGTCATTAGTTCCGTCTAGTCTCAGGGAGTAATCATTGGACCACGCTCCTGCGACTGAAGCACCTGTAGCGGATGCCGTGATGGATGCGGAGATGGATGCGGTTCCTGTGTGGGTGGTGCTTCCTGCGACTGATGTACCTGTTGCTGATGCGGTGATGGATGCGTTAATCGCACCTGTTCCATAAACGATATCCAGTCCCTGCTTCTTCTTTAGATAATTCCTAACAATTAACTGATTAGAGGTTGATAGCTTTTCATTATAAAAGACTGCATCTGATATTAAACCCCCGACAAAACCTGAACTACCATAATTCCCACTAGCAAATAAATTTGCATCACCATCAGAAATTGGTTCTGGTAAATTCGCACGACCAGAAGGAGAACCTGTCAGGGTTTGGGTTGTTCCGTTAATCTTTAATTCCCAACCAGAATCATAATAAACTTCAAGCAAGGTCCAAGAAGTTAAATCAACAGCAGAATCAGTTTTTCGAGTTGCGGTAGTAGACCCATCATCCGTCATATTAAGTTTGTCACTACTATCTTGGTGTATGGTAATGCCATCATTAACACTTGAATCTGATCCAAATCTATTAGTAAATAAAAACTGACTCTTGTTTGAATCCATCTTCACAAGGAAGAATATTGATGCTTTGGTGTCAGATAAGATTGTATCGTCCACAACATACATACTATGGCTAGTACCATTGAAATCTATAACAGGACCATTTAATGCTCCACCAGTAGCACTATATTCAGGTGCTCTATCTGTACCTCCAGCATTCCATCTCGTAAGAGTTTGCTGGGAGGAACCTGCCCTGTCTGCCCAAGATGTTAATCTTGGGGGAGTACTACTATCAACAGTTCGCCCAACTTTAGCATCCCACCAAGCAACAATACTATCAAATTCTATTTCAGTACGTCCCGTTGCAACAATATCAATATTAACCTGACAGTCGGCGGTTCCTGTATGAGTGGTTCCTCCTGCGACTGATGCGCCTGTTGCTGTTGCCGTAATGCCTACATCAACGGAAGCAGTTCCGTAATAGGTCTGGGTTGCCAACGCTCCTGTGCAGGTCGATGTAACACCTACACTAACGGACGCTACTCCCGATCTGGTTACGTTGGCAGATGCTGTGGATGTGATACCGACTGATACCACTGCCGTGCCTAGTTCTAAGCCTCCAGTATTAAGTCCAGTTGCGGATGCTGTAATAGCTACACCAACATTAGCGGAGCGTCTGAAGGTAGCGGTGTGGTCAGCGGTAACACCAAAGACTACTCGTATGTTAGCGATTGTTTCGCTCGATAAAGGAACAGTCTGGGTTATCTTTGACGACCTAGTAAACTTGTTGGGTAGCCTCGTAAAACGACTAGGGTTTGTGCCTAGTTTGGACGGAGCTTTTAAACCCATTACTTGTTAAAGGCTGTTGGTTGTTCCTGTTGCGTAAACAGTAAATGTACCACTGCTGTAGTTGGTTACCGTAGCTCTAAGACTTTCGTAATGACCCTCGTCATCTCTCACCATAAAACTTCCAGCACTTGTAATAACCTCTTCGTGAATATTGTACCAAGAAGCTCCAACATATGCTTCGATGTTGACGGTAGCGTTAGCTGACCCCGTAGCTGTGATGCTGAATGTCCACCCTTTGGCCCTTTCTGTAGGCTTTCCTACTCCAGTGGTATTTGCTGTTACCTCACTAAGAAGGAGGGACTTTTGTAAGGATATTAAGTTCATGCTTAGTTAGGGTTTACGCCTGCTCCTTCTCTTTGTGTTTTAGTTCCTGTACTAATCCTGAGAGAGGAAAGCCCTCTCTTTTTCTTCTTGGAGGAGGAGGCTGATGTTGCTTGAGTCGAAGGAGCCATAGACAAGGTAGCTGTCCTCATCGGAGGGGGAGTCGCGGGAGGGGGAGGGGGAGGTGCTTGAATTTTCGGTCCGCCTAAACACATAATTAATCCTTACTTATAATAGTTCTTACTTGATCGTTATACGACATTTTTAAAAAGTCAACAACACTTCTCTTACCTGCTTCGTACCATATCTCTCTGTCCTTCATGTTGATATCGGGACATCTGTTTGGTATTAACTGGTCTAACCTGTCTACTAGTTCTTTGGAGATGGAAGGTAAATTAGAAGCCATGTTCTTGTTCTCCTGTTACTTGGTGAATTAAAGATGAATACTTACGCTTGTCTGCTGGAGAGTAACAATCAGGCATCCACAAATAATCTATCTGCTTTTGCTTTAGGTTGTATTCTCCCTTCCTTAGAAGTCTTGCCATCCAAGCATTCATTAAAGCTTCGGTCTCTGACAAACCTTTTGCTTCATATAGTTTGCTTACTGTAGACCAAGTGTACCCGTGGGTATCCAAATGTTTCTCTGCTGTCTTAGGCCCGAACTTGGGAATCCCCTTGTATCCATCTACGGCATCCCCCGCTATTGTCTGTATTAAATGGAACCTGTTTGCATCCTCAAGATCAGGGGTATTCATTTCCTTTCTCTTGAAGTTATACCAATCACAAGGCACTCCATTAAAGTCCTTGTCTATTGATACGATAATACGCTTGTCTTTTCTGTTGGGTCTTTCCGTAGCTAGGATACCTAGAACATCATCAGCTTCCAACCATTCCCAGCAATAGCTTTCCCACTCCTCCTTCATCCAATCCCTTAAAGGGTTTAGCATAATGGGCCTAAAGGATTTAGACCTGTTGGATTTGTAGTCGGGATTTAATTTCTTTCTGAAGTTAAGGGGGTGACTAAAAGCCATTATGGTTTGCGTAGCTTTTAGCTCCTCCTGTATACTAGAGACCCTGTCCAAGATGTGGCACTTAGCTTTAGCTGTGTCCCCGTGTATTGTCCATAAGTCCTCCTTCCATTGTATTGTTTCCTGTGCGCTAAACGATCCTTCGAACGCTAGTATGTCTCCGTCTATTAATATTACTCTTTCCATTTTATTTCTTTTGTTAGTGTGTTTCTTTCCAGTTATTACCAATCATGCAACTGCCATCAAGACGGCAACGCATATTTAAAATCTTACCAGCAGACGTAATAGCTTTTGTTGCTTCAGCTTTAAAAACTTCAGCAAGCTCTGGCTTGACCTCCGCTTGAAACTCATCGTGGATGTTAGCTACGAAAGCATATTGATTCCCGTGGCTCCACTCCATCTTTCCTAGCTTGAGGAACAGAAGTATAAGGGCTTGCTTCATTACTACAGCACCCGCAGATTGCAGGAGAGTATTAAGCGCACTGTGCTCAGACCTTACCCTTAACTTTCTACCGTCCAATCCCGTTAAGTACCCGTGCTTTTTTACCTTACCCTCAACTGCTTGTTTCAATCTTTTTAAAGCTGGAAGACTGTTTAGGAATCTCTCCTTCAATGCTCTTCCCTGCCTTGCCGAACCGTTTATTATATCCCCTATCTTACCGTCACCTGCTCCATACAAGAACGCATAGATAAAGGTCTTGGCTTGGTCTCTGGTATCCAGACCTGCCGCTTTCCTGTTCACTTCATGTATGTCACTCTCAAGAATATACTTACTATACTCTCCGTTGTCGAAGGTGTGTAGGTAATGTGCTAGGCATCTTAGTTCCAAACCGCTGGCATCTGTCCCAGCAAGAACGTAACCTTCCCCTGCTTTGAACAGCTCCCTGCATTCCTCTCCGTACTCAGCCCTAACCGCAGGGACTTGAGCTATGTTTGGGGTGCTATGGGTACACCGTCCAGTAACAGCACCGTTGGTATTTACCTTACCATGAATCCTCCCTTCTTTAACGCAAGTGATCCACCCGTTCTTACCTTCGGCTAAGTGTCCCAAGCGTTTCGTTACCAGAAGATACTCCAGAAGTTTACTTGCCGAAGGATGTTTCATAGCCTTGAGAATAGACTCGTCAATCTTCGGGGTGACTCCGTCAGCGTGGAACTGTGTAGGTTTCCACCCAAGCTTGGTAAGTCGATCCGCTATCTGTTGTCGAGACGCTGGGTTGAAGGGTGTAATCTTTTTCTTGTTCCCTTTCTTGACGGCATCCTTAACCAATACCTGTTTTATACCCTTCTCTTTTAGGAGTGCTTTGAGTTCCCCCTTGGTTGGAGCTTCTAGAGATTCCCCTTCATATGTTAACTCCCAGCACTGCGGGGACTTCAGCTTCTCCACGTTAGGTTCAAACATCTTTTGGAGTTCGTCCTTGATCTCTGCTCTCCTTACGGTGAGGGTTCCAAGGAGCTTGTCGGCCTTTTCGGAATCAAAAGCAAAACCTCTTAGCTCCTGTAGTCTTATGATGTGAGCGAAGCTATGCTCAAGGGTACGAGATATAGCGGAAGGTTCTCCTTCTTCTATGAACTTAAACAGTGCGTAGGTAACCATACAATCTCTCTCGCAGTACGCTCGCATCTGATCGTTGTATTCGTCCCAAGCATTCTCTTGCTTGCCGTACTCCCCCTTCAATATCCCAAGACGATACCCCCAAGCTTCAAGAGAGTGTGATCCCCATAGTTCCTTTGGGGTTAGCTCATCGTTGGGTAGGGCATTACTCGCATGGGAATTATCCCTAACGTCATCGCTCATAACATCTGGGGATTCTATCCTAGACATCAGTAGTGTGTCGTAGACCTTGGTTTTAGGATACCACTTGTACACCTTCTTTAGTACAGGTAAATCAAAACCTATAACGTTGTGTCCAACAATCATTCCCGATTCGTTTAGCTGGCTTAGTCCAGACCGTATTGATTCTCCTTCAAAGGTAACAACCTTACGGGATAGTGGGTTATAGATACTCAAGCAGTGGACTGTTATATCCCCTGAGAGTGTAGTGAAGTCTTCGATAGCTGATGTCTCAATATCAAAGAACAATGCAGTGTCTTTCTTATTCATTTTCTTGTTACTCTTTCTCTAGCCAGACCTCTTCATGTAGCATCTGACCTATAACTCCATAGTTAGTTAGGTCAATCCAACTGTCAAGGATCGACTCATGCATGGGTTTATCGTGAGGCTTTAGGAACAGATTCATTAACCTGTTTACTTTATCTCCGCTACGAAAAGCTACCCCTAATTGAGGGTGAGGATTTCCGCAGATGTTGTAAGGACCATAATCCTTTTGCTTGTTATCAAACACTTTTATATTCTTGAGGAATATCTCAAGAGCTTTACGTGCTTGGTAGGTTTCTAGTTCTGGTATTTTATAGTTCATTTTTCTGGTTGCGTAGTGTGTTGAAGTCCTCAATGGCTAAGTTTAATTCATGTTTGGATAGTCTTTTATAAACCTTTGGCTCCCCCCTCTCCATATAGCGGAGGTTTTTTGAGGGAGAATAGCGGGACTCTCTTAGTTGTCCCCTCCATCTTTTCTTTGCTCTATCGTTGTTAATCTTACCCATCAGAACGGAACCTCCGTTTCCTCTGCTTCTTCCTCAAGGTCTTCGGAGGTTTCACTGAGTCTTCCTGTTTCCTTATTAAACTCCAAGGAGCCAGCAAGTCCCGTCTCTCCACTAAACCTATTCTTTAGTACCCTAAGTCTGGATATGTTAGCGTTCTCCTCGTCCTGTTGGTTACGCTCCATGCTTATGACGAAGTCGGAGAGCTGTGCTATACCTGCCGATCCTCTAAGTTGTGATAAGCTTGTTGCCGCCCCTTCTTCATGCCCTCTACCATCAGGTCTACGTAGGTGACTGACCACTATCATTCCGCAACCTGTCTCCTCAACCAAGGTACGTAGTCTCGTCATGGTGTTATCAATCAATCGTCTTTCGTTGCCGTTTTCAAAACCACTAACAACAATGGACAGGTGATCAAGGATTATCCAATCGCACCCGTATCCCTTACATAGGTATTTTATTTTAGCTAGAAGATTATCGGAATCAGTGGAACCCCAGTGGTCATAGGTGTAGAACCTACCGTTACCTATGGTCTCCCCGAATGCTGTCTGAAGTTCCTCCATGTTTACAGTATCCTGTAGGTGGAGTTGCTTACCAACATGAAGTCCGAGTATACCCAGACCAGTTCGCCTAACTGATTCTTCTAGTGCTATGTATCCGCAGGACTCTCCCATCATGAGAAGGTTTAGGCACAGCTCCTTGCAGAGTAAGCTCTTGCCGATACCACTACCAGCAGTAACAACAATCAGTTCCCCTTTTCTCATCCCTCTTGTCTTTCTGTTTAGTCCGTCATAAGGATAAGGCACTGAGGTTTGTGATGGGTTCTCTTTTAGTTTGTCCCATATCTCATCTCCTCCCAGTATCCCGTCAGGTCTAAACGCTTTAGCGTTCCAACTCGCTTGAACAAGTTCCGCTGATCTGTTTGCGGTAACCATATCGTTAGGGTCTTTGAGTGGCAGGGTTGCTATCTTGGCTTTGCCTACGCTTAGTAGACCAGCGCATTCCTTTGCGGCTTTTCTTCCAACGTCATCCATGTCGAACATGAACACAACGCTTTCGAATTTCTCCAACCAATCCAAGGAACGAGCAACGTGCTTCTTAGCTGAAGCGGCTCCGTGAGGAACAGAAACAACGGGCCACTTATTGTCCATCGCTTGGCTCATTGATAGAGCATCAACCTCTCCTTCCGTGACAACCACTCGCTTGCCTCCTTCTTTCCAGAGGTGTTGTCCGTATAGGTTGTTAAGTTCTCCACGAATACTGAACCTCTTGTCCCCGTATCGTAGCTTCTGTCCCACAAGCTTACCGCTCATGTCCCTGTAGTTGGCGATTTGTACGCCTTCCTTATCCACCACAGCACAGTGGTATCCCCACTTACTGCAAGTATCTATGGTTAGTCCACGCTTTTCTAGGGGCGCAGGATTCCCTGTAGTTATGAAGTCACTCATACTATTGTTTGCTCTTTCTTGTTTGCTCTCTTTGTTTTTAGTGAATGTAGTACAGCTAAAGCAGTAGCTACTTCCGTCATCGTTTATACATCTAGCGTCACTACTCCCGCAATCGGGGCAGGATTTATGCGTTTCTGTAAAAGCCATGTTCTTGGTATATTTTTATTGCACCACTTTATTCCCTTCTTATCGCACCATCCCGCATAGGTCGTCTTGCTTCCCTTTCTGATTTTAAGAAAAGGGTTTTGAAAGCACAACCTAATATCCAAATCAGGATGACACCCGCACACAAGCAGATGTTTAGTCCTGTCTTCAGGATACCAGATTCCTTTTGCTTCAATGATGATTCCATTTGGCAGTACGAAGTCGGGGGTGTATGTTGCAGGTTTAATGTATTCAATACGCAACGTTTCGAAGCCGAAAGCCGCACCCTCAGATTCTAACTGGGATGCAACCTTGGCTTCGAAACCGCTACGAAACTTTCCCGTTCGCTTAGAAGTTTGCGAGCGTGTCCTCCGCTTCCTCCTCAACGTCTTCCTCCTTTACTACTTCATCGAAGGTCTCTCCCCCGTGAACGAATCCATCTTGAGCTTCGAACCCAAGGGATGTTGTTGGTGTGTAGTCGGCAAGGTCTAGTACCTGTACCCCCATAAGGGTAAGCGAGCATCCAAACCCCATCATACCACTGTGCCAGAAGTTTGGCTTTACCGATAGGATTACTTTGCTTCCAGCTCCTACGATTAAATCGTTAGGCATAGGGTTGGCAGACGCATCATAGATAGCTATCTGATTTTGCTTTTTGACTCCGTCCCTTGTTGTCCAAGTGCCTCTACGTTTGGCCTTGATAACGTGTTCTCCTTCATCGCTGATAGAGACAGGGAAGTGATCGCTCTTCTTTAACTTCTTCCCTTCCTCCTCACACTTCAGCTTGTAGGCTTGGTCATAAAGTTTATGAAGAGTCTTTTCAAATCCCTTCGCTTCCTTTTCCGTAACGATCACATTACAACGGTACTCGCCATCCTCATGAAACCTAGTATCAGGAGAGTTGAGTCGTGGATATTGCGCTGAACCAGCGGGTGTTAGTATTGATGGTTGTTTCATTTTTCTTTTATTAGGTTAAGCGAAGAAGTAATCTGAGTTGAGTACCTCCTCGCATTGTAGTTCCCCAAGCTTTAATGGGCTTGGTAAATCTTCATCTGTTAAGTTCTGTAAATCTTCTTGAAACAATGTCAAGAGATCATCGTCAAATATTTTAGAGAATACAAATCGCAGGGTATCCGCAAGCTTCTGGCATTTGGTGGAGTGGGTAGCATACGAATCGTGTACCATGCTTATGGAATCTATCCCAAACTTTTTAGCAAGGCTTGCTGTCATGTGAACCGCACTTGCATCAAGACTGTGAACGAAGTTGGGAGCGACTCCACTTGTTTGTCTGACCCTGTCCAGTGTTGGGGAGTCAGCACGTAGCGCAAGTTGTACTGAGCTTTCGGTAAGGACTGTCCTTATCCAGTGACGCACCCCTCCTCTATAGTGTTGCTTAACTGTTAGTCCCGAAGGACTGACCCATACAGCATGGGTATCATTCCCGTTGAGCGTCTTGATGTTATCCTGTAACCACCGCATAACCTTGTCGGGTTCAATAAGTATTTCCCCCATAGCATTCCAGACTACTGACGCTAGGTGTTGACACGCTTTAAATCTTTCACCAACAAAAGGATCAGCAACGTTTTCCTTAACTACCTTATCGTTGTACCACTCGTCAATGTATGCTCTGCATGAAAAGCGAGTACCTCCGTAAGGCTTAACCATCACTGGTCTTTTGCAGGTCTTCCTGTCTATCCCGAAATCTAACCAAGCCATTGACAGGGGATCACCAAGCTTCTTGAGTTTTTGTCTGACCCTTTCCGCAACGTACCCATATAAATCTGCTGGGGATTCTGTTGGTAAAACGTTTGTAGCTTTCGCACCTACAGGGTCTCGCGCTAACATGGAAAGGATTTGGATTCCGTTGTTGGATGCGTCCATAGCACACGGTAAATGTGTAACGAATCCCTTACCTCCTTGGGTTAGCATCTCCCCCCACTCAAAACAAAACGCTAGGAATTGCCAAGGCTCATCAGCTTCTGTCCACCATGTGTATGCATACGGGTCTTTGTAAACGTTTTGTATATCCACCCTGTTTTCACGTACCCATTGAACACGTTCGTCCAAGGTTACCTTGTCGTTGCCCCAGCAGTTTGCTCCATGTATAGCCAACCATCTTGTGTCTGCTATTGTATCCCATATTGTTTCGCCTTTGGAAAAGAGTAGCAAGGATTTCCCTATGTCTGTACCTTGAGGACTCAGGAAGTGTGGGATGGGATACACCCTGCCTCTGAAGTCTAGCTGACAGGGAAAGAATATCTCACTCTCCTCCTTAAACTTTTCAGCAAGCCCCATAGTTTTTACTACCTGTAATCGCTGGCTTTTTAAGGACAGGTTGCGATCATGAATCCTTGCCGCTTGTCTTTTCCATTCCTTCTTTCTTTCTGGGTCATCGGAATCTGGGAAGGCAGGTATAGGATAATCCTCTCGCTGAGGCATTTCACCAACCAGTAAAGATTCCCTCCAGAAATCCTGCATAACACTCAGGACTTTTTGGTTTACCTTGAACCCAGTGGATTGAATATGATTCATACCCTCCAGAACAACAGGCATCTTATCCACATTCAAGGATCGTAGATGCTCCATGTCATAGGTCTTTACCAGAGATTGGGCGGGTAACCTTTCGGATGCTGTACTGTGGAAGTTGTGTGCTGTGTAACCCCCACTCCAAATGCCTGTCCAATCAAAGGGTCTTGTAACCATAGGCATCCACATGGGACTCAACCACTCCTTACTTTCGTTGTACTCGTTGATCCATTCGAACAACTCATCGGTTGGACTGATGAAGTATTTGGTTTTAACTCCCTCGTTCAATCGGATAAACCTAATGAGGTGAGTTGATTTTCTAATAGCTTCCAGAAACCATGTACCCATCTCTGCCTTGGTTTTCCTGTCCCAATTCCTCCAGCCCTTGATGTTGCCCTGCTTGACCTCACCCTCCTCATGTCTCATGTAGGCATACCAGTTCCTTCTGTACCCATGACCTGCACCCTTGCTTCTTTTAACGTCCTTCTCAGCGTGTTTAAAGATTTCTGGGTGGTTGGTCTTGAACCAGTTGTACCTCACCTCATCCTGTATGAAGTTGGAAATAGCTATCGAACTTTTAAGTAGCGTCTTGCGTATGCTGATGCTGTCAAGTACGCTCTTCAATGCTATAACACACAACGCTCCTATGTCCTCGTCCCATATGTTGGGCATCCATGCTGGTACAGATGCTCTGTTCTTTTTATGGAAGGTGATGCTGGCTTTAACATCTTCTACCAACCTTGGTATACTTCCTCTCAACAGTCTCCCTCCATATGGTGCATCTGTTTCAGCTTCCCTCTCTTTTGCTGATTGCACCTTGCCTCGGTATCTGGCGATACCTCCCTCCAACATCTCCTTGTACAATGTTTCCTGTCTCATTACCTGTTCTCCTTTCTACCTTTGTGGTACTGCCTGTCAAGGTCTAAAAACTTTTTTCTTTTTGTGCTTGACACCCCTTTCTAGCCCCTTTATAAAAGGTTTAGCAAGAGGTTAGTGGTAATATATATTTAATATTATATTTATAAATCTAAACTTTCTAAGTTCTTCTTAGAACTTTTAAGAACCCTTTGATAATGTTTAGAAGCACGTCTAGATTTAAGCCTTGCTTTGGCTGAGTTCCTCTCAGCGGATGTACTGAATGGGTTGTTGATTATCTTCTTCAAGCCTGTACCTAGCCAGAAGTAAACCTCCCCATCGTTAACCATCTTCTTGGTATCTCTCCACCAAGGTGTCTGATCCTCAGGAGTTAGTGTCTTGTCTCCATACATTGTTAGGTAACTCATTCTACTGCCTCCAATGTTTCGCGAGCGATCTTCACAGGACAACCATCTCCTCCTCTACAGATATCTTCTAGACCGTCCCTCAAGGATGCGATCTCTGCTCGGAGGGTCTTCGACACAGCCAAGTGCGCACCTTGCCAAGTACGGTATAAAGTTCGATGAGGATTCTGGTCGTACATTGCCTCGCTCTCATCGTCCCAACAAGACCATGCGATCCATGATACTCCATCTTCGTCATCTTCAATGGTGTAGTAATCATCACCTTCCTTGAAAGGAAATCTATCCATGAGGATTTCACAGATACTCCTTTTGTCTACGGGAGCAATGAATTTATTGTAGATGTATTCGGTTTCGGATTGATTCATTTTCTTTTTTTACTTTCTTGATTAGTTCTACTGCTCTTGTTATAACTTTCTGTCCAGCTTCGGAGTCTTTGAACTCTACTTCAGCGGACTCAGTTAAACTTTGAATGAGCTTTTGTTTTTGTTTCATCTTGTAATATAAGCTACTAAAAATAGTAGCACTCCTGTAGTGAGTGTTATTAGGTATAGTTGATGTATGTCAAAAAGCATCAAACTTCTTTCCTTTGTTGTGGTAACTGACGAATCTCTCTACTGTGATAAAGCGGGTGAAGCAAGACAAGCACTTTCGTGCTCGCCCTACCTCGCCCCCCTTCAATCCTAGTACACAAGGGTGAGACCTGTCTATAAAGTCCGCCTTGCGAGAGTCAGTTACCTTGGTTTTATTGTTACACTGTGGACAGTTCATAGTTGTACCCAAGGTATTCGTTGTGGAACTGCTCAATGTGAGCATCGAACGCACTGTTAAGGAACCTTGCACGTAAGGGTTTCTCAGGTGATGTATTGCTCTTGAGCAACTCAGTGAATGCATTGTGCATAGACCACAAGCTGTTTGGTTCCCAATCCTGTGGAGGATTCTGGGTTAGGTCAACCAGTTGCTCGAACTTATCCAGAGGTAGTACCTTCTTCTCCATCCTTTGGTTGATGTCGTACAAAGCAGATGGTACATCGTATGCATTCATAGGATAGCAAGCCTTTATCTTCTTAAGGAACTTTTCAACAGCTACCCACTGCTCCATGAGCTTGCCGAAACCCTCGCGAACTGCCTCCCACAAATCGTTATGGATGTTGGTTGTGTGCTTCCTCGTTAAGGGGCTGAACTCCCCTTCAAAGATGCCGTTACTACAAGCCATGATGTTGATACCTGCAATCCCTTGCAAGCTCCATGTCTGATCGTTACTATTACGCAACCCGATCATCCTTGATTGATTCTCTCCTTCGGTTGGCTTGAGTCGCATCTCAATGATGCACTTATCTACAGGCTTCAACAGCTTAGGAGCGTGTTGGATATTGAATCTAGTAGACTCATGCTCAAGCCCTGCTCTGTCTATCTCTCTCCTTACCGCATCATATGCCCGATAGTGGGCAAGCGGTTGATGACGATCACCTTGTGGACGAGGAAGCTCCAAGGATTTAAGCTCTTCGTAGCTGACCGATCGGTAAGGGATTCTGACGCGAGATTTTGATGTTTGTATTAGGTTCATTTCTTTTTTATTGGTTGTTATTGGTTGTAGTAAAAGATAAGACTAACCGCTGTTAGCCCTATCAAATGTGCTAGTAAAAGTATTTCAATTATCATAGTAAAATGTTTAGTGTTTTAAATAGGTCACCTTCTCTCCTCTCGTCCAGCACTTCCTACAGTCAAGACATTGATTCCCTTGCTGTGGTGCAGGACACATATCTGCCCCCGCTTTTGACCTTACCTCGCTGGTCTCTACCCCTAATCTTTTCGCAAGCTTATGCGGTGCATCTCCATCCACCTTATGCGCAGACAGGCGAATGATTAGGTTATCGGGAACCCTTCCCCCTTCCTCTCTGTAGTCCTCCACGATTCGATACTCACGGGTAGGTAACCAGAACTTTATGTTAGGCAGGTTGAATCCTACCTGACAGATGTTAGCCAGATGTTCGAATCCTTGTAAGTCCCCGCTATCGTGCCACCGAAAGACCCTACTCTTTTCCTTTCGGCTTATTAATTCGGTCATTAAACCTACCCAATTAGGGTGAGTAAGACTATCAAATCTCTTCTGCATAGCCTTAATAACATTAGGGAATATATACCTACCTTTTAAGGCGTAGCAATCACTACATACTGTTCCCTTTCTCTTTGCTAATAAGGAACCTATCTTGCAATGTATAGCAGGTATAGAATACCCATGACAAGGCATCTTGCTGGGCTTGCTTAATGTTCCAACAATCTCTTCTATTTCTTTAATGGTCATATTTCAATTTCTCCTTCTAGGTAGAATCTGTCATGTTCAAAGTGGTAGTATTCGTACCTCTTTTCTTTAATGTTCCATACATACAGAACGGTTCCCATATGGCTTGCCATTGGTACTTCATTGCCCCCGCATCCCACTTTGTAGTTTGGGTGAGCAAAGCTTAATGGTCGTGGGTATGTGAATTCCATCCTTTCTTTAGGTTTCATAGTCCTCCTTCGCCCATGTCCTTCCATGAGATACCGTTGCGGCAAGGTACGATTGAATCCCCTACATTTTCGCTATAGATAACGGAGACCCGCCCGCTTTTGTGAGAGTAGAGGTCGATCACTTCAATCCCCAAGTCAGTTGGTTGTGCGTATCGCTCACCGTCTTCGGTGAAGATATGAACGAATTTAGCTTCGTAGCAGTACTGCATGAGTCTGCCATTGTCGGTGGATTGGTTCAGGTAATCGTTTACCCAAACCTGTCCGTCATTATCGAGGATATGCTTGAGGAATTTTATTATAGTTATTAGTTTCATTATACGTAGTGGTTAGTTAGGTAAAAAGTGAGGAGAGTTTATCGTGTTCTCCAGCACGTCTGTTTTTAAACCGATACAGAAAACGGTCTTTTACTTTCGCTCTTGGTTAGAGCTGTTTTGTAATGTCGTGCCTTAATAACAGCACAATGCGTTGCCCCGTAGTTTCAGGGCTGTATTTACTTGCACATCATAAAGTAAAAGGGACGTAATAGGTACATTGTTTTTCCTACTACGCCCCTTCTTAGGGATGAACTTATCTTTTCCCCGCAGACCTTTCGGTCTTATAGTGTGAGCTTCTTAGCTGTAGCAGTAGTTGGGGTTGCGGTCATGCTCACATCAAGCTTTGCTTTCTTTCCCGTCACCCCTGCATTGAACGATAAGCTGGTGACTTCGCAGTCTTTGGTCTGGGTAAAGGCAGTAACGCCCTTACGTAATGCATCCGAGTTGTCAGCAACCTTTTCGCTTCGGCTCTTCCCTGCCTTTTCGAATTGGTCAAGTTGAGCCTTGCTGATGCCGTAGCCGTCTTTCTCCATAATGAGAAATCCATCCACAACCTGTGGTTTTTGTGTCGCAACTCCTTTGGTTCCAAAGAAACCAGTCTTTAAGAAGTTGAGGATCGAGGAATCCCAAAGACCTTTCGGCATAGGATTTTTCTCCAGCAGGATAGCGTGTAGCTGTCTCCCCTGCTTTATCCTTGCGGTGTTGGCTTGCTCTTTTCGCTTTGCCATTAAGGCGAGGATATCGGATGCAGTAGGTGTTTCTATTGACATGATAGGTGTCTTTCTTTTTGTTTAACGATTAAGCCATTCCCTCATGACGTTTATGTCTTCAGGTGTGGCGTTTTTGGGTTTGATTTCCTGAAGCTCACGTAATGTGCGCCCCATGAAAATACGACTAAGCGGTCTGTTGTTCTTTTCAACCCAGAGGCTTGCGCCTCCGTGATTCGTGAATCTTGAATAGGCGATCAGACCAGCAATCTTTTCGTCACGTCTTTTCAGAAGCTTTGTTCTGAGATAAACAAACGTCTTTTCGATTGATGCTTGATTCGGCCCAACAGACGGACATAATTTAATGCCCCAGCGGTCACCACTAAGTAGCGGTTGACCTGTTCTAGCTCTGTGTGCATTGCACTTTCTTAATTTAGTTATGGTCATAAATTTAACCCGCTCCCGCTATTTAATACGATCTTGGCGGAACCTAACTGCAACTGGTGAAGTGTTGGAGGTTTAACGTCTCTTTTCTTGCGCTCCTAAGACTTGCGCAACTCGCTTCCGCCTTGCTAAGGCTTTTGATTGGGACTAGCATAACTATTTCCCTTTTAGAGTAGCAGGCGATTCGCTTGCTTTGTGATTTTTCTTGAGTGGCTTTCGTTAGGGTTATTCTGATCGACTCCAATGGCCGATCTCTAAAACCTGACAGAATAAAATCATAGGGCAAGCTAATATGCTTCTATTTGGCTCTATTAGTGGCTTGAAAGCCTATTGCTAAATTTCCCATTTTTCCGAGGTTCGCAAAGTAAAACGCCGGGAACCCGCTCCATCACTACGTTTAAAAAAGATTTAATAAATCATTTGGCTCTATCACTGGGCTGAGAAGTCTTTGCATAAGCCTGTTTGGCTCTATTAGTGGCCTGAAAAATCACTGAATTAATTCAAAGCCTTTCAAAAAACGATAGTCCAAGCAAATATGCCGATTTCTCCATCACAGCCATGCAAGGAAAGCCTCCATACCAAGACATCCTAAAAACCTTCTAAGCCTTTCTCGTAGGAATTTAACAATGCTTAAAAATGATATCACAATAAGCCTTTGCAATCTTATGAAAAGCTCCAGCAAACTTATGCAAAGTGATGGAGCTTATGCAAAGTGATAGCAAACTTATGCAAAGTGATAAGGATTAGGCAAAGTGATAGCAAAAGTATTATCAAAGCCTTTTTTTGATGGCTCTTGCGTTGCGCGTTAAAAGTGTTACGTATGCTACCCGTGTAACTTTATTAACGTGCGCTCGCACGTAACTTAGTAGAAGGGGGGAAAAAACTTTTGGTCGTTATACGATTACCTTTTAATAAATTTTTACCAAAACTTTCCAAAACCTTAATCCAATGTTTCTGAAGAGTTTGAGTCACCTTCTATGTCGTGTTCATCATCTAGTTCCACGTAGGTTTCCATAGACTCTTTAAGCTCCATCTTAACTGCTTCTAGAATCCCCATTAGGGTGTACTCATTCAGATCGTATTCGTTCATATAGTAAGCAACCTTTGCTAAAAGGTCTGCTAATACTTGATCTGTTTGAGCGTTAATAGGTGTACCTTCTTCGTGATCCATGAGCTGTTTGAGTTGAATTTTAGTTACCTCTAAAAGAAGGTTCTTTAGGTCTTCGATAAAGGATTCGGGAGGACTGTCATTAAAAGCTATCACATCCATAAAGCTGTTGTTTTATTACCTAGAGCAGATTCTTTAAACTTATCTAACTCTCTTACTAAAGCTTCTTCAGACCTAGTCTTAATGTTTTCGTCTGCATTTTGGTTCATCTGTTCTACCCAATAATTAACACCAATACTAAGAGCATCCAATCTATCGTCCTGTAAAAGGGATGATCTTTCGTTTGTTATTCTGGATAGTTGATATACCAACATATACCTTGCTTGTTTTTCCGTTGGATACGATTGAGCAGACTGAAAGTCGTTCCTAATAACTTTAGGGTCTAGTATAAGTTTATGCTGATTAAGGACAGGTTCCAGAGTATCAACAATACGTTTCTCTTTCTGGATATGTTGTCTAACCTCTTCCATACTGCAAGGGTGTATAGTGGATAGTATAGGTTTAAAAAGCTCACTAAACATTCCGTCACCCATGTTGGATTCAATAACGATCTGATTAACCTCCTGACTTTTAGCTATCCTTGCTAAAGCTTTTAAAGTTTCCTCTGAGTAGCCTCCTTTAAGTCCTCCAGCATCTGGAACAAACAACTGACCATTAAGCATCTTAACAACAGCATAAGCAGTTTCGTCCCTACCTCTACCAGATGGGTCAATAGCCATTACTGATCCTGTATACGGAACCATCTCACCAACGATTTGGAAAGGTCTAAAGAATCTATCTCCGTTAAATCCAGCATTAGGGATATCAGCGATAGCGAGATCAGGAGAAGAAGCCCAAACTACTTTTTCTGGAGCTACCTCTTTATCAATATCCATAACTATCAAGTCATTTAGTTTCAATGGATATCTATCTTCATCACTAAGACGAGGATTTAGCATGAACTGTAAAGAGTACCCACTTCTTCCATAAGCCATTTTACGTTCTTCTAGGTCATGCATATTAAACCTAGTGGGTTCCGTGGAAGTTCCTACCAGTTCTTCTGAAGCGTTTGCTATAAGATCGCTTAACCCTCCTCCATAAAGAGAGATAGCTTGCTTCTCTGTTACGTACTCGCTGGGCCAAATCCTAGAGGTGTACCCTCTCTCTTTTAATTTGTTGTAAATGGAGTCTTCACATTGAGGAGTACCCAGAAAGAGAACCTTGGAATCTTCGTTGGGTTTAAGGATAGCTTCGAACTCCTTAACCTGTTCATCAAGTTTATCCCTCATTCCTTGAGTTTGGGAATTGTTAGGAACCTCAATATCGTCTGCTACAATCACGTCAGCTCTACTCCCAGTTAGTTGAGAAGTTATCCCAAGACTCTTTACGGAAGGAGCGTGAGCGGGAGGAGCTGGACCTACATCAAAAGACACCTTACTAAATCTCTGTCCATCCTTTGGGATCAGGAAATTCAACAGAGGTATCTCATGTATAATTCTCAATGTAAAGGTAGAGAAATCGTCTGATCTACTTTTGGAAGCTGATACCACCAAGAAGTTCTTGGAAGGGTCTAGTAGGAGTTGGTGAACAACAAAAGCCGAACATATCCAACTTTTACCTACACCCCTAAAAGCCATAACCAAAGACCTCTTAGGCCCATACTGCATAAACTCGGCTATATCGTATTGAATAGGAGTAGGATCAGGAAGGTTAAGGTGCTTCCAAACCACAAAAAGAAAGTTACGAAAGTCTTTTAGCTTACTATCCATTCCTACTTTTGTTGACGTATAGCTTCAGCGTCTTCATCGTCATCAAAGGGGAGAACTTCAGCAAGTCTTCCTAATGGAGTATCCTGTTCCGTAACACTAATAATGGAGTTATCTTTAAGTAACTGTCGCGCTCCGTTTAGAATTGCGGCATTAAACTCTCCAGTATCATTCATCAGGTCGATAGCTACCTTGTAGGTGTCTGCTACGTATACCTGTAAGTCTTCCAGTTTCTTTCGTTTCTCCATAATGGTTATACTCCTCGTTTACCTACTATTAGTTCAAGCAGTCGATCCAGTTTAGTGTTCATCTCTGCCAGTTGTGTTTCCAAACCTGCCATGCGTCTTTCAACGCTTATGTCCCGTTCATGTTGGGCGGCAAGTTCTACCTCTATCTTTGTAAGACGGTCTTCGTCCTTGTCCAGACGGTCAGCAAACTTCTTTACTATCCATCCAAACACACCAAGGACAACAGCAAG
>FUWD013429800.1_pt1 | contig 30760 bp, 34 predicted proteins | sample 1063281 | NCBI WGS metagenome assembly FUWD01 (sample SAMEA79048168, study PRJEB19326) | metagenome | biome: marine | reverse complement strand
GGGTTTGCGCAAAGCGCGAGCAGCCACCGCACTGATGCTCGCTTTGCCCGGCAGCGCCTATCTCTATCAGGGCGAAGAGCTAGGTCTTCCTGAAGTCATCGACATTCCCGATGAATCGCGGCAGGACCCCACCTTTTTCCGAACCAACGGAGAACGCCTATGGACGCGACGGTTGTCGCGTCCCGCTTCCGTGGGAATCTGGTGCACCCGCCTACGGCTTCAACACCACCGGTGAATCGTGGCTCCCGCAACCGCATTCCTTTGCTGCACTTGCACGGGATAGGCAAGTAGGCGACCCCCGTTCCACACTTGAGCTTTACCGGTCGCTCTTAGACCTGCGGAGCCAGCATGGCCTCGGTAAGGGGTCCCTGGCATGGCTTGAAGAATTCAGCAGCGACGTTGTCGCTTTTGTGAATGGACCGGTCACGGTGGTGTCCAATACCGGGGAAACACCGATGATGGCTCCTGCTGGAAACGTCGTCCTCGCCACCAGCCCTCTCGATGGCGACATGATTCCCGCCTTCACCACCGTGTGGCTTACCGCGAGTTAGAAGGCATTTGCTTTCAGCCATGTAAAGGGGTTGAGGTATTCGCCATCGACGCGAATCTCGAAATGTAAGTGGGGGCCGGTGGAAATACCAGTGTTTCCCACAAGCCCTAAGAACTCACCTGCAGACACCACCTGCCCCGCTCGAACGGGACTACTGCCGCGTTGCATGTGGGCATAGACCGAGACCACGGTCTGGCCACCAATAAAATGTTCGATGTAGACATACTGCCCGTAGCCGCCGCCGAACTCCGCCGCAGTGACAACACCATCGGCGATAGCAAAAATGGGGGCGCCGTTACCGGGAATAAAATCGAGCCCGCGGTGGTAGCTCGAGCAATAACGGCAGGGCGCAACCCGGTCACCAAAACCGGAACTGATGGGGACCGCGGTGGGAAAGGGCCACCGGACGGTGCCAACACCCGTGGTGGAGTAAGAAAAATTTCGGTTTCCATACCGAGCCTTGAGGACATCGGCGAAGGACGTAACACTCCAGGATTCTCGCTGAACTCCCACTTGGCTTGAGGCCGAGCTTGCGACCGTGAAGGACTGAGCCTCCGTGTCTGAGCCTCCCATGCTTCCTTCGCTCGCTATTGCGGAGGATAAATCTGCCGAGGGGTAAAAAATATTCACCGGCAACGAGACTCCGACGAAAAGAAGGGGGGTTGCGATCACGGTTCCCCAGCTGAGAATGCGCTTACCCAAACTTTGCTTGGGAACCGGTGGCTTGATTATGGCCGTGGCCTCGGTAATCACCGGGGTCGACGAGCTCGGCGCGGGAACTGGAACCGCATTTCGCTCGCGCAACTGGCGCCTGGTGAGGGGTATTTCGGGGGAGGCTAAGTCGTCACCCACACGCTCACCTCCGACTCACGCTACGTTCTCACCGCGGTAAATTCCCCAACACAACAGCCCGCGCTCTAACGCAACGGTTTTACAAACCTAGCTGACCAACCCTATGAGTCCAAACCCCAACCGGGTATTTCAGCGAGCGGGCGTTCCCCATCGAGTTGGCGAATCTTTTCTTGCAGCTCTGTCACCAAGTCGGGGTGGCCGGCGAAAAGCCCCTCGCGCCCCGGGGGCATCTCACCGAGTCCCCGGATGACGCCGCCGGCTTCGGTGACGATTAATTCTCCTGCGGCGTGGTCCCAGGGCATCAGGGTTCGCTCAAAGTAGAGGTCCACCCGACCGCTTGCCACATAGGCCAAGTCCAGCGATGCGGTGCCTTGTCGCCGAATATCCCGGAACTGCGGAAGGAGCTCCAGCATCACCCGAGCTTGTTCTTTCCGCATCGCCTGGGAGTAAGCAAAACCTGTGGCCAGGAGAGCGTGATTCAGGGGCGGGGGGGATGAAATCTGCAGTTCCTTATCGCCTAAGAAGGATCCTTCTCCGCGTGTGGCACTAAACATTTCCTGGCTCACCGGGTTGTAGACGACACCGGCCTCAACCTGCCAGGCGCCAGGGGTTGGGTCGCCCGAAACAGCTGCAATGCTCACGGCATAGTGGGGGATATTGTAAAAAAAGTTGACCGTTCCATCGATGGGGTCGACCACCCACGTAATCCCGGTGGTGGATTCCTTCCTGCGGCCCTCTTCGCCGAGGAAGCCATCGCCCGGGCACATCTCTTCCAGGCGGGAAAACAGCAGCTCTTCAGAGGCTTTGTCCACGGCGGTCACAATGTCCACGGAACTGGATTTGGTGTTGGCCACCTCCACCTGTCCGGCACGGCCAGCGACGATGAGCTCGCCGGCTTCCCGGGCGAGCTGCATCGCGATGTCCCTTAGTGCAACCATTTTCGTGGCGAGTGAGGGATTCGAACCCCCGAAGGCTAAGCCAGCTGAGTTACAGTCAGATCCCTTTGGCCGCTTGGGTAACTCGCCATGCGCTCCCGACCGGTGTATTCACTAATCGGGTGCGCGGGTACAACGATATCGGTTTTTCTCGACTCGAACCACACGCCAGGTTCCGTGCTTCTTTGTGGCTAGCATGGAGAAATGGCTGATTCATCATTCGACATCGTAAGCAAAGTTGACTCAATGGAGTTGGAGAATGCGGTCAATCAAGCGCATAAGGAACTCTCCCAACGCTACGACTTCAAGGGGGTCGATGCCTCCCTAAAACAGACCGGGGAAAACATCGTTATGGAGGCAAACACCGAAGAGCGAGTGAGAGCAGTTCTCGACGTCTTGCAATCAAAACTCGTCAAACGAGGAATCTCCCTGAAGTCACTCGATTTGGGGGACCCGGTGTTGAGCGGAAAAATTTATCGGATGAGTGGGGCGTTGAAAGAGGGCATCTCGAGTGAAAATGCCAAAAAGATTTCTGCCCTCATCAGAAACGAAGGGCCCAAATCCGCCAAAGCCCAAATCCAGGGCGACGAGGTCCGGGTGAGCTCAAAGAGCCGTGACGACCTGCAATCCATCATCGCCCTGATTAGGGGCGCCGATTTGGAAATTGACGTCCAATTCGTCAACTACCGATAAGCATCCGCTAAAGGCGGCCCAGCCATGACGACCGGCGAGATCTGGGTAGCTCTCGCGCTCGCGGTGGATATTGCCTTCCGCGTCGTCGCGTTGGTAATTGTGCCTCGAAATCGCCGGCCCCAAACGGCAATGGCCTGGTTGCTGGCCATTTTCTTCATCCCCTACTTCGGATTCCTCGCCTTCTTGGCTTTTGGGTCACGTCGTTTACCCAAGAAAAGGCGCGAAAAGCAACAGGCCATCAATGGTCTGTTGCGTGCGCGCTCTTCTCTGCTGTCCCCGGGGATTGTTGTTACCCCCGAAGACATTGCCGAGCGTCCCGAATTTCCGCGGTGGCTTGCTCAAACAGTGCGGATGAATGAAAAATTGGGCGCCATGCCGATGGTCTCGGGAAATACGCTTTCGTTGCTGAGTGAATACCATTCCTCCCTCGCGGAAATGGCCGCTGCTATCAGGGCCGCCCACTCCACCGTTCACGTCGAGTTTTACATCATGAGTTTTGATGAAGACACCCAAGACTTTTTCGCTGCCCTCGAGGAAGCACAGCAGCGCGGGGTAAAAGTGAGAGTGCTGTTTGACCACCTAGCTAGCCTCCGAATTACCGGGTACAAAGGCCTCGTAGCAGAACTGAAAAGAATAAACACCCCCTACAGCGCCATGCTCCCCTTGCAACCTTGGCGCGGCGTCTATCAAAGACCAGATCTGCGCAACCACCGTAAACTGCTGATAATTGACTCCACCATCGCCTTCACCGGGTCACAAAACATCATTGAGCCGCACTACCGCAAAAAGCGCCATAAGGATCGTGGCTTAAGGTGGCTTGACCTCATGGTGCGAGTGGAGGGACCGCTTGCCGATGGCTTAGAAGCTCTATTTGTTGCCGACTGGTACCAAGAGACCGAAGAGCTGTTGGAAACACCCAAGCCCACGCGGGTAGCCGGAATCGAATCGCCCGACATTTGGGGTCAGGTGGTTCCCAGCGGACCAGCCTTCGAAGGAGAAAATAACCTGCGGCTTTTCAACGCCATGGTGTACGGCGCCAGGGAGCGACTAATCCTCTCGAGCCCCTATTTTGTCCCCGATGAGTCCATGCGCTATGCCATCACCACAGCGGCTGAACGCGGGGTGGACGTGAACATCATGGTGTCTGAAATTGCAGACCAGAACCTCGTGTTTTATGCGCAACGTTCTTACTACGACGAACTGTTGAACTCCGGAGCAAAGATTTGGTTGTATCGAAAGCCCACCATCTTGCATTCCAAGTTCATCATCGTCGATGACGCGATGAGCGTGATTGGCTCTTCTAATATCGACATGCGTTCGTTTAGTTTGAACCTGGAGGTATCAGTCTTGTTCGCGAGCCCGCCCGTGGTCGCAAAGCTCACCGAGCTCTACGAGACCTACCGGGAAAACAGCATCCCTTTGACGGTGGAGAAATGGCGCTCGCGCGCACTCCCCCAAAGATTTATCGAAGGGCTTGCCCGCCTGACAGCGACCGTTCAGTGAAAATCGCCGCGCGAAGCGGCCATCATCTCTTCGCGATCGACAACTTTCACACGCTCGCGTCCGCGCTCAGCGCCAATCGATAGTTCCCTATCATCGAGTCGATGCCAACCATCCAAGTTGGTGAAGTGGACGCCCCTGGACTCCAAAAGTGCGCTCACGCTGCCTTCTTCCGGGAACTCAGGGCTCCACCAGGAAGCTTGATCTTTTACGACGTGTTGGATGGTTTCCATCGCGTCGCTCTTGGTGTGACCGATGAGGCCCACGGGCCCGCGCTTGATCCACCCCGTGGCGTAAACACCAGGCACTCTCTGGTTGTCATCATCCATCACCTGGCCCTCGTGGTTGGGAATGACCCCGCGGCGAGAATCAAAAGGAATTCCCTGCAAGGCTGTGCCAAAGTACCCCACCGCTCGATACACGGCCTGGACAGGGATTTCACGGATTTCTCCCGTCCCCCTGACGCCGCCTTCGCCATCGGGCTCGGTCCGTTCATACCTGAAGCCACTCACGTGAGAGTCAGAGAGAACCTCGAGGGGTTTGGCATAAAAGTGCAGGTGCAAGCGCCTGCTCGCAGTACCGGGTTCGCGTTCGCGCCACGACGAAAATATTTTGTTGATCACGAAAAGTTGTTTGTTTGATGCGATAGCGGCCTCGGAATTCCCATCGACCACAAAATCTTCGTCGTGAACAACGATGTCAACATCGCGCATGTCACCCAGTTCACGCAGCTCCAGTGGCGTGAACTTGACCTGCATGGGACCCCTTCGACCAAAGACGTGAACGTCGGTCACGGGGGAACGAAGAAGACCGTCATAGACGTTGTCGGGAACCTCGGTGGGCAGAAGATCCTCGGGATGTTTTGCCAGCATGCGCGCGACATCGAGGGCAACATTGCCATTACCAATGACGGCTACTTCCTGAGCCACCAGAGGCCAGGTCCTGGCAACATCGGGGTGGCCGTCATACCAACTGACAAAGTCCGCAGCTCCGTAGCTCCCTTCAGCATCGATTCCTGGAAGGTTCAAGCCTTGGTCGGTAATGGCGCCGGTGGAAAAAATGACGGCGTTGTAATGCTTTTTCAGATCATCCAGGGTGATGTCTGTTCCATAATTCACGTTGCCAAACAAACGGATATTCCCGCTATCGAGCACGTCCCGAAGGGCTGTCACGATCCCTTTGATACGCGGGTGATCGGGGGCGACACCGTAGCGAACCAAACCGTAGGGGGCGGGGAGGCGCTCAAAAAGGTCAATCGACACGTCAAACGCGCGCTCGTGCTTGAGCAAAATATCAGCAGCGTAGATTCCTGCGGGCCCTGCACCAACAATTGCTAGGCGCAACTTAGACATAGAAACTCTTTCCAACCAGAGGGACAACCCTCCTAATTTAGTAGCTGCGGTCCACAACCTGGTGGGCAAACCGCACCAGGCCATCCTTCACAATGCCAGAGGGAGCGTCATCAAGATAGGCGATTGCGTGGTCGGCCATGTCCCGCGCCGTCTGCATCGTTGCCTCGGTGACCTTATGGTGGCGAAGCTCGGTAATCGCTTCCTGGAATTCATCCTCGGAAAGGTCCCCGGTCGCGCCGCGCTCCAATGTCTCCAAAAGTGTTTGCGCCGCGGGGTCGGCTTTCGCCGCTTCGCGCAGATACAAAACGGGAAGGGTGGTCACTCCGTGTCGAACATCGGCCCCCGGGGGCTTGCCTGTCCCGGCGCTTCGATCTGAGAGGTCGATGACATCGTCCACAAGCTGGAAGGCAATACCGATCTTTTCGCCAAAAGCGCGGACCGCGGGAACGAGCGCTTCTGGGCCATCTGCCATTCGGATGCCCATTTCTGCCGCAAAAGCAATCAAGGACCCTGTTTTATCGGAGAGAACCTGGAGGTAGTGGCTGATGGGGTCATCCCCTGGTTTGGGGCCCAAGGTTTCCTGCATCTGCCCCACGACAAGTCTTTCGAAGGTTGCTGCCTGCAAAGTGATGGCCTGTTGACCAAGCGACCCTCCCAAGCTTCCCGCCCTGGCGAAAAGCAGATCACCAGCAAGGATCGCCACAGAATTTCCCCACACCGTCTGGGACGCTGCTACCCCGCGGCGCTGAACCGCATCATCCATCACATCATCGTGGTACAGGGTGGCAAGGTGGGTAAGTTCGGTGACCTGAGCGGCGGTGAGCACGCGGTCGTTAATGCCCGTACCCCACTGAGCAGTCAGCAAAGCCAGCAGTGGGCGAACACGCTTTCCCCCCGCATCAAAAAGATGGCGGGCGACGGCGTCCGTGATTTCGTCTGAGAACTTTAGTTCCTGCTCGAGCCCTTGCTCCACCGCAGCTAAGCCCTCATCGAGGGCACGACCGAGTGCCTTTTCTTCGCGAGACGCGAAGAGAAGGGACCCACCACTGAGAAACGCTGCCCCGCGGCCCGAGGCTGCAGCGGGCGCCTTCAGTGTCGGGTTCACGATTATTCCTTTGGGTCAGGTCTGGTGGAGAGGAAGAATGGGGGTTGCAGCGGTGGAAGGAGAAGCAGGGCGTTCCCGGCGCTTCCCGATCGATTCGCGCACTTTGGAATCTTCGGGGCTGATGGCGCGATGTAAGGCAACAATGCCTCCGCTCAGGTTACGGTATGCAACCCGAGTGAATCCTGCACCCCGCATCCATTGGGAAAGCACGGATTGTTCCGGCCAATCTGATATCGAGTCCATGAGGTAGCGATAGGCGTCTCGATGGGTGGAAGACAACGCCGTGACAGCAGGCATGACGTATTTCATGTAACCGTTGTAGCCAGCTTTCATCAGGGGCGCTGGAGGGTGAGAAAACTCACAGATCACAATGCGACCGCCGGGTTTGAGGACTCGATACATTTCGCCAAGCGCCACGTGGGGGTTGTTGACGTTGCGCAAACCAAAACTGATCGTGACGGCATCAAAACTGCTGGGCGGGAAAGGTAGCGCTTCTGCATCCCCCTCCACAAAATCGATACCGGGGTTGCGTTTGCGGCCCTCTGCCACCATGCCTGGAGAAAAATCGAGTGCAACAACTTCTGCGCCCGTCTTTGCGAGAGCTTTCGAGGATGTGCCAGTCCCGGCGGCAACGTCCAAAACCCGCTCTCCTGGCTTCAGATTCAAGGCTTTCACCGTGGCAAGCCGCCACAAAACAGAATTCCCACCCGAAAGCAGAGCGTTGGTCCTGTCATAACCAACCGAAACCTGGTCAAACATGGCAGAGACTTCACCGGGGTTCTTGCCCAAATCTGCCGTGGTCACCCTTCAACCCTACTCACCAGAGCCGATAAACGGCTGAGCCCATCAGGTCCCACCTCGGGCACTCAGCCCGCCCTATCGCTGGCTCGCTACCCTAAAGACATGCCTCAAGCCCTCACCACCCCCACTCTGGTGGTGCGCACCCGCAGGATGAGCCACGCAGGGAGTTTGATCGAATGGGTCAGCGCCGAGAAGCCGCTGGTGATGCAGCGTCTGGGACACGGTTTGGTCGGGCTTGGCGAAGCTCTTCGCCTTGAGTTCCGCGGCCCCACTCGGTTCCAGGATGCCTCGAAGGCCTGGGCCTCGATTGTTTCGGCAGCAAGGGTAGACAACCCCCTTGAGGTGCCGGGCACCGGCTTGGTGTGTTTTGGGACCTTTACTTTCGCCGATGATTCATCCCACACCAGCGTCCTCATCATCCCCCAGGTCGTTATTGGCGTGATGGAGGATGTCTCGTGGCGCACCGATATTTCACTCTCTGGCTCACACCCCAGCGAAAAGCCCCCGAAGGCTTCTCGGCCCCAGATTCTGCCCCCTGTGGGGTGGAGCCAAGGGCTGTTGAGTGAGGGTGACTTTGTCGCCCGAGTAGCGCAGCTGGTTGATCGTTTACGCGAAGGGGACGCCAACAAAGTAGTTCTCGCCAGGGAATTGGTGGCCACCCTGCCCGGCGTGGACGATTGGCGCGGCGCTCTGGAGCGCCTGAGCGATTCCTATCCCGACTGCGTCACCTTCGCTATCGATGGACTCGTAGGCTCCACCCCCGAAACGCTCGCTAAGGTCCACGCAGGTGGTCTCAGCCTTCGCGTGCTGGCAGGCAGCAGTAGACGAGGTGAAAACCCTAGTGAAGACCGCGCGCTTGCCCAAGAGTTGATCACCTCGACAAAAGACAACGATGAACACCGCTTCGCGGTGGAAAACGTCCTCGCCTCCCTTGCGAGAATTACCTCCCGGGTGGCTACAGACGAACAGCCCTCCGCCATCAAGCTCGCCAACATATGGCACCTAGGAACCGATATCGAGGCCACCCTGCCCGAGGGAATATCCAGCTTGGATGTGGTGGCGGCGCTTCATCCCAGCGCTGCGGTGGCGGGATCCCCTACAGAAGCAGCACTGGACTTGATTCGGGAGCTCGAACCCTTCGACCGAGGTCGCTATTGCGGCCCGGTGGGATGGATGGATGAACGAGGCGACGGGGAGTGGTCCATTGCCCTGCGCTGCGCGCAATGGTCGCCTGATGGTCACCTCACCGCGTACGCCGGGGCCGGCATTGTGGAGGGATCGGACCCCCAGCGAGAGCTCCTCGAAACACGGCTGAAATTTCGGCCTATTCTCCAAGCCTTTGGCAGCGATTCGCAGCTGTCACCGCTCTAAAGCGACGTCCACAATCACACGCAATTCCCGGCAGACCAGTGCATCAGCGAGCTCGCCCATTGTGGTGACCGGGCGATAGTCCCAGCCATACGCGAGAGCGAGTGCTTTAACATCAACACTCTGTGGGGTATACAAGACTCGGTCCCGCATCTGGGGCGAGGCACTCTGGCTTACCTCGAGTCCATCAAAAATTGTTCCACCGCCATCATTGGCAACAAAGAAGTGAACGCGGGAGGTGTCCTCGATGCCGGGCTCGCTCATCAGGGATCCCACGTCGTGGAGGAAGGATAGATCTCCCAGTAACACCCTTGTCACTCCGCCTGCTCCCGATCCTCCAGCACTGGCCGCAATCCCCCGGGCGGTCGCGATTGTTCCATCGATGCCAGAGAGCCCCCGATTGGCAAACACCGGAATGTTCTTTGGCCCCACAATCTTGTCCATCTCTCGAATCATGCGCGAAGCGCCCAGGACTAATCGATCATGGGGCCAGGATGCTTCCCACAGTGAGAGCGCAAGTTCTGCTCGAGTGACTTTGCGCCGCAACACCAGCATTTCTTGCTTGGCGAAGGCACTTCGGGTGACGGGGTCATCCGCGTTCCCCACCCCGATATCTGGAGGGGTGGGGAGGGCAGCGACCAGGGCTTGCTCGTGGTGTTGGCGAGACGCCATGACCCAAGGCTTCACCCACTCCAGGCGCTGCTGCTTAGTTGCTGGCTGCGACACCTCGATGGCATCAACAAGCCAGGCCTTGCGGGTGGGATTGGCGGATTCTTTCTCAGGGCCTCGAAGGACAATGTGGCTCAAGGAGTCATCACTGAGCACGCCCCAGACCTCTCGAGACAACGTGGGGCGACCGACGGTGATGATCCGTTTGAGTGAGCCACGAAGGTCTTGTGCTGATAACACTTCGCGATAGCTCACCACAAGATGCGGCCCAAACCTTGCACCACTGCTCACCTCGGCGATCAGCGGCGCCCCCAGTTCATAGGCCAGTTTCTCTGCTCGCTCCCCCGCCTGATGCCCAGCAATGACCAGCGTGCCCTCCTCGGCGACCAGGCTGGCTGTGTCGATGTGGGGGAGCGCGCCTGATTCTTCAGGAAGAACCGGAAGGTGGAGAGCAGTGGGTTCAGAACTACTCAGAGGTTCTCGGAAGGCCACATTAACGTGGGCAGGGCTGCCGGCAATCGCATGATTCCAGGCCGCCTCCGCACTATGGCGAGCTGATTCTTCAGCACCCTTTTCCTCAGCGAGGGCGTCAAAAGTGGGAGCGGCAAAACCAAAGAGCCCTCGTTGCTGTGTCGTTTGATTAGCCCCAACGCCCAACAATTCAGCGGGGCGGTCTGCGGACACCACAATCAAGGCAACGCCTGCGTGATGGGCTTCCATCACGGCGGGCATAAAGTGCGCGGGGGCTGAACCGGAGGTGGCAATACACACGGCAGGGATCGACGATTCAAGCCCCATTCCCAATGCCCGAAAGGCAGCGCCCGCCTCGTCAATCACCACATGGACAGTGAGATGTCCCGTCTTTTCCCATTCGAGCGCTGCCAAAGCGAGTGACTGGGATCGCGACCCTGGAGAAACCAGGACATCAGTGAGCCCGCGGGCAATGAGGGCCCCCAGGAAAGCCCTCGACCACGTGGTGGCCGGGGAGGACATCATGACGAAGGAGGCTTTGTGTCCTGGTCTGCCGAGTCCCCGGTTTCAGGGCCTTCGTCGTCCAGGGCTCGCAGTTCTTCTTCTAAGCGCTTAATACGGTCATCGCTGGACTCGCCATCAATTTTACCGAGGAAGAAGGGGTCATCATCGGGGGCCTTGGTGGTGGCGCTTCGCTTGGGACCCCTGGGCTGGGATTTACCGATCACCAGCCACAGAAGTGGCCCGATCACAGGCAGCAACACAATCAGGGCAATCCAGACGGGTTTAGGGAAGGCCCGCACCCGCGGGGCCTGGGTCATGACCAGATCCACGAGTGCATAAATCGTGAAGGCAATAGCCCCTACGGCACCAATTACTATCCAGCGAACCATTCTCCAATCCTACGTCCCTAGACTGTGAAGGTGGCCAGTTGGATTCGATACAGCATTCTCCGGATAGGTATTTTCGTCCTCGTCTTGGCAGGCCTGTCACTGACGGGCCTAATGTGGTGGTTGTCGGCACTGATTGCCACTGTCATCGCCTTTGCCCTGTCCTACATTTTTCTTTCTCGTCAGCGAGACGAGCTATCGCACGACATCACGGCCCGTCTCAGCCGCAAGAAAGCTGACTTAGACGCTGAGAGTGAAGACGCACAATGGGAATCACCAGGCGAGGGAAACGCCAAGAAATAGCGCATACGCCACAGCGTTCAGGCCTAGTGCACTGAGGGCCTTAATCAAATCTTGCGGTTTTCTGGCCAAGAAAACCTGAATCAACACCCACAGCGTCACTGACGCGGTGAGGTAGGTCACGGGAACCCAGATAAAGCCGAGGGACAATATCCCGACCATCACGTAGGGGAGCCCTACAAGAATGACAAACAGTATGCGAGAGCCTCGAAGACCCAGCTTCACCGAGAGCGTCACCTTCCCCGCGTTGCGATCCTGATCAATGTCTCGGATGTTGTTCACCAATAACACTGCGGAGGCAAAAAAGCCGGCCCCTGAGCCCGAAATTATCGCGTCTGCGGGAAGAGAACCGACCATCGCCCACGCGGTTCCCACCGTGGCGACGGGGCCAAAGAATACAAAGACAACAACCTCACCCCACCCGCTGTAACCGTAGGGGCGTGACCCACCGGTGTAGAACCAGGCAGTCGCAACCATCACAGCGCCCAAGACAAGCGGCACCCACACTGCCCCAAGCCACCCGATGAACCCTTCGTCTACCCACACGTCCCAGCGCGCCAGAACCAGAAGGGCTAAGCCTGAAAGCAGAGCCACCCCAAAAGACATCAGGGAAGCGCGTAATACCTGCGCGGGGCTTACTCTGCCAGAGGCCACTAATCGGGTCGGGCCCACTCGATAGTCATCCGTGCCGCGTATCCCATCGGAATAGTCGTTGGCGAAATTTACCCCGATTTGCAGCGCGAGTGCTACAACAAGAGCCAAGGCGGCGAGGACTCCATCAAAATCCCCCCGCCAGAGGGCAGAAGCAGAACCCAAAATAATGGGGACAAAGGCCAGGGGGAGCGTGCGCACCCTGGCGCCGATGACCCAGTCACCCCAAGACACTCGAACAGGATTAGTCACGGGCATTCCCCTCTACCAAAGCAAGAACGGCTAATCGGTCTGGTTTCCCGGAGGAGAGTAGTGGAATCTCCCGGACCTGGAGGATCCGACTAATGCGGGCGTGGGGCCCGATTTCTGCTGCAAGGAGGGCTCGAGTCACTTCAAGGTCAGGATGAGCAACGGTTACCAGGACCGGAACCTGCCCCCACGTTTCATCCGGTTGCGCTACCACCACGGCGTCCGAAGCCGTCGTCTGGGACTGAAGGACGCGCTCGATAGCGCCCAAAGAAACCTTAATCCCACCAGAAATGAGGACGTCATCTACTCTCCCGAGCAGGCTGAGACGACCCGTTGGGTCAATGTCACCTGTGTCGTCGCTGAGATACCAACGCTTTCCCTCGCGATCGAGAAAACTTGCCGCTGTTTTTTCTCTATCTTCCAAGTAGCCACTGGCAAGCATGGGGCCGGTGATGGCGATTCGACCATCAATATCCTTCAGCTCGACTCCCGGCAGGGGGACCCCGTCCCACACACAACCACCGGCCGTCTCTGATGACCCATAGGTTCGAATCACTTCGTACCCCGCCTCGCTGGCCTGCTCGGCAAGCGCTGGACGAAGCGCCTGCCCACCCACCAAGATTGCATCCCACCGCTGCATCACCGTGTGTAGGGCAGGGGTGTGTAGCGCTTCCTCCACCAGCCGCTGCAATTGCGCAGGAACCAGAGAGGTGAAAAGGGGTCCCTCGTGGCCCTCCGCCTGCCACTGCTCCACCCGGCTCAGCACCGCGGCGGTGGAGAATGGTTCGGGGTGAAGAAAGAGTGGTGTGGTGCCGGCCAGATGCGCCCTGACACACACTTGGATGCCAGCGATGTAGTGGGCGGGTAAGGCTAAAAGCCATGAGCCTCCGCCGAGGGCATTGCTGGTGAGGGTAGCCCCCGCGAGGACCGCTTCCGCCGTTAGTGCAACCCGCTTGGGAGCACCCGTGGTGCCACTGGTTTCGATGACGAGGGCTGTGTCGTCAGGAACCTCCAGGGGAGCAGTGTGGGATATTTTGGCTCCACCTGGCCTTGGCAGCACGGCGGGGCCTTCCTCAAAGAGAGCCGCCGAGAGCGGCTCCCACAGCGACCTCGGGTCGCTCACATCAATGACGGCAAGTTGACGCATTACCCCACCGACTCAGGCATGCCAGGGGAAAGGCGACCAGTCTGGTGCGCGTTTTTCCAAAAACGCGTCCCTGCCTTCGACAGCTTCCGCTCCTCCATAGGCAAGTCGGGTTGCTTCGCCCGCAAATATTTGCTGGCCCACCATTCCGTCATCGCTGGCATTGAGGGCGAATTTGACCATGCGAATAGCAGTGGGACTTTTCGTCAAAATGGTGTGGGCCCACTCAATTGCTGTTTTTTCCAGATCTTTGTGGGGGACTACCGCGTTCACCGCGCCCATTTCGAGGGCCCGGGTAGCGTCATATTCCCTTCCCAGGAAGAAGACTTCTCTGGCAAACTTTTGCCCCACCTGTTTAGCGAAATAGGCACTGCCGTAACCGCCATCAAAAGACCCCACATCGACATCGGTTTGTTTGAATCGCGCGTGTTCGGCGCTGGCAATACTGAGATCACACACGACGTGGAGGCTGTGCCCACCACCCGCCGCCCAGCCAGGAATAGCCGCAATGACGACTTTGGGCATAAACCTAATCAGCCGTTGCACTTCGAGGATGTGGAGTCGGCCGGAGCGGGTGGGGTCAACACCTGAAGCGTCTTCGCTCGAGGAATACTGGTAACCATCTTTGCCCCGGACACGCTGATCGCCCCCGGAGGAAAAAGACCAACCTCCATCACGGGAGCTGGGGCCATTACCGGTTAAGATTACGGCTCCCACCCTGGAACTCAGCCTCGCGTGGTCAAGGGCGCGATAGAGCTCATCTACCGTGCGAGGCCGAAAGGCATTACGGACATCAGGGCGGTTGAAGGCGACGCGAACACTGCCTTCGTCTGCGCTGTGGTGATAGGTGACATCGGTGAAATCTTCAAACCCCTCAACCACGCGCCAATGCTTGGCATCAAAGAGCGGTGAAGGGGAATCAACCATGGTCTAAGCCTACGACGCCTCAGGCGTGGAACACTGTGGGGGTGAGGAAACCGGCAATCGAAGATCTCGTGGGCGCAGCCCACGTCGTTTCCCTTCCCCTCGCCACACCTTTCCGCGGCCTCACCCACCGCGAGGCCGTAATTTTCGAGGGCCCCACCGCGCCAGCGGAGTGGAGCCCCTTCCTGGAATACGTCGATGGTGAAGCAGCCACCTGGCTCTCGAGCGCGATCGAACAGGGTTGGGGCGAACCCCCGATCAGTCCTCAACTTCCCAGTGATATCCACGTGAATGGAACGATCCCTGCGGTTCCGGCCGATCAGGTGGCACCCCTCATCGAAAAGGCGGGGTCTCCGCGGACCATCAAAGTTAAAGTGGCGGGGCCAGGAACGACCCTTACAGCGGATATCGAGCGGGTTGAAGCGGTCAGAGGAGCCCTGGGACCCGCCGGTCGCATCCGGTTGGATGCAAATGGGGCCTGGACCCTTGATGAGGCAGAACACGCCATCAGGGAGATGGAACATGTGGATCTTGAATACATCGAGCAACCCGTGGAGTCCCTAGCCGAGATGGCTGAAATTCGACGACGGCTCTCCCGGCTTGGCATCCAGGTGGCTGCGGATGAAAGTATCCGCCGCTTTGCCGATCTCGACCAGGTCATCGAGTCCCACGCCTGCGATCTCGTTGTGCTGAAAGTGCAACCCTTGGGTGGGCTTTCCAGAACCCTTTCCCTGATGAATACCGCCCGCCAAGCAGGGCTCGGGGTGGTCATATCTAGCGCACTGGACACCAGCGTTGGGCTCTACCAAGCAGGGCTCCTTCAAGCCCACCTGGAGGCCACCACAGAAGACTGGAATGACGCGGGCTTGGGCACCATAGGTTTTCTCACCCACGACGTTGTTCGCGCCCCGCTGTTGGCCCACGGTGGTGTGCTCGCACTTTCGCGACCCGAACTCGATCACGCTTCGCTGGATTACCAGGAAGCATCACCAGAGCGAACCCACTGGTGGCACGAGCGCCTTCGGCGCTGCTTTGCTCTCTTAGAGTCCTGAGTAAGAGTGCAACCCGGTGAAAGCGATATTCACCACGGTGTAGTTGAACAAGACCGCGCCAAATCCCACGATGGCCAGAATGGCGGAGCGCGAACCGCGCCATCCTCTGGTCGCCCGGGCGTGAATATAGCCGGCAAAGAGCACCCAAATGATAAAAGTCCACACTTCTTTGGTGTCCCAACCCCAGTAGCGACCCCAGGCTCGCTCCGCCCAGATGGCTCCGGCGATCAACGTGAAGCTCCAGAGCGCAAAACCAATGACGTTGAGACGGTAAGCCAAAGATTCGAGCGCTCCTGAGTCAGGCAAAGTCTTCATCAACTTGGCTTTGGCCATACCGCGCGCCTCAAAGCGTGCTCGAACCAGCTGGAAAATCGATAACCCGGCACCAAGAGCGAAGAACGCCGTGGCAAGGCTCGCTACAAACACGTGAATGACGAGCCACCCTGACTGCAGTGCCGGTGGCAAAGGAACGACGTCAACATAGAAGTTGACGGTCACGACTCCCAGTGCCAACAAAACAAACCCCGACACGAAGGCCCCCAAATAGCCCAGGTCACGCCAGAACAAAGACCCCAAAAATACTGCGACAATCAGCGCGCTCGCGGTGAGACCAAATTCGAACATGTTGGCCCAGGGGACCCGGCCGGCAGCAATTCCGCGCCCCAGTGTCGCCAAGAGGTGGAATACGAAACCCAACACCAACAAGGTGACAGCGATGCGCTGATATCCCGTGCCACCGGCACGGGGAACGGGCCGCTCGTCTTCGGGGGCACTCGCTCCACCACCAACTGACACGAGGGATGGGACGGGGGCCGCGGCAGACCGTTTAGCCAAATCGAAGGTAAAGAAAAGAAACGAGGCCGTGTAGACGAGCATCGCGGAGTAGACGCCAACGAGAGATAACGCTGCAAAGTCGGTCATGATGATTTCAGTTTAGATTCTGCTCCCTGTGAGAAATCGGCTACCAACTTCTTCAAGGCCTGCTCTAGGCCAGGATCATCCCCCCTGGCCAAGACCGCAAACTCCACCACCGATTCCTTCGCCTTGCCCGGCACAATGCGAATCCACGCCCGTCGCCGGGTCACAAAAAGCGAAACGACAAGCCCAGCCATGATCAGCACCGAGGATATCCCCACCGGCAACTGGGTCGGGTCGCGGTGAATGTCAACGCTGACAAAACGTGGCAGAGCGGTGAATTCGACACTCCCCAGTCCGCCAGGCAATTCAGCAGTTTCGCCCAGGTTCATCACCAATGAATCCACACCTGTTGTGGCGCCGGTTCGCTGAGTGAGTTCCTCCGTGTCGAGGGAATACGCGTTGCGAGGAACCCCCTCGTTGAGCCCCAAGTCCCCGGAGAACACGTTGAACGTCAACAGTGGCTGTTCAGGCTCGGGATACACCGAGGTGAAAGCACCCGATTCCAACACCACGGCGGAGGGATAAAAGAAGCCGACAAGGCCAATTTGTTGGGCCAGGCCATCGGGAATTTTCACGATGCCAAGGCTTGTCAAATTAGAATCTTGAGGCAGAAATGCCACGGGTTGGCTAAACACCACATCGCCTGACGGTGAAGTCACCGTCACCCAGGGAGCGAAACCATTCCCCAGCAAATACACCGATGTGCCGCCCACCGACAGCGGCGAGTTCACGCGAATGGACTCCGTGACGGACCCCGCAGCTTCTGTGACGGTCACATCGGCGGCAAAATCTAGGGGGTTTGCCCGTCCGCTGGCGAGATCAAACTGATAGGTCGGGGTGAAACGGTTCAGTGTCAGAGAGTAGGGCGCCAAACCTGTCTCGCTAAAGAATCGACCCGGGTTGAAACTGTCGTAACTCGTGAGTTGATTGGTGAAGCTTTGACCCTCCACAATCACTCGCTGCCCCTGATATTTGAAACCTGTTCCCAGCCCCAGCGCCAGCAAAATTCCGACCAGGGCAAAGTGGAATACCAGGTTCGCGGTCTCTCGAAGATATCCGCGCTCGCCCGCGGCCCCATCGGGTTGCTCGAGAGTGCGATATCCAGAAGATTTCAACACCCGTGCTGCGCGCTCGCGCAACACTGCTGGGTCACCGGAGAGAGTTTCTGAGTGAAAATTCTCCAGTCGTTGCAAATTTCGCGGTGTCGCTGGGGGTGGTTGACGCAGTGCTTTCAGGTGATGGTTAGTCCGCGGCAAAATACACCCGATCAGCGAAATAAAGAGCAGCAGATAGATCGAGGAAAACCACACCGAAGAAAAAGTGTCAAAAAGCTGAAAGGAATCAAGGACTGCGAAAAGGTCGGGATCTTCGCGTTTGAACTGGATAACCCCATTGGGGTTGCTCGAGCGCTGAGGTACTAACGAACCGGGGATTGCCGCCAAAGCGAGTAACAACAGCAACACCAGAGCCGTTCGCATGTTGGTGAGTTGGCGCCAGAAGAACCTTCCCCAGCCAGAAAGGCCCAAACGCGGCTGTTCTATCTGGCGCTCGGGTTCACTGTCGTGAAAATCAGAGGGGCGTAGTGGTTCCACCGATCACCGCCTGCAGGCTCGACATCCACATTTGCCACACACCCGAGACCATGGCGGCCCCAATGGCCATCAGCATGACTCCGCCGGTGATGTTGATGGCCCGGATGTGTCGTTTTAGCCACGCGACCGCGCCGGTAACCCAACTAAAGCCCAGGGCAATCAGTAAAAAAGGGACACCCAGGCCGATGCAATATCCGGTGGCCAAAATCACCGCTCGGGGAATGTCCCCCACACTCAGGGCCAAGGTATTGATGGCGACCAGTGTGGGTCCAATGCAAGGAGCCCACCCCAATCCAAAAACCATCCCCAGCAGCGGTGCCCCGACAAACCCACTTGTTCCCGCCAGCGGCAACGTCACCGCTCGTTGCAGAAAAGAAACCTGGCCAATGAATACAAAACCCATCAGAATGACCAGCAGCCCCGCCACCCGAATAATGACATCGATCCACCCGATCAGCAATGCCCCGAGAGAGGCGAAAGCGATAGAGAAACTAATGAACACGGTGGAAAAACCTGCAATAAACAGCAGCACACCGATCACGAGCCGTCTCGTGGGTCGTGTGGTTTCCACCCCCCCTCGAAAACCACTGACATAACCGAGATAGCCAGGGACCAGGGGCAATACACACGGGGAAGCAAAGGCGAGAAACCCAGCGGCGAGCGCAAGCGGGAGCGCTGCCAGGAGTGGGCCGGAAAAGATAATCTCGCCGACGCTACTCATCGCTGGGATCCTTCATCGAGGACATCTTCAAGCATCCCCCGCAAGACTCCCGGCTCGCTCAACAGACCAGAAATTCGCATCGCAACGCGCCCTTGGCCATCGAGGACAAGGGTGGTGGGAACGGCGTTGGGTGACACCTCTCCCGAGAAGGCAAGTCGAACAGCCCCGAGGTTGACATCCATGATGGAGGGGTAGGTGACCCCAAATTCTTCCGCAAAGGCCAAGGCTGTGGGGGCTTGGTCAAGAATGTTGATCCCCACAAAAACGACATCTTGGTCCCGGTATTCCTGAGAAATTTCTTCCAAATCCGGCGCCTCGAGTCGACACGGTGGACACCCCGCATACCAAAAATTGACGACCAACACCGAACCCGCATAGTCAGCTGAGGCAAAGGTGCCACCGCTATCAAGCTCCCCCCCAAAGATGACGGGTTCGCTTCTCGATTCCGGCGCGATGACGGTGATGGCACCATCGCCAGAAATGTAGTTTTGGCCACTACCCGAACGGTACTGCTCTGCAAGTGCGTCTGCCCCGGAGGTGCACGCGGTGAGGATCAGGGCAAGGGCGAGGGTTCCGGCTGCGACGGGCGCCCTCACCTACACGGCTCCTAAATCAATGGCGTCTTCGAGAAGATCTGCTGCCGGCTCACGGTAGCTCTCTTCCCTCCATTTTTCGCCGACCTTCCTTATCGTGGTGATGCTGGAGAGGGAGCATCGTCGGTGATGGGGAAGGTGTGGCAGGGGAATACCGGCAACAGCGCGATGGAGGATCCAAATAGCGACTTGGTGGGTGACCAAGACCACTTCGCCCTCGTCGACCGAGTTTCTTGCATCCTCCGCCACATCAAGCATCCGACGAGCAATTTCTCGGTACGGCTCTCCCCAGCTCGGCCGCCATGGGTTGGAGAGCATTTTCCATACCGCCGGGTCAGAAACAATTCGTTTGAGATTGAGCCTGGTTCCCTGGAAATCATTCAGGCCTTCCGTGAGGCGCTCATCAATGTCGATGGACACCCCCGTTGCGAGAGACAACGGAGTCGCTGATTCCACAGCCCGCTGCAGCGGGCTCGAGAGGATGCGCTGCAAGGGTCTGGTCGCCAAGACAGTGGAGGCCCGACCAGCCATTTCTTGCCCCCGAGCAGACAGCCCAAACCCCTCAAGGCGGCCATAAAGAATGCGGTCGGGGTTATGAACTTCCCCGTGGCGGACGAAGTGAAGAAGATCTGCTGGCACCCCTTCATTCTACGAGGCTCGCCCGGGCAGAAGCTGGGGCTGGCGATAGACTCGATTTTCATGACCCCTCGAACCCGAATCAGCAACCTGCCTGCAACAACCGATGGATCCACCGTCGTAGTCGGAGGGTTCGTGGAGACGGTGCGGGATCAAAAAAAGGTCCAATTCGTCATCCTTCGAGATGAATCAGGCTCCGTTCAATTAGTCAACCCAGCTCTTCGCGCCGAGGACGAGGACGCTGCTGCGGAGCCTGAGCGTCGCGCACTGACCGACTCGATTTCTGCACTCACCGGTGGCACCTTCGTCCTCGTTGAAGGGAATTTGAAGCTTGATGAACGAGTAAAACTGGGCGGGCTTGAAGTGAAAATTTCCTCCCTCCAGGTCGCAGGGGTGGCTGAACAAGAGCCTCCCATCGCCGAAGACTCTTCTGTCGACAAGCGGATGGACTGGCGCTTCCTCGATCTGCGCAGGCCTGACGCGAACCTGATTTTCCGGGCTCAGACGGCTTTCGAGCACGGAATGCGTGGCTGGTGGGTTGGTAACGACTGGATCGAAATCCACACCCCCAAACTGATGGCCAGTGCTAGTGAATCTCGCGCAGAGTTGTTCGAGGTGGAGTATTTCGACACCACCGCCTATCTTGCCCAGAGCCCCCAGCTTTTCAAGCAGATGGCCCAGCCCGCGGGCTTTGGCGCCGTCTTTGAGATTGCCCCCGCCTTCCGGGCAGATCCATCTTTCACCGCCCGCCACGCCACCGAATTCACCAGCGTGGATGCGGAAATGAGTTGGGTGGAATCCCACCACGACGTGATGGCCATGCACGAAAGTGTGTTGCGAGCAGGATTGGCTGAGGTATCAGCCCGCTATGGCGAGGCCATTACTCGCCAACTCGAGGTGGACATCACGATTCCTGAGGCCGAGTTCCCCAAGGTCACTCTTGCCGAGGCCCGGGACATCGTTTCTGGAACCGGGTACGAGATTCCTCGCGCCGATGGGGATCTCGATCCTGAAGCAGAGCGTCGCCTTTGCGCCCACATCGAAGAAACCACCGGTCATCCCTTTGTGTTTGTTACCGACTACGACAGCTCGATTCGCCCGTTCTATCACATGCGTCACGATGATAACCCCGCGCTGACCAAGTCCTATGACCTGCTGTATCGCGGAACAGAAATCTCCACCGGAGCGCAGCGCGAACACCGCATTGATGTGCTTGTGGCTCAGGCGAGTGAGCGCGGAATGGACCTTGAAGAACTTGGCACCTACCTCGACTTCTTCCGCCACGGGGTCCCGCCCCATGGCGGTTTTGGAATGGGTTTGGCCCGGGTGATGATGCTGATGCTGAACCAGTCCAGTATCCGCGAAACCACCTTCCTCTTCAGAGGGCCAAACCGCCTCACCCCTTAGGGGATACGCTCCACCCTCCACCCCAGGGTGGAGCTGATGGTCGTGGCAACATCGTCCACGACCCGGGCCAGAATCGCGGCGTCCTCATGGTGGCAATCGAGGGTGAGCGGCAGATCTTCGCCAAACTTTGGCACCTCAATGGAGAGAACAACCCCTTCGGGAAGAGACAGCGTCACCTCGGAGGGGTCATCGATAAACCACGGTGCTGCAAGCGCGGTGGAGAGCACATCCAGCGCTTCGGCTTTGGAGAGGTAGACAGAGGTGACCAGGGTGAGGGTTGCCACCAGGACTATTTCCCTTCACTTCGACACTTGCTCGAGCAGTAGAGAACGTTCTCCCAGTCGCGTTCCCACTTCTTGCGCCATTCAAATTCTCGCCCGCACGATGCGCAGGTCCTCGGCGCATGACCATTTTTAATCTGCGCAACCCGTGTCATGGTGAAATATCCTCCCGCTAGCGCGAGCTAATGGATTGGAACTTTCTGATCGAGAGGGGCACAAAAATACTGAGCATGACCGCCATGCCAATCAAGACGGTGGCCACCGGGTTTTGTGCTGTCCATGTATCGCCCACAGGCACCCCTGGGGGGATATTTCCAAAAAGCTCCCGGGCCGCTTGAACGAGGGCAGACACCGGATTCCATTCGGCAAAGACCCGCAAAGGTGTGGGAAGAGTATCGGAGGGAACAAAAGCATTTGAAATAAAGGTGAGCGGAAACAAAATCAAGAACGACACGTTGTTGATCACTTCGGGGCTTCGAACACTCATCCCGATGAACGCCATCACCCAGGAAAAGGAATAGGCAAAAAGGAGCAGAAGCACCACAGCAAACACAGCTTCCGCGGGACTGGATCGGATGCGCCAGCCCACAATGAAACCGGTCAGCATCATGACGGCCATCGAACTGGCATTGATCAGCATGTCCCCGTTGGTGCGCCCCACCAAGACGGCAGCGGGGCTCATCGGGAGGGTGCGGAACCTGTCGATAATCCCGTCTTTCAGATCCTGCGCCATCGCAGAGCCCGAGTAGGTCGAGCCAAACACCACGGTTTGAGCAAAAATTCCCGCCATCAGGAACTCCACATACGAGCTGCCGGGGATATCAATCACGCCGCCATAAACATAGGTAAACAGCAACACAAACATGATGGGTTGAATCAGGGTGAAGACCAAAATGTCGGGAACCCGCTTGATTTTAAGCAGGTTTCGCTTGGTGGTCACCCAGCCGTCAGAAAGGAACCGAGACAGTGGGGTTCCCGGAGGACTCGTAACCTGACTCATGCTGTGACCTCTTCCACTGCGTGACCGGTGAGTTGGAGGAAAACATCATCCAGCGTGGGCCGGCGCATTCCTGCATCGTTGAGTTCGACACCCGCATCCGCCAGGTCTTTCAAGAGTGCTTGAAGAGTCTTTGCAGCATTGTCGACGGGCCCGACCAACGTGCGCTCATCCGCGGCGAAAGTAATGTCACCATTCACATGGCGCTCGAGGACAGAGATTGCGGCACCTCGATCGTTAAGGTTGCTAATCGTAATTTCCACGCGCTGACCTCCGACCAACAGCTTCAATTCGTCGCTGGTCCCTTGGGCAATCACCTTGCCTTCATCAATCACAGCGATGTTGTCCGCCAATTGGTCGGCTTCTTCCAGGTACTGGGTAGTGAGAAGGACGGTCGTTCCTTCCCCCACCAGCTTCTTAATGACGTCCCACAGCGCCAGGCGGCTTCTGGGGTCAAGACCCGTCGTTGGTTCATCAAGAAACAGCACCGGTGGATTCACCACCAGAGCACCCGCTAAGTCAATGCGACGTCGCATTCCCCCAGAAAAACCCTTCACCACTCTGTCCCCGGCTTCCACCAGGTCAAACATGTCAATGAGCTCTCGTGCTCTGGCCTTCGATGCTGCAGGACTCAGGTGATAGAGCCTGCCCACCATGTCGAGGTTTTCAAAGCCCGTCAGGTTTTCATCCACCGCCGCATATTGCCCACTCACGCCGATCATGCGCCGAATCTGTTCGGGGTGTTCTAAAACATCGATCCCGTCAATTCGTGCGTGGCCTGAATCCGGGGAGGTGAGGGTCGTCAACACCTTCACCGTGGTGGTCTTTCCGGCGCCGTTGGGACCCAGGAGTGCTTGAACACTGCCCTTGGGAACACTGAGGGAGAGCCCATCCAGAGCGGTGACGGTCTTTTTTCCGGCTTGATATGTCTTGACGAGGTTTTGGGCCTCAATAAATGCTGCGCTCACGCGATGTCCTTTTCTGGCCAAATCTCGCTTAACGCTAGCCCACCACGGCTGGCGGGAAGGTGTCAGCAAGCGCTGAATCAATCCCCCACAATAGGAACTATGTCCACCCCCCTCATCGGTCTCACCACCTATCTGACACCTGGTCAGATGACCATCTACGACGGCGAACTCGCGGTGCTTCCTGCCCAATATGTGGAAGCAATCACTCGGGCCGGTGGGATTGCGCTGCTGTTGCCCCCGCAGCGTGTCACTGACTCAGCAGCAGCCAGCATCATCGGCCGCCTCGACGGTTTACTGGTCACAGGAGGTGCCGATATCAATCCGGCCCGGTATGGGCAGGACAAAAACCCCCACACCCAAGATTCCGAGGATCTCCGAGATGGCTTTGAGGATGCCCTGCTTGCCCAGGCCCTGAAGGTCGGGCTTCCTGTCCTCGGGATCTGTCGTGGCGCACAAATGCTGAATGTCCATTTGGGCGGCACCCTCCACCAGCACCTGCCCGAGGTGGTCGGCCATGACCGCTATCGCGTGGGAGATGGGGTGTTTCACCCAGAAGAGATGACCCTCACCATAGGCACCCGTTTACACGAGCTCTTCGGAGGCGATGCCACCGTCCGCGGCCACGTGTATCACCATCAAGCTATCGACACGGTGGCCCCATCACTTCGGGTAAGCGCACACGGCTTCGACGGAACAATTCAAGGTGTTGAACGACCCGGCACGGCTTTTGCGTCGCTGTTCAATGGCACCCCGAAGAAAATCTTTCGGACATTCGAGTGTTTAGCGGCCTCATCGAGGCCGCCTCCCTCTCGTAACTAGATCGTGGAGACGTCAATCACGAAGCGGTAGCGCACATCGCTTTCCACCACGCGATCCCACGACGTATTCAGGTAATCAGCATCAATCACTTCCACGTCAGAGACGATGTTGTGCTCGGCTGAGAAGTCCAGCATCTCTTGCAGTTCAGAAACCGGACCAATCGTGCTTCCGGCAATTCTTCTGCGCTGTGGCGCCATGGAGAAAGGCTTGATCGGGTAGGGCTCTGCGGCGAGGCCCACCATCACCAAAGTTCCATCCAGCCCCAGCAACTCGAGATACAGGTTCAGGTCAATTGATGCTGACACGGTGTTGATAATCAGTGCGAACTGCTTCGCGTGGGTTTGGAAGACGGTTTCGTCATTCGTCACCACGAAGTGGTGTGCACCCATTGCCAGCGCATCATCCCTCTTGCTTTCCGAGTGAGAAAAGACCGTGACTTCTGCACCCATGGCCACCGCATACTTGACACCCATGTGGCCTAAGCCACCCAAGCCCACGATGCCCACCTTCACTCCTGGTCCAGCACCAAATTCTTTGAGCGGGGAGTAGAGGGTAATTCCGGCACACAACAGCGGTGCAGCACCGGCGGGGTCTAAAGACTCCGGAACGGTGACAACATAACCCTCGTTCACCACGATGCCGGTGGAATAGCCACCCTGGGTGATTCCTTCACCCGAGCGCTCGGGAGTGTTGTACGTTCCGGTGAAGCCCTCTTCGCAGTAGTTAGACATCCCCGAGAGGCAGTTCTTGCAAGTGCGGCAGGAATCGACATAGACGCCGACGCCTACTCGTTGGCCCACAGTAAATCCTGAAACAGCGCTACCCACAGCGGATACGCGACCGACGATTTCGTGGCCGGGAACGCAGGGAAAACTGAATGGGGCCCCATTTCGCTGCGGGCCGTGTGAATGTCAGAGTGGCAGACGCCAGAAAACTCAATGTCGATAGCGACATCGTCTTCCCGCAAATCACGCCTGGTGAAAGCCCAAGGGGTGAGGGGTGCTTGTTCTGACATGACGGCGTAACCGCGTACATCCATGAGGTTCTCCTTGAATTTGGGTCTGGACCTATTCTGCCGGAAAGCTCCTAGGCTTGGGCGGTGATAGTAGAACTTGAGATAACAGCCATGGCCCACGGCGGATCCGGAATCGGACGCCTCGATGGACGGGTAATTTTTTGCCCCGGCGTTATCCCCGGCGACGTCGTTCGTGCAGAGATCACGGATGACTCCAAGAAGTCGCTGTGGCGGGCCCAAGCGCTCTCGATCGTCACCCCAAGCCCCCATCGCGTCCCCCACATTTGGCCAGAAGCCGATATTTCAAGGCCTGTCGAAGAGCGCGCCGGTGGCGCGGATTATGGCCACATCGCCTTGCCCCATCAGCGCGAGCTAAAAACACACATCCTGAAGGATTCCCTGATGCGTTTTGGGGGGATCTCGGAAGATGCTCTTCTCGGCGTCACCGTGAAGGGTGTCCCAGGCGATGATGAGAAAAACGGTCTGGGGTGGCGCACCCGCGTAACCCTCCACGCAGATGAGTCGGGTCGCCTGGGTCCCTACGCTGAGAAGAGTCACACCGTAATCCCGGTAAAGGACCTGCCACTCGCCTCGGATGCAATCAGATCCTCTGGCATCGTGAGTACCCCCTTTGAGGGTGCCCACACCGTCCGAGCACTCGATACCACAGGCTCTGGTGTGCGCCTGGTCATCGACGAACAAGCACCAGGAGACATTGTTGAGCGAGTGGGGCAGGTTGAGTTTCACCTGAGCGACCAATCCTTCTGGCAAGTCCACCAGTCGGCACCTGCCCTTCTCAGCGACACCGTCATGCGAGCCATTGACCCAGCCAGGCTGCACGCCGATGCCGACAACGCTGACCTCTATTCCGGCGTGGGTTTGCTGGGCCACGCCATGGCACAAGTTGCTGGTAGCGAAATATCTCTCACCGCAGTGGAATCAGACGAGCGGGCGCTGAGCTACGTGAGCAGAAACCTCACGGGTGTCGCAGAGGTGGATCCCATCGCAGCACGAGTGGATCGTTGGATTTCCGGGAAAGCACGCGACTTGGCCGGCGAAAAAGCCCCGTGGTCTCGGGCGACCATCATTCTTGACCCACCGCGCAGTGGAGCCAAAGCGGAGGTCACCACGGCGCTCGCATCGCTCGGTGCCGGACAGATTGTGTATGTCGCTTGTGACCCGGTCGCTCTTGCCCGGGACGCTTCAGCACTGATGAAATCGGGATACACGATGGTTTTTCTCGAAAGTTGGGACCTCTTTCCCCACACCCACCACATGGAAACGATCGCCACATTCGTGAAAGACAAATGATGGCACCGGCGCTCTATCTAGCATCGACCTCTCCCGCCCGAGCTCAAATACTTCGCGACATTGGGCTGACCGCCACCATCATTCAGCCGGGTGTTGATGAAGAAGCGGCCGTCGACGCCTTACCTCGGCCCCACGATGCGGCAACCGTTGCTCTCCATCTCGCTCAACTCAAAGCCGAAAGTGTCCTCGCCGTGGAAATAGATGGTTTGGTCCTCGGCGGAGACTCCGTATTTGAGTTCGACGGTGAGTTGCTGGGCAAGCCCCACGACCCGGACATTGCTGCTGCTCGATGGAAGGCGATGCGCGGACACCGCGGCATGCTGCATTCAGGCTTGTGGGTCATCGACCACACCGGTGGCACGTTTCGTGCGGGAATTGGAGAGGTAACACATGCCACGGTTCATTTCCGCGGTGATATCACCGATGCGGAAATTGATGATTACGTGGCTACCGGGGAGCCTCTGAAAGTCGCCGGTGCCTTTACATTAGATGCCAAAGGTGCTGCCTTCATCGAGCGAGTCGAGGGTGACCCTTGGGCCGTCGTCGGGATGTCTGCGACCTCGCTCCGATCTCTCATCCGCAAGCTGGGTCACGATTACACATCGTTGTGGCCTGCTGGCAGCCCCTAAAATCAGGCTGGTTTCCATGCCAAAAGTTCCCGGTTCTTAAGGCTGTGGACACTTACACCTGGTTGGCTGGTTAGCCATGGCCTTTCTCATCTTTTATGCGCGAGGAATGCACGCGCTACGTCGTTTACTTGCCCAACGGGGAATTCTCGACCCACTAGACCGCTGGGCCGCCCGTTCGCCCTCGGGTTTATGGTTTCGATCTCTTTTTTCCGTCCTAGATTTTGAGGACTTCCGTCTTTTGGATACCCCCTGGTGGGTCCTCACGGCTAGCCGGAAAGTTGATGACTTCCTGGCGCAAACACCCCGCGCCCGAGTCTTTGAATGGGGCTCTGGTGCCTCGACGGTTTGGCTGTCTAAACGAAGTGAACACGTTGTGTCAATCGAGTCCGATGTTGATTGGGGTTCACGGGTAACTGGAGCGCTGAGCCCCAATGCCAACCTGGTGCTCGTCGATACCCCTCGCCAACGGCTCCTCGAGTCCCTCCGGTCGAGACGGATGGGTTTTCGAAAGTTCGACTATCGAAACTATGTTGACGCGATCGATGGCTTGCAGGGTGATTTTGATCTCATCGTTATCGATGGAAGAGCCCGGGAAGCATGCTTGTCCAAAGCGCTGGGCCGCCTTGCCAAAAATGGAATGGTTGTTTTTGATAACACCAACCGCCGACGATACCAAGCTGAAATTCGGCGCCACCGGACAAAGTTGACCGTGAGCAACCACATCGGATTAACTCCCATTTTGCTCTGGCCCTCGATGACTTCCCTTATCCAGCTGAGGGAAAACTAAGCGGCCAAGGGTTCACGCGTTTGCATCGTATCTCGAGCCTGAGAATAGTAAGCGAGAAGTTCTTCGTTGTTTTTTTGCCAGGTCTTCCCCTTAACCGCCTCCCTTGCGTTCGCGACATTCGGTTGCGCTCCTCCGGATGTTCGAGAAGGTGCAGCACTTTTTCTCGAAAAGCACCCCAGCGCGAGGAATCCACAAGATACCCCGTGTGACTCTCCCGAATGAGATGGCGAGGTCCGCCCCGATCGGGGGCAACGACCGCTACTCCCGCTGCCTGGGCTTCTTGAATGGTCTGACCGAAAGTTTCCTCAGTCCCGCAATGCACGAAGATATCCATGGCGGCATATGCGTCAGCCAGTTCTTCGCCCGTCAACCGACCCGCAAAGACGACATTGTGACCGCGGAAGGCGATTTCTAATTCCCTTCGGTTTGGACCGTCCCCCACGATGACCACCTGGGTTCCCGGAATTCCGCACACTTCCCGAATTCGACTTACCTGTTTCTCGGGGGCGAGACGCCCCACGTAACCAATAATGCGGTGACCAGGAGCAGCCCAGCGTTGCCTGAGAGAAAATGCACCTTGTTGAGCCCGTCGACGAGGAGTGAAAAGTTCTCCATCGACTCCCCGGCCCCACACCTCAACTCGAGGGACCCCCATGCTCTCTAAATAGGCTTTACTTTCGATAGTCGGAGCAAGATTAAGCGTCGCGGATTTGTGCGTGGCTGCCGTCACGGCCCCCAGCAGACCCGTGGCGAACGTCAGACCATAGCGTTCCATATACCCAGCCACGTGGGTTTGATACACCGCCACCGACGCGATTCCCTTCCGTGCTCCATACGAGAGTGCTTGTGACCCCAGCCAAAACGGTGCGGCCACATGAAGAACGTCGGGGCGGAATGTGTCGAGCGCTTGGCTAATAGCAGGAGTAGGTATGGCCACGGGAAATCCGACCAAAGGAATCGACGGGCAGGTCACGACAGGGAAACCCAAGTAAGTGGACGACACTGTGGTGGGAGCGATCACGAGGGCGTCGTGATCATTGGACTTCAATGTTTCCAAGACTTTCATCACCGAATGTGTCACTCCGTTTACGGTGGGGAGAAACGATTCGGTCACCACCGCGACTCTCATGAGATGGCCGCGGACATCTTCTTCTCGCGCCCCACCGCTGCGAAGTAACGCGCGAAATTCAGGGATGATCGGATCATTTCTACCCGAGACTCTTCTGACGTCGCGGACCTCGTAGAGACTTCCGCAATGATGTGGCCGCGGTAACCGCCCTTGGCGAGCGATTCGAGTGTGTCCGCCACGGGCTGCGTTCCACGACCCGGTATGAGGTGCTCGTCGAAGAGGTGAAAGTTTTCCCGTGGGCTGGTGCCATCACACAGGTGAATGTGGGAGAGACGTTCCCCCCATTCTCGCGACAAGCTCAGCGCACTCACGTTTTGCATTGCCGCATGAGAAAAGTCGAGAGTGAGGTGTGGAACGTCGAGTTTTCCAGGGTTCCACGCTGGCGCATAGACCTCGAAGGTGCGATTCGAAGTACACAAACCAAACATGTTCTCTACGGCAACACGTACCCCATAGGTGTCTGCCACCTCTCTCACCTGGTGCGCAAAGTTGCGTGCGTAACCAACTTGCCACCGAAACGGCGGGTGCACCACAACGGTGTCCGCACACACCAGTCGGGCAAGCTCAGCGCTTCGTTCAAGCTTGGCAGCAGGTTCATAGCCGAAAACGTTGTGGGTGAGAAAGAGGACGGGTGCATGGATGGAGAGGATGGGGAGATCGAATCGTCGAGAAAGAAAATCAAGCACCCGGGGATCGAAGGTTTCCTGATTATTCGTAATCATCACCTCCATTCCCTCGGCACCTGCATCCTTGGCAAGGCGAAAAGAATCCTCGAGGCCGAGGGGGAAGAAACTGCTGGTGCTGACTCCGAAATGGCTCATGAGTTGAGAGTAGAAACTCTCTGCAAACAGTGACCAAAGGGAAGGTTACGTGTTGGCAAGAAGTAGGTGGCGCCTGGTTCATACTAAAGAAATGGATGTTGGCACGTGGTTGCTCTATTCCGCCGCAGCAGCAGGCCTTTCCCTGGTCCCAGGACCTAATGGATTGTTAGCCCTCACCCACGGTTCCCTGCACGGTGTTCGAAAAACATTTGCCACCATCGCTGGTGGGGCCCTCGGGTTCACCGCCATCATCGCCCTGTCACTTTTTGGGATTGGAGCCCTTCTGGCCGGCTCGCCCGAACTACTGACCACCCTGAAATGGATCGGCGGCGCTTACCTGGTGTGGTTGGGCATTGGGGTGTGGCGCTCCCCTGCGATGGGCGCTATCCAAGGCCCCGGTGTTCGGGTAATTACGCGTCGCCGGCTTTTTCGCCAGGGCCTGTTAGCTGCCGTCACAAACCCCAAGGGAATCCTGTTCTTTGTGGCATTTCTGCCCCAGTTTCTTGACGAGGACCGATCACTCTTGGTGCAGTTTGTTGTGATGGCTTTGACCTTTGTGGGAATCGAAATCATCATCGAAGCGACAATCGCATTGGGTGCGGCAAAGGTGCAACCGTTCCTTGCGAGATA
>FUWD013020030.1_pt1 | contig 30876 bp, 33 predicted proteins | sample 1063281 | NCBI WGS metagenome assembly FUWD01 (sample SAMEA79048168, study PRJEB19326) | metagenome | biome: marine | reverse complement strand
CTTTTTTGGGTAATTATTCCATTTATTCATTACTCATTACTTTTTTGCTTACCGTTTATATTAAAGCCCATTATGTTGTTGATGTATTTGCAGGGATAATATCAGCACCAATAGTTTATTATTTTAGCCTGATTTTATTCAAACAGATAAATTTTAAATTATCCAATTTTTCAAATATAGTTTAGCTAATAATAATTTTAAAAAACTTAATTATTTAACGAGAGATCGTATTTTTATCGATATATAAATTCAATATGGAACAAGTAAGAAAAGCTTTAAATGAATATGCAATTGCACGCTGGGGTATATTATTATTAGTTGGGTTTATACTTTCGGTAAACTATTATTTTTATGATGCTTTCTCGACACTTAAAGACCTAATGTCCAGAGAATTTGGTTTCACAAACACACAATATGGATTATTTGTTGCATTCTATTCTATACCCAATACTTTTTTGTTGATGGCCGTAATTGGTGGGGTAATTCTTGATAAGATTGGTATCCGCCGAACAGGCTTTATCTTTGTGTTTTTTATGACTATTGGTGCTTTTATTACAGCTTATGGCGGGTCAGAAATATTTAGAGAGGGTGGTTTTGGCTATGGTTTTATGCAGTCTTTTTTACCAGATTACTCACCCGAACTTAAAACGATGCTTATTGGGAGGTTTTTTTACGGGCTTGGTGCCGAAACCAGTATAGTTGTTGTTAGCAAGATTCTTGTAAAATGGTTTCGAGGAAAAGACCTTGCCTTGGCATTTGGGCTGAAGGTAGGCTTTGGCCGCCTTGGAACATTTGCTGCATTACAATTGTCCCCGGTAATTGCCGACGGAGGAGAGCATCTTAGTACGGCAATATGGTTGGCAGCTGTACTAGTAGGAATGGGTTTGCTTGCAATGATAATTTATATATTGTTCGACGCAAAATTAAATTCACAAACAGAAATAATAAAAGAAGACTCCGAAAAGGATAAATTTGCACTATCTGATATTTATAGAATACTGAATAACAGAACGTTTATTTATATTGCTCTATTATGTGTTACATTTTATTCTGCGGTATTTCCATTTATGGCTTTTGCCCCCGATTTTTCTTTCACAAATTTGGTATGAGTTATGAGCAAAGTGGTCAAATTGCCTCATTACTTCCTTTGGGCACATTGATATTTACTCCGTTTTTTGGATTTATAATTGATAAATATGGGAGAGCTGCTACCGCAATGATTTTTGGATCACTGGTGTTGGTTGTTGTATATGCTACATTTGCTTTTACAGGAATTTACCCATATTTACCCATGATATTACTGGGTATTGCATTTTCACTCATACCGGCAGCTATGTGGCCATCATTGGTTAAACTTGTTGATTATAAACAGATGGGAACCGCATATGGATTAATGTATTCAATACAAAATTTGGGGCTTTTTGCAATACCTATTGCGGCAGGAGCTTTGTTAGATTACACTAATCCGGGAGATCCGCTAACGTTAGATTATTTTCCAACAATTTTAATGTTTGGAACTTTAGGTTTATTGGGACTAGCATTTGCGATTCTGCTAAAAAGGGAGGATAGTAAACGTGGAATGGGTATTGACTTGCCAATGAATAAGGAATGATATTAGTGTTTAAAAATTGGATGATTCATTTTTGTCTTGTAATATCATCCATGCTTTTTCAGCAGCAAGATTTTCAGCCCCTTTGATTGAATAGTCTTGTGACTTCGAAATTATTTTATTGTCGATTTCAACAGCTACAAGATATTGCTTTTTGTGTTTTTCACCAATTTCTTCTACAACTTTAAAAAGAATGCTTCTTTTTTCTTTTTGTGCCCATTCATTTAATTTGCTTTTATAGCTTATTTCTGAAACTATAAGTTGTTCAATATCGAAATGAACATTTACGATTCTGTTAATAATAATTTTTCGGGTGAAGTTGTAATTTTTATCAATATATAATGCTCCGATAAGGGCTTCAAAAGCGTCACCTCCTGCCGATTTAGCTTTTGCTGATGGCTCGGTTCCTGATCTAATCAATTGATTTAAACCTAGTTTTAAGGAAAGCTTGTTAAGTGATACCCTGCTCACTATTTTCGATCGCATTTCAGTTAAAAAACCCTCATTTTCATATGGGAATGTTTTAAATAAATAATCAGCTATAACAGCACTTAGTATTGCATCACCAAGATATTCAAGCCTTTCGTTATTTAATCGTATGCCATTAACTTTTTTTGTGGTGGCTGATTTATGACGAAGAGCAAGTTTGTATAAATGTATATTTGTGGGATAATAACCAAAAAGATTCTTTATTGACTGATGAAGTTTTTTATCAGAAGAAAAATAGAATCGTAGTTTATTACAGATAAGCAAATCGGGAAGTTTTATTTTATAAACTTCTTAAAAATAAGCGAAGCATTATGTCCTCCAAATCCGAAAGTATTTGTTAAGCCATAGTTAACAACATGTTTTTGAGCTTTATGAAATGTGAAATTGAGGTTATTGTCAATTTCAGGATCATCGGTAAAATGATTTATTGTAGGTGGAATTATATCATTCTTAACCGATAACATAGTTGATATCGCTTCCACAGCACCGGCGCCACCAAGTAAATGGCCCGTCATCGATTTAGTAGAATTAATATTTATCTTATATGCATGATCGCCAAAAAGGTTGATGATCGCTTTAGGTTCTACAATATCGCCCGCAGGTGTTGATGTTCCATGAGTATTAATATGATCAATATCTTCAAGCTGAAGTCCTGCATCATCAATTGCTGCTTTCATACATATTTGAGCTCCCAATCCTTCAGGGTGTGGAGTTGTCATATGATATGCATCACCTGATAAACCAGCCCCTGCTACTTCGCCGTAAATTTTTGCACCTCTGGCTAAAGCATGTTCTAGTTCTTCGAAAACAAGACCACCTCCACCTTCACCAATTACAAAACCATCACGATCTTTATCAAATGGACGAGATCCTGTTTTGGGGTCGTCGTTACGCGTTGATATGGCATGCATAGCATTAAAGCCCCCAATACCACTTTCGGTGATGGCCGCTTCCGAACCTCCGGTTACAAAGGCTACAGCTTTATCTAAACGAATGTAGTTATATGCATCCGAAAGAGCATTGGCCGATGATGCGCATGCACTAACAGTTGCAAAATTTGGCCCTCTGAAACCATATTTAATTGAAATATGACCTGCGGCAATATCCGCTATCATTTTAGGAATAAAAACGGGTTAAATCTAGGAGTACCGTCACCCAATGTATGTTCTTTAACCGACTGATGAAATGTGCTCAATCCGCCAATACCAGAAGCCCATATAACGCCTATACGATTGCGGTCAACTCCCGCATCGTCTAATAACCCAGAGTCGGTAATTGCTTCATTTGCTGCAATAATACCAAACTGAGCATAACGATCGTATTTGCGTGCTTCTTTTCGGTCAAAATACTCCTTGACATCAAAGTCTTTAACATTGCAGGCAAATTTAGATTTAAATTTGGTCGTGTCAAAGCTTGTTATTGGTGCGGCTCCACTCACTCCTGTAAGCAAAGCAGCCCAATAATCAGTTACATTTTTGCCAATGGGAGTTATTGCTCCAAGTCCTGTTATTACAACTCGCTTTAACTCCATAAAATTGTTTTCTATTGGTGTTTTTCTATGTAAGAAACAGCATTACCTACTGTTTCGATTTTCTCAGCTTCTTCATCAGGAATTGATAAATTGAATTCTTTTTCAAATTCCATAATTAATTCAACAGTATCAAGAGAATCTGCACCAAGATCATTGGTGAAGCTTGCCTCGTTAGTTACTTCGCTTTCTTCTACTCCAAGCTTATCAACAATAATGCTTACTACTTTTGAACGTACATCTGACATTTGTATATTTTTTGGTTAAACTAGATGCAAAGAACGGTATTAATGCAATAAAAAGCAAAAAAATATTTTTTTTAGTATAAAGCTGAAAATTATGAAATTGTAGTAAAAAACTTAGTTAAAAAACTTAGAAGATAAACCCATCTATTTATAGTAAAAAGATACAGTATCTAGCTGTAAGAATACATTGTAATTTACACTAATTTAGTGGCGTATAAAATGATAGTTAATACCGCGAGATTTTTCTATATCGCAAAACACACATGTAGTCAGCGTTCTTATAATACGGGTATAGAATAATAATTTTTCAAGGTATTGTTTAATGATTTACAATATGAAGAATATTGCAATTTTGGCTTCAGGTAATGGCACAAATGCTAAGCGTATTATTAAATATTTTGAGGATAGTGAAATAGCTCAGGTTAATATTGTTCTCACCAATAATAGTGATGCAGGGGTTATTAGTAGAGCTAATTCACTGTTTGTTGATGTTTATGTTTTTAATCGAGATGATTTTTATAATTCAAATAAAGTTCTGGATATTCTTACCCAATATAATACCGACCTAATTGTACTTGCCGGTTTTTTATGGTTGGTACCAGAAGATATACTTATTACTTATGAAAATAGAATAGTTAACATTCATCCGGCATTATTACCTGCATATGGAGGTAAAGGGATGTATGGTGCAAGAGTCCATGATGCTGTTATAAAGGCAGGGGACTCCACATCCGGTATAACAATACATAAAGTAAACAAATACTACGATAAAGGACAAATAATCTTTCAGGCAGAGGTTAAAATTGATAATAACGAAACTCCCGATAGTCTTGCTACAAAAATTCATTTGTTAGAACATGAACATTTCCCTAAAGTGATTGCTGAACTATTGACTTAAAACAATTACAAACAATTGTTAATAATAGGTGTTAGTATAATGTTGGTTAATAATTGTTTATTTTACTTGACAAAATATTGCAGATTGCTTATATTTGTGCCTGCAACTGAAAATAAAGGGTGGGCTCAAGTCAGGTAAGGAAATGTGGTGCGTAAGCAACACTGACCTTTAGCCGAGGGGAAGCCAGAGCAGAGATCGGGCAACCGAAGGAAGCAAAGGACAAACCTAGGACTTATAAGTCGAAAGACTTATACTATGACTACTGGGAGAAGCGCAAGCGGAAACCCGTAAGCCCCGAAAAGAAAAGACGCCGCAAGGCAGAGGTTCATAACGGGAGCAGAGCCCGGCAAAGCTGCCAAACCGAAAGGAATAGCAGTAAAGCCTGAAGAAAAGCGGAGAGCCTATGGGCACGAAACAGAGTAAACATCCGTAATAAAATAAGTTGCTGCCAAAACAGAGGCTACGGCCAAAGATGCGGTAAACCGGGGATTGATGTCAAAATCGATTTCCGGTTTTTTAAAAGATATAAACTATTCAATTCACGAGAAAACGGGTTAATTCAAAAATATGGGGGCTTGTTGTATTCTTAAATTCCAATAATCAATTTTAAAATTTCTAATATCCCAGACAAATTCCAAGGCCTTTGGCAGTACTAACTAATGCATTATCTTTTGTAATAAGATTTGCTTTTGCAACAGCCTCTTTTAAGGTTACCGCAACAAATTCAGGATGTTTATATGAAACCATTTTCCCATAATCACCAGCAATTGCCATTTCCATTGCTTTAACGCCCATTTGTGCCGAAAGAACCCTGTCGTAAGCAATGGGAATACCACCTCGTTGTAAATGTCCTAGTATTGTTTCACGCATATCATGCTTAAAACCAGCTTCTTTAAGTTGACTAATAAATTGCCGTGAAACTCCCCCAAGCTTAATATTTTCGTAACCTATTTCGTAATTTTCTTTAAATACAATTTCACCATCTTCAGGATATGCTCCTTCTGAAATTACCACCACAGCAAACCCTCTGTCTTTGTGGAATCTTTTTTCAAGAGCGTTCTTAACAAGTTTTATATCATATGGAATTTCCGGAACAAGGCATACCTCAGCACCACCTGCTACGGCAGCATTTAGGGCAATCCAGCCCGCATTTCGTCCCATTACTTCTAATACAAATACACGGTTATGGCTAGCTGCTGTTGTAACAAGTTTATCAACGGCTTCAGTTGCAATTTGTACGGCGGTTTGAAATCCAAAGGTTGTATCCGTGCTACTTAAATCGTTATCAATGGTTTTTGGAACACCAATTATATTTAGCCCTTTTTCAAACAGTCGTTGTGAAATGGACTGGGAGCCGTCGCCACCAATATTTATAACGGCATCGATATTCATGTGTCTTAGTCGACGAATCATTTCATCTGATCTGTCTACAGTTGACCAAATTCCCTCATTGTTTTTAACAGGCCAGGCAAAAGGACCGCCTTTGTTAGTGGTTTCTAGTATTGTTCCCCCCTGAAAATGAATTCCTGCAACTTTTTTATTGTCCAGTTCAATAATTTCCTGTGGCTCCCTAAGTACCCCATTAAATGCCTGAATACTTCCTAATACCTCCCAATCGGGTTCTTGAGAAGCACGATGAACAATTGCTCTGATAACTGCGTTTAACCCGGGGCAGTCGCCACCTCCTGTTGCAATAAGGACTCGTTTCATAGTTTATATAAGTTTTATCAACCCCAAACACATAGTGGTTCTTGGCTGCAAATATACAAGAGAGTTTTAAATACGAAATTTAATATTGACGTTTAGGAAATAATAACGAAATAACTATGCTTATTACCAGTATCCCCAGTACAATTACTAACGAATGCATTGTAGCTATCTGATAATAATCATGGATCAGCATTTTAACACCAATAAATACTAACAAAACCGATAATCCTATTTTCAAATAACTAAATTTTTCTACCAAATTCTCCACCAAAAAGAATAAAGATCGTAAACCGATAATCGCAAAAATATTTGAGAAATAAACAATATACGGATCCTGTGTTATTGAAAAAATTGCCGGAACAGAATCTACAGCAAATATGACATCGGTGAACTCAATTACAAGTAATACAATAAACAATGTTGTTATATATGTACGACCATCTTTTTTTATGAAGAATGAAGATCCATTGTATTTTTTGTCAACTTTAAAAAGTTTGGATGCAAACACTACAATTTTATGATTACCAGTATCAATAGTTTCTTTTTTATTTCGATCGATGAACATTTTTGTTCCGGTAAAAACCAGTAATCCACCAAATAAATATAATACCCATGCAAACTGTTGAATTAATGCAGCACTAACGAAAATAAATAAGAACCGCATGATTATTGCACCCAATATCCCCCAAAATAATACCTTGTGATAATATTTTTTTCGATTCCAAAAGAATAAAAGATCATTAATATAACAAAAATGTTATCCACCGAAAGTGCATATTCAATTAAGTAACCAGTAATATATTCAAGGGCAAGATTATGCTTGTATATTACAATGAGTTCATCAAAATTATCAGTGATTATAATTGAATGCTTGTATTTTTCAATTAGAGCGATTAACTCACCCAGGTTTTGTGGGTCATGAATTTTATTACCAAACAAGTAAATTATTCCCCAAAAAATCAGCGAAAGCGACACCCATCCAATTGTCCAGTAAAGAGCACTTTTAAAACTCACTTCCTTAGCTTCTTTGTTAAAGATACCAATGTCGATAAATAGCATGAATATAATAAAGAGCAAAAATCCCCCAAAGATTAGTATTTCGTGTAAGTGCATTTCTTTTAAATTGGATGTCAAAAATAGTTAAAGATTGACATCCAAACAGGAATTTATTGTAATAGTTCTTATATCTTTGGCTACTCGTATGGAAAAAATATCGGTTGTAATTATTACTTATAATGAGGAACGCAATATTCGCAGATGCCTGGAATCGGTTATGCCAATTGCAGATGAAATCATTGTAGTTGATTCATTATCAACTGATCGCACAGAGCAGATTTGTGCTGAACTGGGAGTGCAATTTGTTAAACAAAAATTTCTGGGATATATTGAGCAGAAGAATTATGCTTTGAAATTTGCTGAAAATGAACATGTACTATCACTGGATGCCGATGAAGCACTTTCTGATGAGTTAAAAATAGTTTGTTAGAAGTAAAAATAATTTTTCTACACAAGGATATACGATGAATCGCCTAACAAATTATTGTGGCAAGTGGGTTAGGCATTGTGGGTGGTACCCTGATAGAAAACTTAGGCTTTTTAATCATAAACTTGGTAAGTGGGGAGGAATAAATCCACATGATGAATTTAAATTTGCGCAAAAAGAAAATGTTAAGCACCTTCAGGGCGATTTATTACATTTCTCCTACTATACCATTGACGATCATTATAAACAAGTTGAAAAGTTCACCGATATAGCCGCAAAAGCGTATTTTGACAATGGAAAAAAAGCTTATTTATTGAAACTATGGATTAGCCCTGTTGTGAAATTTATAAGGGATTATGTTTTCTTGTTAGGATTTATGGATGGGGTAACAGGATTGAGAATTTGCTATATATCAGCAATGGCAACTTATATGAAGTATTATAAACTCAGGAAAATGATTAAAGGAAAGCAAGTTTAATATATACAGTTAATAAAATTATGCAATAATAATTTAATCATTCATATTTGAAAATAACATCTAACATAAGGTCTGCTAAAAGAGAAAAATTCTCCATTATTATTCCAACATGGAATAATCTTGAATATTTAATACTTTGTATTTATAGCCTAAGGAAAAATTCAATATACAATAATCAAATTATTATTGCGGTAAACGAAGGTGCAGATGGGACACTTGCATGGCTTGAGAAACACGACGATATTGACTATATTCATTCAGAAGTAAATCTGGGTGTTTGTTATGCAGTAAATGCATGCCGACCCTATGTAAGCACTAATTATATTGTTTACATGAACGATGATATGTATGCCTGTCCGAATTGGGACAAGGAACTTTATAATGAGATTCAAAAAATTGGGACTGACAACTTTTTTCTTTCATCAACATTGATAGAACCTCGTAGCAATACAAATCCAAACTATGTAGCTTTAATTAAAGATTTTGGTGATTCTGTAGAAACCTTTAATGAAAAAGAACTATTGCAAGAGCATGTTAATTTGATTAAAAAGAACTGGCGTGGAGCATCATGGCCACCAAATGTTGTTCATAAAAACATGTGGGATTTAGTAGGAGGTTTTAGTATCGAGTTTTCTCCCGGAATGTATTCCGACCCTGATTTTTCAATGAAGCTTTGGCAAGCTGGGATTAGGATAATGTATGGTGTAGGAAAAAGCATGGTTTATCATTTTGGTGAAAAATCAACAGGCAGAGTTAAGAAAAATAAAGGAAGTAATACTTTTTTGCTAAAATGGGGATTAACTGCCCGGACTTATTATTCTGAATATTTACAACTGGGAAAAGAATATAATAATGTATATCCTAAAAATGTTAAAATAAATTTGTTTTCACGAATTAGAAATAAATTAAAAATAATTTTTAGTTCTTTTAAAGATTATGGTTAGTGCTGTAAAAAGTTGCAAAATAAAACACAGAATCAGTTTTAATTCTAATTACTATTATTATTTCTCAAACTTTTTCTTATTTTTATCGTTTTTAATAATCAAATTTCATATTTGAAGAAAGATGTAAACAAAAGCTGGTATGTAGTGGTAAACCCACATGCCGGAGGAAAGAAGGCTCAATCTGATTGGCCTGAGATAAGAAAATTACTAAAGGCCGAAAACATTAATATAGAGAGTGTTTTCACCGAATATCAATATCATGCAACTGAGTTGGTTAAAAAGGCTATTCAGGATGTGGGTTACTTAAATATTCTTGTTGTGGGTGGTGATGGAACACTTAATGAAGTATTAAACGGGATTTTCCAGCAAGACAGATTTAAGACAACTGATATAACCATGGGAGTTATTACAGTTGGACTCGGTAACGACTGGGGCAGAATGTACGGTATGCCAAGTGAATATGCTGATCAGATAAAAATTATAAAAAGTAATAACACTTTCATACAGGATGTTGGAAAGGTTTCATACTTTCATAAGAATACTGAGAAAACGCATTATTTTATGAATATTGCAGGAATGGGTTTTGATGCATTGGTTGCAAAAAAACTAACATTGCTAAACAAAAAGGCGCTACAGGGACATTTACCTATTTGTTCAACCTTATTTCCGGATTGTTTCAGTTTACTTACAATAATATTAAAGTTGAAAATAACGGAGAACAAATATTATCAGGTAAGGTATTCAGTATGAGTGTTGGACTTTGTAGTTACAATGGTGGTGGTATGATGCAGTTGCCGTTTGCTAAATCCGACGATGGTCTTTTTGATGTTACAATAATTAGAAAAGTGTCTCGGATAAAAGTACTTAGAAATATTAAAAACCTATATGATGGTTCGTTTGTAAAAATTAAAGAAGTTGAAACGTTTACGGGTAAGCAATTTACAATAACAGCTATGCCACCCAGGTCAGTATTTCTGGAAACGGATGGTGAATCACTAGGTCATTCTCCTTTGAACTTTACTTTATTACCACTTGCTGTAAAGGTCATTATAAAATAGTTTTTGATAGGCGGACTATGGTAATCAAAAAATCTAACAGAAAAAAATAAAAGCCATAAGACATTGAAGACAATTTAATACCCCAGGCCTTATGGCTTATTACTTTAAAGTGTAATACCCGCAATTATTTATTTAATAACTCCCAATTCTTTACCTACCTTAGTAAATGCAGCAACAGCTTTGTCAAGGTGAGCTTTTTCATGTCCCGCTGATAATTGAACTCTTATACGTGCTTCTCCTTTAGGAACTACAGGATAGTAGAATCCAATTACATAAATACCTTCTTCCAATAAACGAGCAGCCATATCCTGCGATAGTTTTGCATCATATAGCATTACAGCACAAATAGCTGATTTTGATGGTTTGATATCAAATCCGGCATCTTTCATTTTATTGATGAAATAATCAGAATTCCAGTGCAATTTGTCTTGTAGCTCGTTAGTCTCGCTCATCATATTATACATTTCAATACTTGCTCCAACTGCTGCCGGAATCAATGAGTTTGAAAATAAATATGGACGCGATTTCTGGCGTAATATCTCGATGATCTCCTTTTTACCGGTTGTAAAACCACCAATACCCCCACCAAAAGCTTTTCCTAAAGTACCTGTTATGATATCAATCTCACCACGGACATCAAATAACTCAGTAACTCCACGACCTGTTTTTCCAACTACGCCGGCAGAGTGGCATTCGTCTATCATAATCATTGCATCATATTTCTTTGCCAGCACGTTAATTTTGTCCATAGGGGCAACATTACCATCCATCGAAAACACACCGTCAGTAACGATAATTTTAAAACGGGCAGTTTCTGAAGCCTTTTTCAGCTGTACCTCCAGGTCTTCCATATCAGCATTTTTATAGCGGAAACGTTGAGCTTTGGATAATCTTACACCATCAATAATTGAAGCATGATTCAGCGAGTCAGAGATAATAGCATCTTCTGCTGTTAAAATTGGTTCAAATAAACCACCATTTGCATCAAAAGCAGCAGCGTACAATATTGTGTCTTCTGTGCCAAAAAATTCGGCGATTTTGGCTTCAAGGGTTTTGTGTATATCTTGTGTGCCACAAATAAAGCGTACCGATGACATTCCAAATCCATGAGAATCAAGGGTTTTTTTTGCTGCCTCAACCAAGCGTGGGTTATTTGATAAACCCAGGTAGTTATTGGCACAAAAGTTTAATACTTCCTGACCGGTAGTAAGTCCGATTTCTGCTCCCTGTGGAGTAGTAATAATCCTTTCACTTTTGAATAAGCCGGCTTCTTCAATGTTTTTAAGCTCAGCTGCAAGATGTTCTTTAATTTTTCCGTACATTTTGTTTATGTATTTAGATGTTATATTACTTATTTATAGTTGTATATCTGTATTCTTCAAGATAAACTTGTAAAAAACAATTTCAATGATAAAAATTAACTTTTAATGTACAAAAATAATTATTTTTGTCACAAATTGTTAAATAAATAATACCATAAAATATAAAAATGAAAAATATACTTATTATTGGCTCTGTCGGTCAAATTGGATCGGAGCTTACAATGGAATTAAGAAAACGTTACGGAAATAATCATGTAGTTGCCGGATTTCGCAGCACCCAACCATCTGAAGAATTAGCAAACTCAGGCCCCCTTGAAAGAGTAGATGCTACCAACCTAGAAAGGTTAAATGAGGTTGTTAAAAAATACAAAATAGATACCATTTATAATCTCGCTGCTTTGCTGTCGGCAGTAGCTGAAGAAAAGCCTCAATCTGCGTGGGATGTCGGAGTTAACGGTGTGTTTAATGTGTTGGAAATTGCTCGTGAACATGGTTGTGCTGTATTTTTCCCAAGTTCAATCGGGGCGTTTGGCCCATCTACTCCAATGGATAACACCCCACAGGATACTATACAACGCCCGACAACAATGTACGGTGTTACTAAAGTAGCCGGTGAATTACTGAGCGATTATTATTTTAAACGTTTTGGTGTTGATACACGTGGTTTACGATATCCCGGAATCATTTCATCCGTCACATTGCCGGGTGGTGGAACAACAGATTATGCAGTGGAGATTTACTATGAAGCAATCAAAAACAAGAAATTTACATGCCCGTTACCAAAAGGCGCATTTTTGGATATGATGTATATGCCTGATGCTTTGGATTCTGCTATAGATTTAATGGAGGCCGACCCCTCGAAATTAATTCACAGGAATGCATTTAATGTAACAGCTATGAGTTACGATCCGGAAATACTTGCCGCTGAAATAAAGAAACATATTCCTGATTTTGAGATGACATACGATGTTGACCCAATGAAAGAAGCTATTGCTGCCTCATGGCCTAATAGTATGGATGATTCTGCCGCACGAGAAGAATGGGGATGGAATCCAAAATTCAAACTGGAAGAAATGGCTGCAGATATGTTAGAAAAAATCAGCGAAAAACTTGGGATAGCTTATCGTTAGTTTACTATTTCGTTTATTTATAGCTAATTAATATTAAACCCCTGAAGCCTGGCTTTGGGGGTTTAATATTGCCCTTAATATCAAACAGTTTAATCCTTAGCAGATTTTCAAATGCATAATACGGGTTTAATTTAGTTGATTTGATACAGGCATTCTTTCTTGCGATATAGTATATTTGCATATAAATGGAAAACTAATATTTAAATGGTTGAAATAAAAGAAGTTGTAACAAAAAAGGATCGAAAAGAATTTGTTGATTTTCAATTTGATTTGTATAAAGGGAATAATATGTGGATTCCTCCCATGAAAAAGGATGAAATTAAAGCTTTAACACCTGATACAAATCCTGCGTTTGATTTTTGTGACGCAAAATTTTGGACAGCATGGAAAAATAGTAATTGTGTTGGTAGAATAGGTGCCATTATTAATAAAGACTATAACAAGAAGACAGGTATTAAAATGGGTCGTTTTACACGTTTTGAAGTTATTGAGGATAAAGATGTATGTCGAAAGTTATTTGAAACTGCTGAAAACTGGATCAAGGAGCAAGGGATGGCAGGTGTTCATGGCCCACTTGGATTTACTAACTTGGATAATCAAGGTTTACTCATCGAAGGATTTAATTATTTGCCATCAATAGCGTCAGTATTTCACTATCCATATATGCAAAAACTAATTGAGGATCGTGGCTATATTAAGGAAAATGATTGGGTTGAGTACAGGCTTAAAGTTGATGAAATTCCTGATAAAGCACTAAGGTTAGTGGATATAATAAAGAAAAGAAATAAACTGGAAGTAATTCACTTTAAAGAAAAAAGTGAAATGAAGCTCTATCTCAATGATGTTTTTCATCTACTTAACCGAGCCTTTGATGAGCTTCCCTATGTAGCTCCTTTTTCTGACAAGCTTATTGAAAGTGCAACTAAAAAATATGTAGATGTACTTCAACCAGAATATATTACTGTTATTAAGAAAGATGGTACAATGGTTGCATTTATTGTTGGAATGCCCAGCTTATCAAAAGCTATGCAGAAAGCAAAAGGTAAACTATTTCCATTTGGATTTATACATATTATGAAAGCCCTGAAAAACCCGGAAGTTATGGATTTACTGCTTACCGGTGTTGATCCACACTACCAAAAATTAGGCTTGCCGGCAATTTTAATAAGTGAATTACAAGGTTCGATGATTGAAAACGGAGTAAAATATGTTGAAACTACCGGCATGTTCGAAACCAACCTTAAAGGTGCCACAACCTGGAAAAATTACGACCATATTCAACATAAGCGTAGACGATGTTTTGTAAAGAAACTTTAGAAAGACTGTGAGCAAAAATCTATCATTTAATTATTTTGATTTTATGTTGTCATTCTGAGCATGGCGAAGAATCTCTAATTTTAATCGATTTCAACCAGGTTACACGTTTTTCCCTAATTTTGCATCTTTAAATTTATTATAATGAATAACAATCTTCAAATATACAATACGCTAACTCGTAAAAAAGAAAAATTTGAGCCAATAATACCACCACATGTGGGCATGTATGTTTGTGGACCAACTGTTTATGGAGATGCTCATCTGGGTCATGCTCGTCCTGCAATAACATTTGATGTTGTTTTCAGGTATTTGATGCACCTTGATTATAAAGTACGTTATGTTCGTAATATTACAGATGTCGGACATCTTGAAAATGATGCCGATGAAGGTGAAGATAAAATTGGCAAAAAAGCAAGGCTTGAAAAGCTTGAGCCTATGGAAATTGTAAAACATTTTACCGATCGCTATCATAAAAATATGGATCAGCTAAATGTATTACATCCAAGTATTGAACCAACAGCTTCAGGACATATTATTGAACAAATTGAACTTGTTAAAACTATATTGGAAAATGGTTACGGATATGAATCTGAAGGTTCGGTTTATTTTGATGTAGAAAAGTATAACAAAGATTATAAATACGGGAAATTATCAGGACGTAAAACTGAAGACATGCTTGAAAATACACGAGCATTGTCGGGGCAAGATGAAAAAAAGAACAGCTTTGATTTCGCCTTGTGGAAAAAAACCGATACTAAACATTTAATGCACTGGCCCTCTCCATGGAGCGAAGGATACCCCGGATGGCATCTTGAATGTTCGGCAATGGGTGCTAAATATCTTGGTGAAACTTTTGATATACATGGTGGCGGTATGGACTTGCTGTTTCCGCATCACGAATCAGAAATTGCACAATCGAATGCTGCGCGTGGCCACGATCCGGTAAAATATTGGATGCACAATAATATGATTACTATCGCAGGGCAGAAAATGGGTAAGTCATTAAATAATTTTATAACACTTGATGAATTTTTCAGTGGTAATAATGAACTTATTGATAAGGCTTATAGCCCTATGACTATTCGTTTTTTTATACTTCAGGCGCATTACCGTAGTACTCTCGATTTTTCAAATGAGGCACTAAAGGCAGCTGAAAAGGGAATGCAAAAACTATTTAATACTATTGAGTTATTAGAAAAACTTATACCAAGTGAACAATCTTCAATTGAGGTAAGCCAATTTGAATTAAAGTTATACAATGCTATAAATGATGACTTTAACACACCAATTGCAATTGCACATTTATTCGAATTATCAAAATTGGTTAATCAGGTAAATGATGGAAAAGAAACTCTCTCAGATATTGATTTAGAATTTGTAAAGAACCTGTACTTTGTTTTTGTGTATGAAATTTTAGGCTTAAGAAATGAGGCTGATAATAGTGGAGATGATGAACTTATTGATCAGTTAATGGGTACAATTCTCTCACTTCGACAGGATGCCAAACACAATAAAGATTGGACTACCGCTGATAAAATACGAGATGAGCTTGGGAAAATCAATATAAAGATTAAAGACACCAAAGATGGTGCTGAGTGGAGTATTGATTAATATAAAAAAGCAGGACTAAAATATAGCGAATTTAATTAAATCATTTTTAAATAGTTCGTAATTAATACTTGTTTATACACTTTTGAGGTATTAATTTCTTCAATTTTAACCGAAGCTATATTTCTTCCAACCCCATTATACAAAAGCCTTTCTTCAACCCAAGTGCTTCCACCTCTGCCCCTTGCAGGACACAAATGATTCTGCGGTGAAGTTCTCGGCCAGTATATAATTTCTTGTTTTTATCATACTCTCTTAACAAGAGTTTATGTCCTACTAAAAACTTCCTGTCATTTTTTCTAAGCTCAAAAGGTTTTTTCCCATTCGCAATTAATGTGAAATAATCTGTCCATGTTTTAAGTTCGTGAATCATATCTAAAAAATTAATTGTTTAGGGATGTCTAATTATACAAAGCCATTGTTTTATCTTTCAATATTATATGGTTATAATGTTTCAGTTTTTTTATGATTACCGAATATTTTCATCGGTATTTTTATGGTAAATCAACCCCTGTTGAAGCAATATAAATTCTGTACCATTGTTCATCTGTTAACTGGATATTTAATGCATCTACTGCATTTTTTATTCGGCTAATTTTCCCGCTTCCTACAATTGGAAGTATGCCAACAGGATGTTTTAGCAGCCAGCTATAAATTATAGTGTCGATGTTTTTAATGTTTAGTTCGTTTGCAATCTCTTTTAATGTTGCATGTATTCTATCGCTTTTTTTATCTATAGGGTTCATTATTTTTCCTCCTGCGATTGGCGACCATGCCATGGGTCTGATTTGTTCCTTTAGTAAAAAATCTATGTTATGATTTTCAAAGTGCTCAAGGCAGTATGGTGATAGTTCTATTTGATTTGTAACCAACTTATGGTCAGTAGATTTCTGCAACACACTAAATTCATAAGGTGTGAAATTAGAGACTCCAAAACTTAATACTTTACCAGTATTTATTAGTTGGTTAAATGCTTTTGCTACTTCGTTAGGGTTTAATAATGGTGCCGGACGATGCAGTAAAAGTAAGTCGATATAATCTGTATTAAAATTTCTGAGTGAGTTTTCAACTGAAGAAATTATGTGATCGTAGCTATAATCGTATGTGTTAATTTTTCTATCAGGAAATTTGTGCATTGCTAATTTAACACCACATTTTGTTATAATTTGAATATTATTTCTAATATTTTTATTTGTTTTTAATGCCTCACCAAAAATATTTTCACATGTGTAATTTCCGTAAATATCAGCATGGTCAAATGTTGTAATACCAATTTCTATACACTGATTAATTAGGTTAGCTAATTGGTGTTTAGATAAATCCCATTTGTCCAATCTCCAATGCCCATGTATTATTTGTGAAATGGTAACATTGTTATTTAATTTTATTTTTTGCATCAGTATACTTTTTTGTCTTTACGTTGTTTTTAGAAGATAGCAATGATAACTAAATTACAATAATCACCATCAACCCTCGGCTCTTAAGGCATCAACAGGTTTAATACTTATAGCTCTGTTAGCTGGTATTATTCCTGCCAGGGCACCTGCAACTATCAGTATAACTAAAGCAATAATAGCTGTATTAAAGTCCACCTCAGGATTCTTAAACATTTCATTTTCTATTTGAAATTTGATTAAAGCCATATTTATGACTTCTATTATAGCTACCCCTGCAACAAGCCCAATATAACCTGACAAGGTTGTTAAAAATACTGATTCGGTTATAATTTGCAACATTATTTGTACGGGTGTTGCACCTAGAGCTCGTTTGATTCCTATTTCTCTGGTTCGTTCTTTTACAATTACCAGCATTATATTGCTAATGCCGATAACACCAGCCAGCAATGTTCCTATGCCAACAATCCATATCAAACTTTCAATACCATTAAATAACCCGTTCATTTGTTCAAATTCTTCAGACAGGTTAAAATGACCAAAAGCTTCATTATCATCAGGATGAACCCCATGACGTGATGCAAGAAATTTCATTGTTTTTTCTTCAGTAAGAACAGCCGATTCACCCTCATTTACAGTAATTGAGAACCACCCTACAATATCACCATAATTGTATGTTTTCTGAAGTGTGGATAAGGGAATATATATAGTTTGTTCTTTTTCACCGCCAAAATTTATTTGTGTATTAAGTGGTTTAAAAACACCAACAACAGTAAAGTAAACTCCCTGAATTTGAATTGATTGGCCTATTGCGTCTTCTTCTGGTTCAAATAATACTTCTTTTACTCGGGATCCAATTATTGCTATTTTTCGTTGCTCATCAAGGTCGATTTGATTTATAAATCTGCCATGGATTTCCATTGGGTCAACTTTTCCCCAAGCTGGATATTCTCCTTTAATCGAAAACGCACCTGTTTTATTTTTCCTAACGGTGTTATTAGTACCATCGCCAGATGACCATCCTGAAATTTTGGGGGCAATATATTTTATTTCAGGGATATTTGATTTTAAGGCTTCAATATCATTGTTTTTGAAATTGAAAAATCGTCCACGCGGAAATCCCTTGTATGGAATTGTGGTACGTTGTGCCCAAATAAAAAAACTATTAGTAGCAAAATTGCCCATTCCTGAAGACACACCATTTTCAAGACCTGCTCCGGAACCCAGCATGATAATTAGCATAAAAATTCCCCAAAATACTCCAAATGCTGTTAGCAAAGTTCTGATTTTGTTTTTTTCAATGTTTGAAAAATTTCCTGCCAGTTATCGCGATTAAACATGTTTATATTTCGTTAAATAGTTTATTCCTCTTTTAATGCTTCAACAGGTTTGATAGCTGAAGCTTTTCTGGCAGGAACATATCCTGCTAAAGTACCGGCTATAATCAAAACAATCACAGCGCTTATAGCTACACCCAAATTTGCTTCAGGATTGCGAAAAAATTCTGATTGTATATAGGGACTAACCAATTCGAGAAGCCCAATACCAAGTATAAGTCCGATGTAACCTGAAACACCTGTAATTAATATTGCTTCCTGCATAACCATATTAATAATTGACCATGGTGTTGCACCCAGTGATTTTCTTATTCCTATTTCGCGAGTCCGTTCCTTAACCGATATCATCATTATATTGCTAACACCTACTATACCGGCAACAATTGTTCCTATTCCAATTACCCAAATAAACATTCTTATTGCTGCAAACAGATCCTGAAACTGCTTAAACTCTTCAACACCATTCCATATAAACAATGCATTTTTGTCCTCAATATCAAAAACATGACGTTCTGAAAAATTGCTTCGAATTTCTTCTTCCATTCGTTTACTGTCATCAAGCTCTTTACTGTCAACAGTTACTGCAAGAGTATGAATTCTATCCTGCCCAATTAAAGCTTTTTGTGCAGTGGTAACAGGTAAATATACAGCTCTTTGATTATCTTGTCTGCCGTCATCATCAACATATACTCCAACCACTTTAAAAGGAATACCCTTAATGTTAATATATTTACCTACAGCTTCTTCCTGTTTGAAAAGAGCTTCTTTTACAGCTACACCAATTGTTGCTACTTTTCTGTTTTTTGTATATCAATATTATTTATAAATCGGCCTTGAACCAGTTTTACTCTTTCAATAATTCCATAATCTGGGTGCACACTTCGCAAATCAAAATCACCATATTCTCCTTTATACGATATTGTATTGTTTCCCCAAACATGAAGTCTACCCGATAGATACTCTATACCATCAATATGATTTGCTATGTCATCATAATCTTCATTTTTAAAGCTAATTTCTCTACCTGGTTTATAACCTTTATATGCTTTGCTGGTTTCTCCGCCCCATACCCATAGGGTGTTAACGGCTGAACTTTTAAATTGATCATGCACACCATTTTCCAGCCCGTGGCCTGAGCCAAGGAGAATTATAAGCATAAAAATACCCCAAGTAACACTAAAACCAGTAAGAAAGGTACGCAGTTTATTTCTACGGATAACACTTATTATTTCAATCCATCTGTCGAGCAGGAACATTAGGCTTATTCTAATTTATGTCAAAGTTATAAGAATATTATTTTGAATAGTTGATAAAATTATTAAATATTCTTAATAATGGAACTTCTATTAACTGTTACAAATTGTTTGAAAGGTTGATTCAAACTATTTTTACGCGTTGAAATTGTAATGAAACAACTTCAAAAGGAAATTAATGAAGCTCAGAAACAAATCAATGATTTTTATAGAAATCTCTGTTTACATCTTCAAAGTAAAGTTTAAAAACATCTCAGTCCTTTTGCGACCTGAGGCGTTGATTTATTGGTCTCAAGTTTAGCATAACTTACCCATCAGAAATTTTATTCTCAATTAATGTTACTATCTTCATCGTAATATTTTTTGGATGAGAAGGATACTAAAATAAAATCAATTACCAAGAATTATAATAGCAATTCAGTTTGCTAATTAACTTTTAACCATTTTTGCAAAAACATTTTGTTATGTCATTATTAAAATTGATAGAAAACGATCCTTGGCTTGAGCCTTATAAATCCACAATTATAAATCGCTTTGAGAAAACAAAATTAAAGCTTGATGACATAAGAAAAACAAGTCAACCCTTACAAAGTCAGTCAATGCTCATCTTTACTATGGACTGCATCGTCAAGAAAAATCATGGATAATACGTGAATGGGCTCCCAATGCTACTTCAATTTATTTAATTGGCGAATTTTCTGACTGGAAACCGCTGGAAAAGTATAAATTCAATAAAGGTGAACATGGTAATTGGGAATGTACTATCGACTTAAATGATCTTAAACACGGCATGCTCTACAAATTGCTTATTAACTGGGGAACAGGAAGTCATGAACGTATTCCGGCTTATTGCCGTCGAGTTGTACAAGATGAAAAAACAAAAATTTTCTCAGCTCAGGTGTGGAATCCATCATCAGCCTATAAATGGAAAAACCCATCGCCATCAAAAGTCAATAACCCTTTAATTTATGAGGCACATATTGGTATGGCAACCAATGAGTATAAGGTGGGGTCGTATTCTGAATTCCGAAGAAATGTGTTACCACGAATTGCATCGTTAGGATATAATACTATTCAGCTAATGGCAATTCAGGAGCACCCGTACTATGGGTCGTTTGGATATCAGGTATCCAACTTTTTTGCACCATCATCGCGTTTTGGAACCCCCGAAGAACTAAAACAACTTATTGATGAAGCCCACAAACTTGGGTTATCAGTAATATTGGATATAGTACATTCACATGCTGTGAAAAATGAACTTGAAGGGTTGTCCAAGTTTGATGGTACCGACTATCAGTATTTTCATGAAGGCACAATAGGTGATCATCCAGTATGGGATTCTCGTTGCTTTAATTATGGTAAAGATGAAGTAATTAATTTTCTGTTATCAAATTTAAAATACTGGTTAGAAGAGTTTCATTTTGACGGATTTAGGTTCGATGGCGTTACAAGTATGATATACTGGCATCACGGACTCGGTATTGACTTTGTAAGTTATAATATGTATTTCAATGCGGATCAGGATGAAGATGCTTTGACATACCTTACTCTGGCAAATATATTAACACATGAAGTTAACCCAAATGCCATAACAATTGCCGAAGATGTAAGCGGTTTACCCGGAATTGCTTCTCCGGTTGAAGATGGTGGTGTTGGTTTTGATTTTCGTATGTCGATGGGTGTGGCCGACTACTGGATTAAGACCATCAAAGAAAAGAAGGATGAAGATTGGGATATGGGTGATCTGTATCACCAGCTTACTAACAAACGTGATGATGAGCATACTATCAGTTATGCCGAAAGCCATGATCAGGCAATGGTTGGTGATAAAACAATAATTTTCCGGTTAATCGACAGCCATATGTATACATCAATGCAAATTACTGATAATAATATTGTTGTAGAAAGAGGCATCGCTTTACATAAAATGATACGCCTTGTTTCAATTGCCACTGCTGGTGATGGATACTTAAATTTCATGGGTAACGAATTTGGCCATCCTGAATGGATTGATTTCCCGCGTGAAGGAAATAATTGGAGTTTTAAGTATGCTCGCAGGCAATGGGAATTATCTGATAATAAGAAGTTAAAGTATTACTATTTGGTTGAGTTCGACAAAGCAATGGTTAATTTAATTAAGAGTGAAAATACGTTGGCATATAAACCTTATGGTATCAGGCAGAACACTTCGGATGGTGTGTTAATTTTTAAGCGTGGCACATTAGTATTTGTCTTTAACTTTAGTCCTGCAACGTCATTTACTGATTATGGTTTTGAGATTGATCTGGGTAAGTATAAAGTTGTGTTAAATTCTGACAATAGCCTATTTGGCGGCACCAACCGAAATGATGACAGAATAATGCATTATACCCAATTTGAAAATGATGTTGACAGGCTAAAACTATATCTACCTAGCAGATCAGCAATGGTTCTTAGAATGGCTGATTGATAAAGAGTTGTGTTTTTTATTTATTTCACCTTCTTCGGCCAGGCTCCAAAAATAAAACCATTAATTGTGAATCCAACCATGCTAAATCCACCAGTTATCCACGATAAACCATAAGGTGCGTGAGCAAACATGTTATTAATCATAATAGTAAGAAAGATAAAAACAAATGCTATTTTCAGTCCCATAAATGCACCTTTAATACCGGTATTAACTCTAAGCTTAGCAATCAGCCATGCCAGCAAATACATTGAAAGGACACTTGATACCACGTTGCTGATCCAAACTCCTGTCATTACCTCAGTGCTGGAGGCATCCTCTAGTGTAAAACCAATATAATTCATCCATTGTTCTCCAAACAACGGTCCATACCAAACAAATCCCAATGCGAACATTACAACTACACCTACCCATACAGCAGCGTGATTAATCTTTAAATTTTCCATTTCCTGATTATTTTAATTGTTAATGTGTTTAAAAATAACTGAAATGGATCTAATGACCAAATTATTTAGAAAGTTTCTAAATAAAACAAGATAACAACCAAGCTTACAAAAGCGGATATTTAAGCTAATTAGTTATTCTAAATTATATTCAATTATTTATCTAATTTTGTTTATTAATGGCAAAAGCAAAAACAATATACTTCTGCAATAATTGCGGTCACCAATCGGGTAGTTGGATTGGAAAATGTCCTTCGTGCGGCGAATGGAACTCTTTTGAAGAGGAGGTGATATCTAAACCATCAGCTAAGGATGCCGGGAATATTAATAAAATTAAATCGATTCCCACAGCTGTTCAAGATATTGCTTCGGGTACAGAAAAGAGAATTGACACAAAAAGTGTTGAGTTAAACAGAGTACTTGGTGGAGGACTTGTTGCTGGTTCAATTGTACTGTTTGGAGGTGAGCCGGGCATTGGTAAATCTACACTGTTGTTACAAGTAGCACTTAATATGGAGGGCAAAAAAATTCTGTATATCTCAGGTGAAGAAAGTCAGCAACAAATAAAAATGCGTGCTGATAGGATTGGTATTAACAACCCCCATTGCTATTTGTTAAACGAAACTTTTACCGATAATATCTTTATTAATTGTAAAGAGGTAAAGCCCGATCTTATTGTTATCGATTCAATTCAAACACTTTATAGTGATGTGATAGATTCATCACCGGGCAGTATTTCGCAAATACGTGAGACAGCAGCACAATTACAACGATACGCCAAATCAACAAATATTCCTGTATTGCTAATAGGTCATATTACTAAAGATGGTCAGCTGGCCGGCCCAAAAGTACTTGAGCATATGGTTGATACCGTACTTCAATTTGAAGGCGACAGACACTATGGTTTTCGGATATTGAGATCAATAAAAACAGATTTGGCTCTACTTCAGAATTAGGCATTTATGAAATGCAATCAAGTGGGTTACGAGAAGTAACTAACCCCAGCGAAATACTTCTTTCGCAACGTGACGAAATTACAAGCGGTGTTGCTATTGCAGCTATGGTCGAAGGGCAGCGTCCATTGCTCATCGAAACACAGGCATTAATAGGAACTGCAGCCTATGGCACACCCCAGCGATCTTCAACAGGGTTCGACCTGCGAAGATTAAACATGTTGCTTGCAGTACTTGAAAAACGAAGTGGCTTTAAACTAAGTACAAAGGATGTCTTCTTAAATATCGCAGGCGGACTTAAAGTTGACGATCCTGCCATTGATATTGCCGTTGTGGCAGCCATTATTTCTTCTTTGGAAGATGTATCGATTCCACCGAATATTTGTTTTGCAGGAGAGATTGGCCTTTCGGGAGAAATTCGTGCTGTATCACATGTAGAAAACAGGATTAGCGAGGCTGCAAAACTTGGTTTTGAAAAAATTGTTCTTTCAAAATACAGCTTGAAAAATATAGATTTTAAGCGCTATAAAATTGAAGTTATTCCGGTTAGTAAGATTATGGATATTGTGGAGATATTGATGTGAAATTATTACAATATATATCAATAATATTACATTTGCTATATAAATTCACTAAGCTTTATGAATAAGTCGGAAGTAAAGGAAAAAGTATCTCTCATTATTAACGATCTGATTTCAATCAGAAGGCATCTACATTCAACTCCTGAATTAAGCTTTTTAGAAGAAAAGACTTCCAAATATATTTCCAGGTTGTTGACCGAATGGAAAATTCCACATGATATTAACGTTGGAGGTTATGGGATTGTTGGTTTGATTAAGGGAAAGAACCCTGACTCAGAAGTAATTGCATTACGAGCTGACATGGATGCACTTGCAATAACTGAGCAAAACAAAATTGACTATAAATCGTTGAATAGTGGTGTTATGCATGCTTGTGGTCATGATGTTCACATGACTTGTTTATTAGGTGCTGTAAAAATATTGAATGAAAACAGGAATTCTTTTAACGGCACTGTTAAATTCATTTTTCAACCGGCAGAAGAAAACTTACCGGGTGGTGCCATTAAAATGATCGAAGAAGGGGTATTGGAAAATCCTAAACCTGAAATGATATTTGCACAACATGTTTTTCCGGATCTGGAAGTTGGCAAGGTTGGCGTAAAAGCCGGAGTTTACATGGCTTCTTCAGATGAAATAAATCTTTACATAAGTGGAAAAGGCGGACATGCAGCCATGCCCGATAGTTTTGATAATACAGTTTTAGCTGCTGCTAAAATTATTGTCGACTTACAACCAATTAACTCAAATTTAGCGCCTGCTGGTGTTCCCAGTGTATTATCTTTTGGGAAAATTGTAGCGGATGGAGCTCATAATGTAATTCCCTCAGAAGTAATAATACGGGGAACTTTTAGAACCTTTGATGAAAAATGGAGGAACAATGCTCATGAGCTAATCAGAAAAATAGCAACCCAAAACGCATCACAGTATAACACTCATTGCGAAGTGGTTATTGACAAAGGTTATCCCGTTCTTAAGAATGATGATAAGGCAACAAAGTTATTCAGGGAGTCGGCAATTGATTATGTAGGAAAAGAAAATTTAGAAGAGCTTAAAATAAGAACTACAGTTGAAGATTTTGCTCGTTATACTCAACTCATACCCGGATGTTTTTACAGGCTTGGTATTGCAAATAAAGAAGAAGGAATTACGTCAAATTTACACACACCTAATTTCAATGTTGATGAAAGAAGCATTGAAATAGGAACAGGATTAATGATCTGGAATACTATAAAAGTTCTGAATACAAATACTGAATAATTACAAACTATCCAATAACTACAACTGAAGACTATTGACTATAAATGACAACCTAATGACTTATATCAAATTACTTCTAGATCATGATAGTAAATAACAAACTATATCAAACAGTATGGATTGAAGGCGTTTCCGTTTTCATGATACAACAAAATCTACTGCCTTTTAAGTTTGAAATTCATGAGTGCAAAACCTACTGGGATACTTGCATGGCAATAACTAATATGACTATCAGAGGGGCAGGGGCAATTGGTGCAGCAGCAGGCTATGCAATGGCGCAGGCATTTTTGCAGTTTCGTGATGATAATGATAAAGCAATCAGCATAAGAGAAGCCCGACAGGACATTGAAAATACACGTCCAACTGCAAGAAATCTTTTTTATGCCGTAGAAAGGGTATATCATGCCGGGTTGATTTCAGCCGAAAACGCCATGGTTGAAGCTCAAAAAGTTGCCCAACAGGATGCTGCTGATTCAAAAAAAATAGGTGAATATGGTAGTGAGCTTATCAAGAAAAAGGCCAATATATTAACTCATTGCAATGCAGGATGGCTTGCATTTGTAGATTATGGAACAGCTTTAGCACCAATTTATCTTGCAAAAAAAGAAGGAAAAGAAGTGTTTGTTTATGTTGATGAAACCAGGCCACGAAATCAAGGAGCAAAGCTAACTGCATGGGAATTATTCAATAATGGAATCCCTCATGTTATTATTCCTGATAATGCTGCTGCTTCACTGATGGCTCAAGGCAAAATAGACATGGTTATTGTAGGTGCCGACAGGATTGCAGCCAATGGTGATGTTGCCAATAAAATTGGTACTTTAGACAGGGCAATTATTGCCAAAGAATATAATATCCCTTTTTATGTTGCAGCTCCAACATCTACAATTGATATTGTTTGTACTACCGGAAAAGAAATTCCAATTGAAGAACGAAAACCGGAAGAAGTACTATTTCAAACAGGTATAGACTCAAATAATAATTACGTTCAGATTAGGGTTAGTTCGCCTGGTTCGCAGGCATTAAACCTTGCTTTTGATATTACACCTTCAAAATACATTACCGGTATTATTACCGAAAAAGGAATTATAAAAGCACACCACCAGTCCATTAAAAAACTAATGGAAGAATTATCAAATTTATAACAATGTATTCTTATAAATATCCAAGACCAGCATTAACTGTTGATATTCTAATTACCAGAAAGACAAACACCGGATTGAAAATATTATTAATCCAAAGGCTCAATGCTCCATTTAAAGATAATTGGGCATTACCCGGAGGTTTTGTTGATATGGGAGAGTCTTTGGAACAGGCAGCAGGTCGTGAATTAGCTGAGGAAACAGGTCTTACGAATATAAAACTGGAACAATTCAAAGCATTTAGCACACCAGATCGTGATCCCAGAGGACATACTATTTCGGTAGTTTTTACAGGCTTACTTACTAGTGATTTAAAGGTTACAGCCGGTGATGATGCTAAAAATGTCAACTGGTTTAATGTTAATAACCTTCCTGTTCTTGCATTTGATCATAAAGAGATAATTAGTGAGGCATTGAAAAATCATTTGGGGTAAAATTATGATTTGTAATATTGACTTTTACAGGTATACCAGACTCTGGAAGGTCAATAATAATTTTGTATTTTTATTGTCTAATTACAATAGTAATGGATTATAAAGATTATTATAATATTTTGGGAGTTACTAAGTCAGCAACAAAAGCTGAAATAAAAAAGGCTTATCGTAATCTTGCTAAAAAATACCACCCCGATAAAACAAATGGCAACAGTGAGTTAGAAGAAAAATTTAAAGAAGTTTCTGAAGCTTATGAGGTGTTGAGTAATGATGAAAACCGTAAGAAATATGATGAGCTAGGGGCAAACTGGAAAAACCAACAACAAGGTGGCACGGGAGGCTTTGATTACTCGCAATATTATACAAACACAGGCGGGCAAGGAGGCCATCAATCTTTTGAGGGTGATCCTGAAATGTTTTCTGAATTTTTTAATAATATTTTTGGTGGTGGTTACTCTAGTTCAGGAGAAAGAAGGCAAACCGCCAGAAAAGGTCAAAATTATATGGCTGAAATGGATATGACTCTAACGGAAGCATATCATGGAGGAACGCGAATAATTAATGTAAATGGCAAAAAACTCCGGATTAAAACAAAACCTGGTACCCGGGATAAACAAAAAATTAAGCTTACGGGTAAAGGCAGCCCCGGAATCAACGGTGGTCTATCAGGTGATCTGTTTATTACCATAAATATTCCGCCAGACTCTAAATTTAAACGAAAAGGTAACAACCTCTATATTAATCTTCCCCTTGATATTTACACAGCTATATTAGGTGGCAAAGTAGAAATACCTACTCTTAACGGAAATGTTCATATGACAATACCAAAAGGTACACAAGGAGGGAAAACGCTAAGGTTAAAGAATAAGGGGATGCCAATTTATGGTAGTTCTACACAAAACGGCGATTTATATGTAAAAACTAACATTATAATTCCAATAAATTTATCTAGCGAAGAGAAACAACTATTTGCCAAACTTAAAGACTTAAACAATGAGCACGCTAATTAAATCAGACTATACGTATTATGATCAATCTTTTGCTGAATTTGTAAAAGCATTGATCAACACTCAGTTAAAACATTATGCTTCCGACTTATTTCCCGAACTGGAAACAGTAGACGAAATTACTTTTAATAGAGGACTCATTAGAGCACAAAAAGTATGTACAACTTTAAATTTGCCAATACACGAACATTTTAAAAAAGTATATCGTACTTCCGGCAATAATATTTATTGCGATTACCGACTTTCGCATACAGCCTATTTACTTGTAGGATTAAATGGTGATGTTGAAAGTAAAAAGGTTGCTCAAATTCAAATAGAACTGGTTAAAAATCTGCTGGAGGATGCTTGATACTAACTTGAAGAATTACTTTTATAAAAATAAGCACAAACAAAACTTTACTTTTTATCGATATTTATAACCTAAAGCTATTTTATTATGATAAAAAAAATTATACTATTATCGTTTTTAATATTATTAACAGGAATACAGTTCCTTAGCGCACAAGCTTATACAGCAAATGTAGATTTTGGACAAGAGAAACTAGCAATCAGAGAAGTCCGCAGAAATGCTATAACTGCTAATATAGGTTGGAATGGTCTTACCGGCATTGGGGTTACTTACCATAACTATGTAGCTAAACAAATGAGTGCTGAATTTGGAGTTGGTCTTTCAACAACCGGGATTAAGTTTGGAGGCAGGTTTAGTTATCTTTTTTCTGATAAAAATTTTTCTCCATTTATATCAGGTGGATTTATGTATGGTATGGGTTCTGGCGATTATGAATATGATTACGAATATGATGGATCATATAAATTTTCGTATTCAATTGGTGCATCACCATTTGCTCAAATTGCAGGAGGAATTGAATATATGAAAAACAATGGCTTTATGTTTAGTGCCAATTTAGGTTGGGCAATACTATTAACCGATAGCAATTACGAAATAACCAAGGGAAACCCAACTAGTGATGAGCTCAGAGCAATGGATATTGCAATTAGTAGTGGTTTTGTTCTTGAGTTTTCTATTGGATATGCAATTGGCAACAAAAAATAAACCAGAGGAATGTGTTGCCAGATTGTTAACCTTAAAACTACTAGCAAACTAACTATCCCTTTATTCGTTGTTCAATTGAAGTAGTTGAATAACCTGGCAAAAATTCAATAGTTTTTATCACACCCCCTTTAGCCATAACAACATCATATCCAACAATATCTTCAGCTTTATAGTCAGCCCCTTTTACAAGAACATCGGGTTGAATAATTCTAATAAGTTCCAAGGGAGTATCCTCATCAAATAATACCACTGCATCAACAAATCCCAATGCAGCAATAATCATTGATCGTGATTTTTCATCAGTAATTGGCCTGTTTGTCCCTTTCCCTAGTCGTTTTGCAGATTTGTCAGAGTTAACGCCAATTATAATAATATCACCATTATCTTTAGCCTTACACAGGTAATCAATGTGCCCCAGGTGAAGCAAATCAAAAACCCCATTAGTAAACACAATCTTATTGTTAGCAGATTTCCACTCGTTAAGTTTTAAGTTTAACATCTGTTTGTCAAGTACCTTTTTAGATATGGCTGTTAAATTATTCATTTAATGGTTTTTCGTTTTTTGCTAATATTACTATGTAAAAATACGATAAACTTCCTATAACAACATTTAGTATGGTTTGTCCGGCATGTGTGATGGCTGCAAAAGATCCGGCAGTATTTCCACCAATATTATATATTTCCACTAAAATAGCTTTTATGATGAAGTGGTACGCACCAATTCCACCAGGTACCGGTGCAACAATACCAAGGCTGCCAATTGCAAGCACAGTTAAGGCATTTACAAAAGTTAGATCGCTGGTTTCCTTGAGCATGAAAAAGGGTAATAAACCATTATTGCATAAAAAACCATATTAAAAAAGTGTACAACAAAAACAGCCATTTTTGTCGCAACTTCATTATTGTTTTAATGCCATCAAGAAAACCATCTAAAAACTCATGTAATTTCTTAAAAAAAGGTTGCTTCTTAATTTTTTCTTTAAATATCTTAACAATAAAAACTACTAAAACAATTGTCAATAATGTTAGTCCAACAAAAAATAATAAACTAGTTAAATTTGAAGATAAATTATTAATTGTGGGTCCAAATACTTCATTCATAAAATCACTTAGCGAGTTTATTTGAAATATTATAACCAAAATATTATAAAAAAAGTAACTATTAGATCGAAAATTCTTTCTGAAATAACGGTACCAAACAAAGCGTTAAAAGGTATTTTCTCTTTTTTCGATAATACTCCGCATCGCATAAATTCTCCCATTCTTGGAACTGCAGTATTTGCCATATACCCGATCATGACAGCAAAAAAGGTAGTAGATAGCTTAGTTTTATAATTTAATGAATTAATAAGAAGGTTCCATCTTAAAGCTCTAAAGATATGAGATACAATTGCAAATACAAGGGAAATTAAAAGCCATGAATAATTTGCTTCCCTAATATCTGACCATACCTCATCCATGTCGAGTTTTCTAAAACTCAACCAAAGCAGCAAAATACCTATACCCAGAAAAACAGGTATTGGATTATAGTAATAATTCTCCGTTTTTGAGTTGGTGCCAAATTATTATTTTATCCGGTTATTTTCGTCGGGAAATACAATGGAAGGTTTAAATGTTTTAGCCGTTTCAAAGTCCATGCTGGCATATGAAACAATAATAACAAGGTCGTTAATTTCAACTTTTCGGGCAGCCGCACCATTTAATGAAATAATGCCTGATCCACGCTCTCCTTTAATCACATAAGTTGCAAACCTTT
>FUWD012820900.1_pt1:0-30000 | contig 31041 bp, 35 predicted proteins | sample 1063281 | NCBI WGS metagenome assembly FUWD01 (sample SAMEA79048168, study PRJEB19326) | metagenome | biome: marine | reverse complement strand
CTGCCTGTCTGGAACCGTGATGAACTTCAGCATGAATGGGGGTGCAGGCATATTCTTGATACGCCATGTGCGGGAGGGGAGTGTTCGCACCTGATTCAAAACGGGAGACCCTGATGGAAAGTTTCAATAATCTGCTGCTTTGTGCATTGATGGGTGAACTTTCAGCAGAGTACTTCCGGTAATCAACTCAATGGGTCCGCCGGCAGGACTGGCAGCTAACGTGCCGGCATGGATTCTGCAGCGTGAGGGGTGGTCCCGATGATAACTGTCAACGAAACAGGATGAGATGATGGGTGAATTGCAGAAACAGAAATGCGTACCCTGCTCGACAGGGTCGACACCAATGCCAGAAATCGAGAGTACGGAACTCCTCAAAGAGATTCCGGAATGGTTGATAGTCAGTGAGGACGGAATCCGTCGCTTAGTTAGAACCTTCTCATTTCAGGACTTCAGGGATGCTATGGCCTTTGCATGGAGGGTTGGAGAACTTGCAGAGTCGGAGCAGCATCACCCGAAACTGGTGACTGAGTGGGGGAAGGTTCGGGTTGAATGGTGGACACATGCGGCACATGGTCTCCATAAGAACGACTTCGTGATGGCGGCCAGGACGGACGAGCTGTTGCTTGCACGATAGGACGGCGTTTCAGGCGCCCCCCTCACCCGGAGGTATTCCTCCCATGCGCCTGAGCCCGGCTTGGCCTCGTATGAGTTGAATGATCACTCCTGCCGGTTCGTCCCCTTTTTCCCATTGTTTGATGATCCTTCGCTTGTGGTGCTCTTTTAGAATATAATCGCCCTTCTCGGGTCGGCCCGTCGTATCGACCACTAGCGCATCACCCTCCATTATGCTATCCGGAGTCATCCATTTTCCTCGCGCCTCAATGCGCAATATCCCCGCTGATCCGGATTCCTCAACCACCACCTTGGCCGGGTAAGCCGGATTAATGCAATCAGCACTCGCCTTCATGATATCACCATTTCCCGTGAGTATCCACGACGCGTTGCATCCGATTGCCTCCAGGCGGGTTAGGATGGGCGTGCCCGGCCTTCTTCGGTCCGACATATAGAGCTGGAGGTTGGAGGCGCTCATCTGCATGGCATCGGCAAAAGCTTTCACGGTTGCGTATCGCAACCTACCGAACATACGGATGCGGATTCCGGTGGTCTGCAGTTGCTGATTTTTTTCTTGCTGATTAGTATTCAATTGTATACTATTGATTGACGTGAGCTCTTATCAAAGATAAGAAAATTCAAGCATCAAGCTGGCCCTTGCAGAGGCAACCACAGTTGATCTTGAACGCTGTTGGTCATTGGCTGTGATTGTCGGTAGGTAGAAGTAGGTAATTATTTGTTGAATAGTATGCGGTTGTTGGCTAAAGTGAAAAATAACTGCATTTCACTACAACGGATTCCCATATGAGCAATTCATACCGGATTGAGCAGCCGGCCAGCAGAAGGATCGTCATTGTGGTGAGCGACCCTGAATGCCGGGGTCGACTTGCGGCGATGCTTCAGGATGAGGGGCATGATGTAGATACTGCTGCATCCGCACTGGAGTTCTACGGACTTCTTGCACATAGGGAGTTTCGGTTGGCTGTGCTTGAAGCCGAGCTGTCGGATCAGAACGGACTTCTCGTAGCAAGGTTCCTGAAGCGAAATACGACAATCTCTTCCATCATGCTGGCCGGTTCTGTAGACAGAAAGGTCCGGCTGGCCGTCTACCATGCAGGCGCTTTGGCATGCTTCTGTAAGCCTGTCGACCTTGGAGAGTTTTCGGTGTTGGTTAACAACCTTCTGAACCGGGGCCAAGCTGCCCATGCTGAAGTGCTGGTCAACAGCATGGACATGCAGCAGGGGCATCATTCGAAATGGAAAATCCTGAGAAACGGATGGGTGCTCGCCGGGCCGCGAGGTACTATGGTCAAGCTGACAATCAAAGAGTTCGAGTTCATGTCGCTTCTGGCATCATCCAATCAGATGGCTGTATCACGCAATGCGATACTTGCACATATGGGCTACAGGAACGACGTGCATGGCAACAAGGCGTTGGAGGCCGTCGTTCATCGGCTACGCCTGAAAACGCAAGTTGCCGGAGGTACATTGATTGAGACTGCGCACGGAGTTGGATGGGGGTTCTCGACTGAGGTTGCGCTGGTGTAAGCATATGGATTTGTGCGGGACGAGGATGAGTCGCTCGCCCGAACGCTTTCCTTTCTTCCTGTGTTGATATAGATGCGTCTTCATGCCGTATTGATTATGAGCATGAAAAATGTTTCAATGAAAACAGGAGGAATATATGGCTACTTCACTGCCCGGCTTCTTTCCGGGACTCGATGAACGCCCCGCTTCACCTTGCCTCTCGCTCTATCAGGAAACGCACCGCAGCTATCCCGATAACCGTCAGGACCGGCTCCGCTATAAAAATTTAGTCAACGCTCTCGAAGAGTCCCTCCAGAGAAAGTATCCCGCACGTGATACCCTACCGCTATTGGAACCGTTTCGCGCGCTCGGCGATGATGATGGGTTCTGGAACCATACCCTCGATGGGCTTGCCGTGTTTGGCGCCGAGGGCGTCTTCCGAACCTACCGATTTCCTCACGTGCCACGTGAGTTGGCGGTGTCGGCCGATAGTTTTCATACCAAGCCGCTCCTCCGTGTGATGCAGTCGACCGAGCGCTTCCACCTGCTCTGCCTCACGCGCCAGAACATCAGACTGTTTGATGCAGATCGCTACGCCGTCGATGAGATCGAGTTGCCGCCGGATATGCCCCGGAACATGCTACAGGTACTTGGAAGCGAAACGACGGGGCCTGAGATAACCATTGCTTCATTCGGTTCCGCCGGCGCCGGTGGAGTTATCCGCCACGGGCATAGTTCAAAGCGGGATGAGGAGGAGCTGGATAATGAAAAGTTTTTCCGAGCGGTCGACACGGGCGTGCTGGAGCGCTATTCAAACCCTTCCGGCCTACCGCTAATGCTCGCCGCGCTTCCCGAACATCAGGGTCTGTTTCGCAAAATCAGCCGAAACGCATCATTGCTCGAAGCAGGGATTTCGGCAGATCCGCAAAGCATGACAACTGAAGTACTCAGGGAAAAGGCCTGGGATGTCATGGCTCCGGTCATTGCCGGTCGGATCCGGTCAGCGGCTGAAGCCTGTGCTGAAGCCATTGCTTCAGGAATGGGTACAATCGATCCGGAAGATGCTGCCGTAGCCGCAGTTGGTGGTCGGATAGCACGCCTGCTCATTGATCGGGAAAAACTCATTGCGGGAAAGGTAGACCCTGTTACGGGTACTGTAGAGTTTGTTTCGCTGGAAGACCCGACCGTTGATGATGTCCTGGATGACATCGGAGAAATCGTTCGCCAGAAGGGCGGCGAGGTGCTTGTCCTCTCTTCATCCGAGATGCCCTCCATGACAGGGATTGCTGCCCTTTACCGCTACTGAGCATGTTTCAGCATCCTTCGGGAGTGGGAATTCAGTGGAGACTGTGTTATTTTGTTGCTGCGGCTCCCTCTGGGGCTTCTTTTGCAATGCATGGCTGGATATCCGGCCATGTTCTTTCATGAACCGGAACAGATGCGTTGATGCAAAGAGAGCAGCATACGTTCACCCTTGAGATGGATGTACGGGACTATGAGTGCGACATGCAGGGGATTGTCAATAACAGTGTCTACCAGAATTATCTGGAGCATGCCCGGCACGAGTATCTCAAAAGCGTCGGTATTGATTTCAGCGAGTACACCCGGATGGGGGTCAACCTCGTTGTCGTCCGCGCCGAGCTTGATTACCGCTCTCCCCTGAAGAGCGGCGACCGGTTTCTGGTCACCCTGCGGCTACATAGAGAATCCACACTCAAGTTTGCATTCTATCAGGATATACTCTGTCTGCCAGACATGAAGCCGGCGCTCAACGCTAAAATCATCGGTACCGCCCTGAACGGCCGGGGGCGCCCTGAGATCCCGTCGGCGCTGGCGGCTCTCATGGGCGTTGGAGAGGCATAACAACATAAATCAGTCCTTATTACCCCCTCTAGCATATGAAACCACTGCGATCGGTTGCCGAAGCCTACCTTGCGCTGAGCGAGGCGGAGCGCCAGCTTCAAGATGGCCTTCACGCCGAGGCGGCGGCAAGCTGCCGCGGCGCTACGGATGCGGCTCGTTCGATTCCTTCTGAGGAGGCCTTTGATCATGCAGGATTCGAGGCATTTGTCCACGCAGTGCTTGCCGGGGCCCTTACGGGGCTCGGAGAGCATGGTGCCGGGCTGGAGTCGGCAGACCGTGCGCTCTATTATTTCAATCGTCGTGGAGAGTTGGAGGAAGACGGTGGCAAACTATGGATTCGGGCAGTATTTTCAAGGGGTTCTGCCCTTGAGGGGCTCGGCCGGAGGGATGAAGCGTTTCAGGCGTTCAGGATGGCCGGAGAGATGCTCGATGAGCGGAAGGGAGGGGTAGGGGGGCTTGAGGCGCTTCGAAACGCCGCCGCCGATGCTCTGGTGCGGCTCGGCCGCCCCACTGAGCCTGAAAAACCCGCTGGCTACCGTGCCTGGTGGGAATTCTGGTCCTGACACCATGGAGACTGTGCAGTCGATACTCGTTGTCCGTCTGAGCTCTATTGGAGATATCATCCTTACTACGCCGGTGGTACGCTGGATCAGGGCCCGGTGGCCGGAAGCCAAAATTGATTTCTGCACCAGAAGCCAGTTTATCCCCCTGCTCGCAGGAAACCCCCGGCTGTCAGGGCTCTTTACTCCTGAAGGCCTGCCTGCGGATTCGTCCTATGATCTTGTTGTGGATCTTCAGAACAACCGGCGTTCGCGCGCTCTGCTCAGGAAAGTCGAGGCTAAAAAAACGGTCCGGTATCGTAAAGGCAACTGGAAGAAGTGGCTTCTCGTGCATTTTAAGATTGATGTATACGGTGAAGCACCCTCCGTGGTCGAACGGTACGGTTCGGCGCTCTCCGGGCTTGGAGTCAATAGCGACGATCCCGGATGCGAACTATGGCCATCAGCATCTGATACGGCTTTTTCTGGCGGGATTTTACCGGGTAATGGCCCGGTGCTGGCAGTCTGCTTCGGTGCCCGCCATTTTACCAAACGCTGGCCCCCAGCCCGGTTCGCTGAGGCAATCATCAATATTCTTGATGGTGCTTCCCCATTAAGGATTGTGCTCCTGGGGGGAAATGAGGATGCCGTACATGCACTGGAGATCATGGCACTGTTGCCGGCCGGTGTTTCTGAGTCAGTGCGCAATCTTGCCGGAGGCTGTTCTCTCATGGAGACAGCTGCGCTGTTGCAGCGCTCCGACGCAGTCCTTACAAACGATACGGGATTGATGCACATGGCTTCTGCGTTCGAGAAACGCCTATTTGTGCTGTTCGGCTCCTCGGCACAGGCCTTCGGGTTCCTGCCCTACCGCTCGACGTTCGAGCTTTTCGAAGTTCCGGGACTTGGCTGCAGGCCCTGCTCCCATATCGGAAGGGACCATTGTCCCAAAGGTCATTTCCGCTGCATGACGGACATTTCTTCTGAGCGGGTGTCTGCCAGAATCATTGCGTTCCTCAGGGAGGCACAGGGGTGAAAGTCGCATCATGGAACGTCAATGGTATCAGGGCGCGCGAGGCTGCGCTTGCATCATGGGTCAGGCAATGTTCTCCGGATGTCCTCGTCCTGCAGGAGGTGAAGGCCTCTGTCGAGGAAATTCCCCAGAGCATCATGTCGCTTGCCGGCTACCGTTCGTTCTGGAACGGCTCATCGTTTAAAAAGGGATACAGTGGAACGGGAATTCTCATGAAGGAGAGCTCCGAACATGAGGGTGCATCGTTCGAAATCCCACCCTTCGATATTGAGAACAGGACGGTGGCGGTGCATGCTGGACCGGTATCCATCATCGGTACCTATGTGCCGCGGGGCGACACTCCTCAGCACTACGGCATCAAGCTCAGCTACCTTGAGGCCATGCGGGAGTACGTCCGGGAACTTCTCGCCAGCGGAAGGCAGGTGCTCGTGACCGGCGACATGAACGTGGCTCACCGCCAGATTGATCTTCACCACTCCCAGAACAAACCCGGTGCAACGGGGCTTCGGCCGGAGGAGCGCTCTTCGATCGACCGCCTGATTGCGCTTGGACTCACCGACGTGATGCGCGAGATGAACCCGGAACGGGATGATCTTTTTACCTGGTGGCCTTACTGGCGAATGGCCAGGGAACGCAATCTCGGCTGGCGGATTGACTGTTTTTACCTTTCCGAATATCGAAAAGATCGGATTCTCCGGGCAGAGGTCGACGTGCCGGAGAAAAATTCCGATCATGCGCCAATCATTCTTGAATTCCTTCCGGCGGCCGTCTCCCGGTAGGAGGGCCCATCTTTTTCTCGGGATGTTGCGGCGGTTGGAAAAAAGATTGCAATGTCTTACATTTAAGGTCCAAATTTGCACGCGGTGTTCACGCCTGAACGCGTGAAGCCGTGGGGCCGGTTTGCGCAAACCCGGACCCTCGCCGCATGCAAGCAGCTGAGTACTCTCAATCATTATTTCATTGCGCTATGGAAACAAACAAACTGTACGAATGTACGGTCATCATTGACGGCGGGCTTCAGGATGAAGCAATCGCAGCCGCGATGGAGATGGTGCAGAAGGTCATCACCGAAAAGGGCGGAAGCATCAGCAGCGTCCTTGACATCGGCAGGCGCAAGACCGCCTATCCGATCAAAAAGAAAACCATCGGGTATTATGCCCACATTGAATTTACCGCAGCAACACCGGTCATTGCAGAGATCGAGCGGGTACTCCGCTACGAAGAAGTCCTGCTTCGCTATCTGATCGTGCATCTGACGACCCCTCTCCTCGAGATGCGCAAGCGCGTCGAGAAATACAGCGTGGTCATCGGCAGCCCTGAAGACAACGTAGCCAGCGAAACGGATGCAGCCGAAAAGGCCTCCAAGTGAGAATTGTGACTGAAGGTTTGACGCAGTAGTAGCGGATTGATAGGACTTATTGAGAAACAAACGGAGAAGATGTTATGGCTGAATTGAAAATGCCTGAGATTAACAGCGTCATCATTGCTGGCAATCTTACCAAAGACCCTGTTTTCAGGCAGACTAATTCAGGAGGCACTCCGGTTGTAAATTTCTCAATTGCCTGCAACCGCAGGTTCCGTGATAGCAACCACCAGTGGCAGGAAGACGTATGCTACGTCGGTGTGGTTGCGTGGAACAAGCTTGCCGAGAGCTGCCGGGACAATCTCAGGAAAAGTTCAGCGGTCCTTGTAGACGGCGAATTACAGAGCCGGACATGGAAGGCGCAGGACGGAACATCAAGGACAGTGGTCGAGATCAAGGCCCGACGGATCCAGTTCCTCAACAAACGCAAAAAGGACGACGGCGAGGACGATCACGACGGTTTCATCGAGGATGATTTTCATGATGTCCATCATGAAGATGCACACGGTGAGGACAATGACCACATTTATGAATACAAATACCTGTCCTCCGACTGAGAGGCGGGGGCAAGCAAAATCTGCACATGAAACCAATGAGACAGAAAACCACAAGGGCGCAGGGCAATAAGTCCATCAGCAACGCCCTGGCTTCTAAGAGAAAGGTGTCGAAGAATCAGGTCGTGTTCTTTGACTATCGTGACGAGCGCAAGCTGAAAAGATTCATCAACGACCAGGGTAAAATTATCCCCCGCCGCATCACGGGCCTTACCGCAAAAGAGCAGAACCTCCTGACCCATTCAGTGAAGTGGGCACGGTTCCTCGCGGTCATCCCCTACGTTGCCGACGAGTACAAATAAAAATTTCGCAATCCATTGAAACAAGGAAGCTAGACGTGAAAGTCATTTTAAGAAAAGATGTGGCTGCCCTTGGCGATGCAGGTGAAGTTGTTTCCGTGAAGAACGGTTACGCCAACAACTACCTTATTCCGCAGGGTATGGCCACGAGGGCTACCGAGGGAACCCTCAAAGCTCTTGAGACAGAGAAAAAGCAGCAGGCAAGAAAAGTCGAGCTGCAGAGAGTGAGTGCTCGTGAACTCGCACAGAAGATTGAGCAGATGGTCCTGAAAGTGCAGGCAAAGGCCGGTGAGTCCGGCAAGCTGTTCGGTACCGTCACCGCCGGTGACATCGCCGATGCATTGAAGGTTGCCGGTGTGGAAATCGACAGGCGCAAGATCACTCTGGAGGCTCCTGTAAAGTTGCTCGGTAAGTATGAGGCCGAGGCAAAGCTGTTCTCGGACGTCACTGTGAAGGTGACTTTCGAGGTTGAAGCTGAAGGGGCGGAGGCTTAAGGGTCTCCTCCTGCGCTAGGATCCAAAGGCGGGAATCTCCCACCTATGGATCCACACGTTGTAAGTTGAAAGCTCCGCGTTCTTCTGGACTGTGGAGCTTTTTTCATTCTACCCGTCAGCTGCTTATTCATAACATCAAAGCATCATTCCACTCAAGCACCCCTATACAATGATCCAGACCCTTCTGCAGGAAAAATATCCCGTCTTTACCACACAATTTGACCGTAGCGAGACCAGTTGCCGTAGTGTGGATGATATCATCGCTCATTTCAAACGCTGCATTGATGCAAACCCGGCAGTCGCCTATATCGGTGAGTTCGATCATTATGCTCACACGGCCGCGCTTCCTGGAGGGGTGATTGGTGAGGGAATCAAGGCAGCAAGAAACCTTCTGTTCTGCTTCGGCAAAGAGATGCCGACTCCCTATGTGCTGGCGGTACGACCGCGCTCCATAGGGGTTGCCGAAGTGGAAAACGGGTTTATTGTCACCTTTCTCGAGGCGCCAAATCCGACAGCCAACGAGGCCATGGAGTCATGGACGAAAGCGCTTCGGGACAGAAGCGGAGATGCGTAGGGGCGGTTCTTCAGGCGGGGAACTGGCGGAGCATACGAAGGTCGTTCTCGAAGAGGAGCCGGATGTCGTCGATCTTGTATTTAAGGAGTACTGTCCTGTCTACACCCATGCCGAACGCGTAGCCACTCCATATTTCAGGGTCGATACCTGCGCTGCGCATGACGTTTGGATGTACCATGCCGCATCCCATGATCTCAAGCCAGCCTGATTTCTTGCAGACCCTGCACCCTTTGCCTCCGCAGAGGTAGCAGGTGACATCGACCTCTGCCGAGGGCTCGGTGAATGGGAAAAAGCTCGGCCGGAAGCGGAGTTGGACATCGCTACCGAACATCTGGCGTGCGAATGAGTAGATTGTGGCTTTCAAGTCGGCAAAGGTCACGCCCTTGTCGATGTAGAGGCCTTCAAGCTGATGGAAGACGCAGTAGCTTCGTGCGCTGATGGCTTCGTTGCGGTATACTTTCCCGGGGCATATCACCCTGATCGGCGGCTTACGGTCAAGCATCACCCTTACCTGCACCGGAGAGGTGTGGGTCCGGAGAAGAACGTCATTCTCTGTGCCGTCGCGCTTGACGAAGAATGTATCCTGCATGTCCCTGGCCGGATGGTCGGGGGGGAAGTTCAGCATATCGAAGTTGTAGCTGCCGAGTTCCAGTTCGGGGCCCGTGGCGATAGTGAAGCCCATGTCGGAAAAGATCTGCTTCATCTCGCCGAGCACTTTCTGTACGGGGTGTTCGCTGCCGGTGAAATGGCGTCGCCCGGGGAGCGAGAGATCAATCAATGGGCCCGCTTTCGATGCCTTTTTTTCTAGCGATTCGGCAACCTCTTCCACTCTGGCTTCGGCTTCGGCTTTCAGCTGGTTGAGCATATTGCCGATTTCGGGCCTTCGGGCGGGATCGACCGATTTCAACTGTGCGAAGAGTCCTGCAATCAGTCCTTTGCGTACGGTGTACCGGAGGCGGAACGCCTCAAGTTCATCGGCAGAGCTGATCCTGAATCCTGCGATCTCCTCCCGGAGGCTTCGAATGCTGTTTTCCATTTACTGCGGGGAATCTCAGTCAATGATGGTTTTTACAAGCTGGGTAAACGCCTCGGGATCCCTGACGGCGATGTCAGCCATGGTCTTGCGGTCTATCTCAACGTTCTTTTTGATCATTGCGTCCATCAGCCTTGAATAGGTTGTGCCGTTCAGGCGGGCCGCTGCGTTGATGCGAATGATCCAGAGCGAGCGGAAGCTGCGCTTTTTAGCGCGGCGGTCGCGGTAGGCGTACTGTTCGCCTTTGTCAACAGCATGTTTGACGACGGTCAGGATATTGCCGCGCGATCCCCAGTATCCTTTGGCTTTCTTTAATACTCTTTTCCTGCGGGCCTTTGAGGCGACAGCGTTATTTGCTTTAGGCATCGTTGTGTAAGGTTAATGTTTGAATGTGTCAGGCAAGGATCATCCGCTTGATCTGCTTCTCCTTGGTCGCGTTGTCCAGCATGGTCGACTGGTGGAGGCGGCGGGTGCGTTTCCTGTTCTTCTTTTCCAGGTTGTGCGATCCGTTCATCCGTTCACGCTTGATTTTTCCTGATGCGGTGGCCTTGAACCGTTTGCATGCACCGCGGTGCGATTTCATTTTAGGCATGACTGTCGTTGTTTTTTATCAAAAGAATGTGCAAAGTTCGTGTCTAGTCCTCGGCATCGGCCGATTCTTCGAGAGGTGCCAGCGGGACTCCCGTTTTCAAACGGATCCGTTCGTAGGCGTCGATCTTTTTCTTGTCGGGTTCGAAGTAGACGAACAGTTTCTTTCCTTCGAACTTCGGCTCTCCCTCACGGTTACCGACGACGCTGAGGCGCTCCGTCAGGCGATCGGCCAGTTCTAAGCCCTTGTCCTTGTATATGATCGAACGGCCCAGAAAGACGATAGTGGCCCGGACGCGGTTCCCTTTGCGGAGGAACTCTTCGAGATGAGCCGTCTTGAAATCGAAATCATGCTTGTCGGTGTTCGGATGGAAGCGGAGTTCCTTCAGGGTCGTGGTTTTCTGCTTCTTTTTCAGGTCCTTGTCACGTTGCGCCATCTTGTAGAGCAACTTGCCGAGGTTATCGAACTTGCATACGGGTGGTTCTGCGTTCGGCTGCACTTCTATCAGATCCGTATTGCGGTCCTCTGCCATCCGGCGGGCATCAATGGTTTTCATGACCTGCTGCGTTCCGTCCGGGAAGATGATGCGGACTTCGGGCACGCGGATCTGCTCATTGACCCGATAAGTGATTTTCGGTTTCTGGGATGTCGCCTTCTGTTTCTTCATGCGTTCTGGTTTGGTTGGTGATCAGGCTTTTCGGTCGATCTCCTCCCGGAGTCTCTCAATCATGTCCTGTATGCTGAGGGTGCCTTCGTCGCCCTTGCGGTGGCGGCGGAGCGAGACATCTCCCTTCTCCTCTTCCTTCTGGCCGACAACGACCATGCAGGGGATTTTCGAAAGTTCCGATTCGCGGATCTTCTTTCCGATTTTTTCACTGCGCAGGTCCAGTTCAGTGCGGATGCCTGCCGCGAGCATGGCGTCCTTAACCCTGCGAGCGTACTCGTGAACATCTTCAGCGATCGGCAGGACGACGGCCTGAACCGGTGCGAGCCAGAGCGGGAAGTTGCCTGCGGTATGCTCAATGAGCACTCCGATGAAGCGCTCCATCGAGCCGAAAGGCGCCCGGTGGATGACGACAGGGCGGTGTTTCTGTCCGTCGTTTCCGACATAGGAGAGATCGAATCGCTCCGGCATGACATAGTCGACCTGGACCGTGCCGAGCTGCCATTTGCGGCCGAGCGCGTCGCGGACGATGAAGTCTATCTTGGGCCCATAGAAACTAGCCTCGCCAATGCCGATGAAATACTTGATGCCCATGCGGTCCGCGGCTTCCGTTACATCCTTTTCGGCCTGTTCCCAGACCTCCGGGGTGCCGCCGTATTTGGCCTGATTCTCCGGATCATGCATAGAAAGGCGAGTTTCCACCGAATCAAATCCGAGTGTGCGGAAGACAAACTGCGTAAGGTCGATCGCATTGCAGATCTCGTCAACCAGCTGGTCGGGACGGCAGTAGATATGCGAGTCGTCCTGTGTGAACCCTCTTGCTCGCACCAGGCCGTTGAGTTCGCCGGACTGTTCATGGCGGTAGACCGTACCGAACTCCGTCAGCCGGATCGGCAGGTCTCGGTAGCTCCGCATTTCGGAGCTATAGATAAGGTGGTGGTGCGGGCAGTTCATCGGCTTGAGGAGGTACTGCTCCTGCTTGCCGTCCTCATCATGGTATGTCAGCGGAGGGAACTGCGAATCGCTATAGTAAGGGTAGTGGCCCGAGCGCTTGTAGAGTTCGATGTTGCCGATGTGCGGCGTGTAGACCGGCAGGTATCCGCGCCGGCGCTGTTCGTCCTTCAGGAAGGTTTCGAGCTCCTGACGGATGATGGCACCCTTGGGGAGCCAAACCGGCAGGCCGCTACCGATTTCGGGAGAGAGCATGAAGAGCTTGAGCTCCTGGCCGAGCCTTCGGTGGTCGCGTTTTCTGGCTTCTTCTAGGCGTTCGAGATGCTCCTTCAGAAGCTTTTCTGATGGGAATGCAATGCCGTAGATCCGCTGCATGCTCTCGCGAGACGAGTCTCCGCGCCAGAACGAGGACGAGATGTTAAAGAGTCGTACCGCCTTGAGCCTGGAGGTCGAGGGGAGATGCGGGCCGGTGCAGAGATCGGTGAATCCCCCTTCATGGTAGAGCGATACAGTCGGGACGTTTTTGAGTGTGTCCTCAAGGATTTCGACCTTGTAGGGGTCGTTGCGGACCGTTTTAAAGAATTCGATGGCAGCCTCGCGTGTCATCTCTTCTCGGACGATCGGGGTGTCGCGGCCTGCGATCTCAAGCATCTTTTTCTCGATGTTGCGAAGGTCGTCTTCATTGAAGCGGTGGCTGGAAGCGATGTCGTAGTAGAATCCCTGCTCAACTGCAGGTCCGGCACCGAAGCGCGAACCGGGGAAGAGCTCCTCAATAGCCGACGCCATGATATGGCTTGCGCTGTGCCAGAATATTTCGTGCCCTTCAGGCGAATCAAAGGTGATGATGGAGAGTGCACAGTCCATCTCAATCGGCATGGAGAGATCCGCCGCATGTCCGTCTACCATGACGGCAATTGCGGCATCAGCGAGCCTGCGCCCGATGGAGAGTGCTATGTCGAGGCCCGAGCTTCCTTTCGGAAACTGCTTGATGGTTCCGTCGGGCAGGGTGATGGACAGCATAACCTGCGATTCCAGATTGTCAGACATGGTGTGTCTCGTCGTTTCAAATCCATGCCGGCGCGACGTCCTTTCGGTCGACCGTCCGTATAGGAAAATCTTAATGCAGCCTCTTTTTGATGGTATATCCAGACCGGGAGGGCTACGGGGCTCTTGGGCCCCACTACCCCGGTTCCGTAAAGTGGACTTGAATGGTACGAAGAATTCTTTGAATTTCCAAATAAGGCAACTGCCTAAAGCAGGCTGTCCTCAAGCGGGGCTCCTGTTTAGCGCAGGAGCTGAATGATGTCGGGAGTCACTGTTTCTTTTCCCTGTTTTGCCGCAAGGGCTTCGGCTTTTTTTCTCAGCTCGCGGCCGAAAGAGATCTGGCTGATGAAGGGCGCTTTTGCGACTATGCGGTCGAGGAGTTCGCCGGCTTCGGGGCTCCAGGGGATTTCCGGAGCGGGTGCTTCGCCCGATGCCCGGACGCGGTTGATGGGCAGGAAGTTGAAGAGCATGTCGTAAAGCGCATTGACGATCTCCTGCAGGATGTAGACCGCTCCGCTGTGGCCCATGAAGGGTGTTCCAAGAGCGCGGCGGACGATGGGTCCCGGAAAGCCTGCGGGAATGAAACGGGTCTTTGCGTCAAGCTCTGCCAGATAGATTTTGTCGACGATCCTGCCAAAAAAGAACTGTGGCGGGTTGCCTGCAAGATCCTGACGCAGGGCCGTATTGTCGGCGACAGCGGAGTCGAGGCTGAAGAGGCACTGCATTCCCATCTCCCGCCCGAGGAAACGCTCGAGGCCTTCTGCATATGTCCGGGCCGCTGCCACGCCGAATCGTACGGTGGGAAACCATTCTGCCTGGGGCCCGCGCCAGAGGTCCCAGAGCGGTCTGAGGATGGTGCGTTTTTCTTCAAGCAGGAAGGCTTCTGCCTCCTGTTCTTTCTTGATATGGCGCCCAAGGTTCATGATGAAGGCGGCGGTGTCGTCAAGGCCCATCGGAGCATAGAGGACGGGTCTTCCTAATGCTTCGGCAAGGGCAAGCCCGAATTCCCGGTACATGACGACGATGACGTCGGAATTTTTCAAATCCGCAATGTCTCGCAGGGAGCTTTCAAACGGAAATACATGCTGCAGGCGCCCGCCCGTTCCGGCAATGAGGCGCTTGAGTTCGGCGAGGTCGGAGGGGCTGTTGAAGCACCCGTAGGTGGGGCCGATGATGCTGACGGTGCCCGGCTCGACGTTGGTGGATTTGCCGTCGTCGAACTGGCTGTGGAGCCATAAGAGAGCGCGGTCTCGCCCCTGCCACTCGTTCTCTCCGAGCGAGTCGGAAGGGAAGAATCGTACCTCAGGAAAGTGCATCTGGAGCATATGCTCGTGGTCGCTCCCGATCATTTCGCTTTCTGCGCTTGAAACGAGGATGAGCTGCCGTCCATCACCCTGGAGTTTTTCAATGGTGTTCCGAACGATTTCAGTGGTTCCTGACGAAGCGATCTCCTTTTCGGTCAGGCTGGTCGGTGTGAAGTTTTCCAGATAGGGGATTGCATCGGTATAGTCCATGACCGCCACTCCGACCAGATTATAGCATCCTACCGGTGCGTCGGCAATGACATGTACGTCCTTGAGCGGGCAGAAGGTATTGACGGCGGCCCAGTAGGCGCTTGCGGTTGATTCGTCACGAATGGTTTTTCCCATGGGGCGGTGATTATGGTGTGCTGATTTCCCCGGCTGCATCCCTAAGCAACACGACAGGCAGTTTCCCGTTCGGTTCCATCCGGCCGGAAAGCACCTTTAGGGCGTTCTGTTCGCTGTTTTTTTCTGCATCGTAGGTGCAGATGCAGTTTTCCATTCCGGGAAAGCTCCGGAGCATATAAGGCGAACCGAATGCCACGAACACGAACGGCCTGGTTTCCTGGTAGAGTTTCTGGAGCGAACGGATGAATGCAAGCTGCAGACTGTTGAGTTTCGAGGGATCTGAAAGATAGCCCGAGATGAGGATTGCCGGAGCGGTTTCTGCGATGCGCTCTGCCTCGGTGTACTCCTCAGTGGTAGTGCCGGGTGTTATCCGGATATGGTCTGTTTTCCAGTCGCTATCCATTCCCGCCATGAAGCCAATACCGGTATTGGGATCCGTGCGGTCCTGAAGGATGATGTGGAGGATGGACGATCCGCTTTTTTTCTTGCGGATCGGGAAGATATGGCGACTTTTTCCGGTGAAGGTGATGGAGCGGGCTGCGATCGATTCGGCCAGTTCGATGTGCCGGGCCGGCGCCGCCATTTCTGGTACCCGATTCAGGTCGACGAGGGCTTTTGGACGGAGGCCAGCCCATCGCTTCGCCTGCAGGATTCTTCGTACCGACTGGTTTATCCTTTCTTCGCTGATGGAGCCATTCCGGACAGCACCTAGAATGGCGTGGAACGAACGCTCAGGGTCAGGAGAGAAAAGCAGCACATCGTTGCCCGCAGCTACGGCCAGAACAGAAATCTCCTCGACGTTATGACCGTCATAGAGGGCTTTCATGTTCAGGGCATCGGTGACGATGAGGCCTTTGAAGCCAAGCGCCTGGCGGAGGAGCCCCGTGACGATGGGGGCTGAAATCGAAGCGGGGTCCATGGTGCCGGTCAGTTTCGGAACGGCGAGGTGTCCGGTCATGACCGACATGACGCCACGGCGGATGGCGGAACGGAATGGTTTTAGCTCATATTCTTCAAGCTGAAGGCTGTCGGCCTGGAGTACGGGAAGGGCGAGGTGGCTGTCGACTGTCACATTGCCATGGCCGGGGAAGTGTTTTGCGGTGGCAAGAAGCCCCTTGGCCTGCATCCCTTCGATGAGGGCATCAGCCATGCGTGATGCGAGCTCAGGGGTGTCGCCGTAAGAACGGGTGTTGATGACCGGGTTCAGGGGGTTGCTGTTCAAGTCCACGCTCGGCGCGAAGTTCCATGACAGGCCGGTTGCTTTTGCCTCAAGAGCAATGGCTTCACCCATTTTCATGGACAGTTCGGTGCTTCCTGCCGCAGATACCGCCATGGCGGATGGAAACCGGGTTGCTCCCTCAAGGCGCATGGCAAGGCCCCGCTCCATGTCGGCGCTTATGAAGAGCGGGTGCGGCGCGATGGACTGGAAATGGTTGGCCAGCATTGCAGCGCTGAACATGCTGCCCTTTAGGAACATGATACCGCCTATCTTTCCTTCCGAAACAAGGCGGTCGAGTTTTATGCGGGCAGGGTCGTCTTTTTCAATATAGGCACCAGGACTATCGGCCATGAGCATCTGGCCGATCTTTTCCTCAAGGCTCATTGCCTGAAGGGCTGCATCGATATCGGGGTCGACTTTTCGGAAGACAGCCTCGGCATGCCACGGCTGCAGTGCAGGTTCCGCATGGAGAGTTCCTCCCGCAAGAGCCGAGAGCACGATGATGGCTAGTATCCATCGTGCAGTGATGCGTGGAGATTCGGGTTGCATGTGGCAGGTCAAGGGTTCTTCAGGTGAAACGGCATTGATTCATTGAAGGTAAAAAATCCCTTGAATCTTTCCGCTTTCATGGGGGCATGAAGCGATGCGTTTCAGCTCATGTAGAGGTAGGGTTTCCAGTCATCGGAAACCGAAGCGGTGAGCTGCTGCATGAACATGAGGTGGTTGGGGCGTTCTGCCTGCTTCATGAGGGGCATGCCGGCCTCTTTCGGGGTACGGCTCCCTTTCTTTGCATTGCATTTTCTGCAGGCTGTGATAAGGTTCTCCCATGAATCCTCGCCGCCACGCGAGCGGGGGATAATATGGTCTATGGTGAGCTGCTGGTCGGTTTTTCCGCAGTACTGGCATTGGAAGCCATCGCGGCGGATGATGTTTTTGCGGTTCAGCATGATGCGCTTGTAGGGGACGCGGACAAAGACCGTGAGTCGAACGATGCTCGGCATGGGGTAGCTTTTGCTGACCGTGCAGATGAATCGTTCAGGGTGATGGGTGACAGGGACGGCTTTGCCGCCGAAGAGGAGAAGGATTGCTTTCTGGGGGTCGCAGATGCTCAGGGGCTCATAGCTACTGTTCAGCACCAGGACTTTCGATCGGGTCATTGGCGTCTCCCGGACGGTTAGTTGCGGCGCGGGACCGTAGTATAACTATACACGCATTGCTGGGTACTTCAAAAGGTGTTATGTGAATATTCTGTAAATCCCGCCGAGGGCAAAGTCTCCTCTGCCTTCGGCGGCGTCTCTGGCAACTATATGCAGCAGATGTTGAGCTGGCGAGATGCCATGGCTTCGTCAAGCCGCGAGACCGGAGTTGTCACGGGTGCCCCCTTGACCGTCTCGGGGCTCATTTCCGCCTCTTCAGCAATTTGCAGGAGCGCGTCGGCGAAGAGGTCAAGCGTCTCCCTTGATTCCGTTTCCGTCGGCTCGATCATGAGCGCTTCGCTGACGATGAGCGGGAAGTATATGGTCGGAGCGTGGAACCCGTAGTCAAGCAGCCGTTTGGCGATGTCGAGCGTCTTGACGCCATGCGATTTCTTCTGCCGATCGCCAGAAAGGCAGAACTCGTGCAGTACCTGCTTGGGGAAGGGGAGATCATAGGCGCCGGTCAGGCGGCTGAGCAGGTAGTTGGCGTTGATGATGGCGTTTTCAGACACTCGCTTGAGCCCTTCGGCGCCAAGCATCCGGATGTAGGTGTACGCCCGAACCAGAACGGCGAAGTTGCCGTAGAAATTCATCATCCTGCCGATGCTTTCCGGACGGTTAGAAACAAGCCGGTAGACGGGGCCCTCGGGACCCTCCGTCTTTTCTACAACGGGAACCGGGAGGAACGGAACAAGCTTTTCCGAGACGCCGACCGGCCCGCTTCCGGGTCCGCCTCCTCCGTGGGGGGCCGAAAAGGTCTTGTGGAGGTTGTAGTGGACAACATCAAAGCCCATGTCGCCGGGACGGGCAATGCCGAGCAGGGCGTTCATGTTGGCCCCGTCCATATAAAGAAGGCTGCCGTTCTTGTGCACCATTTCCGAGATCTTGACGATCTCCTTTTCAAACAGACCGATGGTGTTCGGGTTTGTGAGCATCAGCGCGGCCACATCGCCGTCAAGCTTTGCTTCGAGGTCATGAAGGTCGGTGCGACCGATTTCGTTGCTTTTCACCGAAACGGTCCGGTACCCCGCCAGGGCCGCCGAGGCGGGATTTGTCCCGTGTGCTGAATCGACGACGAGGAGTGTGGAGCGTTTCGAGCCTTGCGATTCATGGTATTTCTTGATGAGCAGTATCCCGGTCAGCTCTCCGTGGGCACCGGCAGCGGGCTGGAGGGTCACGGCCTTCATGCCTGCGATTTCAGCAAGCATCAGGGAGAGCTCGTACATCAGCTGGAGCGCACCTCCTGCAGTTTCCTCCGGCTGGAGCGGGTGCAGGGCGCTGAACCCCGGAAGGTCGCAGGTATAGTCGTTGATTTTCGGGTTGTATTTCATCGTACAGCTGCCGAGGGGGTACATGTTCTTGTCGACATGGTAGTTCATGTTCGACAGTCGTATGAAGTGGCGCACCACTTCGCTTTCGGGTACCTCCGGCAGCATGGCCTGTTCCTTGCGCAGGAACTTCTCAGGCAGGAGGCTCCCGGGTGTTGCCTTGGGCAGGTCATTTCCTGAGAAGCTGTAGCCTTTGCGGCCGCTTGCCGAAAAATCAAAAATCAGTTTTTCTTTCATGGTTTTGCTGTGCGGCGGTGATGAACTATCACTCTGGCGAGTGTGCTGTTTATCCAATATAGCAGACGTCGCCCACATGCTCAAGCGCCGCCCTGTGAATTTGTTCAGCCGATTCCTGTCTCTGCAGGTGATGAGGTTTCCTGGTCGGTTGGCGTAAAGAGGGTGTTTTCGATGGCAGCCATGGCTTCAGCAGCGGCCAGCTGTTCTGCATCCTTTTTCCTCAGGGCTGTGCCGCGGCCGAGTGGACGCCCGTCGCAGGATACTTCAACGGTGAAGGTTTTTTCGTGTTCTGCCCCCTCTTCAGATAGGACGGTGTAGACTGGCGGCGGAAGCTGGTTGGACTGGGTGTGTTCGATGAGGCGGCTTTTATGGTTGTTTTCTGTGCTGACCATCGCATCAAAGGCCGGGCTGTCGATGATATGCTCCTCAATGAACTCACGGACGGCTTCAAGGCCCCGGTCCAGATATATGGCGCCCGTGAGCGCTTCAAATGCGTCAGCAAGTGTTGATGTACTGGTGCGGATGCGTTGCTGGTCTGCGGACTCGCCGATGATGAGGTGTTGGCCGAGATCGAGGCTTCGGGCGAAACCGGCAAGTGACTTCCCGTTCACGATTTTAGCCCGGTAGCTCGACAGCTCACCTTCAGCCCCGTCGGGGAATCGACGGTAGAGGTATTCGGAGATGATGAGGCCGAGAACGGAGTCCCCCAGAAACTCGAGGCGCTGGTTCGAGCGGGTTATTTCTGGTGCAGTGGAGTCGTGCACCATCGAACGGTGGGTGAGGGCTGTGGCGTAAAGTTCCAGGTTGAGCGCTTTTCCCTTGAAGAGGCTCCGGATGAATGCGGTGAGGGATGGGGAGGCACCTGGCCCCTCCCCCTTTTCGGGTTTGCTGCTGAAAAAAGGGAGGGCGGTGAGTTTATGCCAGAGTGGCTCCATGGCCGAATGGCTCAGAGTGACGAGCCGTTGCGGAAGATCAGCGATGCGTTGTGGCCGCCAAAGCCGAATCCGTTGTTGAGGGCGTACTGAATGCTGCGTTTTTTCGGCTCGTTCGGCGTGACGTCGACATCGATGTCCGGGTCAAGGTTCTGGCAGTTGATGGTTGGCGGTACAGTCTGGTTCTGCATTGCAAGAATGCATGCGATTGACTCTACCACGCCGGCTGCGCCAAGCAGGTGTCCGGTCATTGACTTCGTAGAGCTGATACTGAGTTTATAAGCGTGTTCGCCGAACAGCTTCTTGATGGCGGTGACTTCCGCAATGTCTCCAAGCGGGGTCGCAGTGCCGTGGGTATTGATATAGTCGATCTGCTCGGTGCCGATGCCGGCGATCGAGAGTGCGGTCTTCATTGCGTTGAGCGCGCCCTTTCCTTCGGGATGGGGAGCGGTAAGGTGGTGTGCGTCGGCCGTAGCTCCTATGCCGACCAGTTCTGCGTAAATCTTAGCGCCGCGGGCTCTGGCAGAGTCAAGGCTCTCCATGATAAGCGATCCGGCGCCTTCGCCCATGACGAAACCGTCACGGTCGCGGTCGTAAGGTCGCGATGCTTTCGAGGGTATGTCGTTGGCTGTTGAAAGTGCCCGTGCGGAGTTGAATCCACCAACGCTCATCGGAGTGATCGGCGCTTCCGATCCCCCGCAGACCATGTAGTCGGCCATGCCGGTCTGGATGAGCATGTAGGCGTCTATGATGGCGTGCAGCGAGGTCGCGCATGCCGATGCTGTTGCGTAGTTCGGTCCCATCAGCCCGTGTCGCATGGAAATCTGTCCTGCTGCGATGTCGGGGATGAGCATAGGAATGAAGAAGGGGCTGATGCGTCGTGGCCCGCGGTTCAGATACTGCCTGAACTGCTGGTCGTATACGGTCATTCCCCCGATGCCCGAGCCATGCACGACGCCGATCCTCAGGGGATCGATTGCCTGCAGGTCGAGTCCTGAATCTTTGAGTGCCTGGTCAGAAGAGACGATGGCATACTGGCAGTAGGGGTCCATGCGGTCGGCCGTTCTTTTGTCGATATAGTTTTCGACAACGAAGTCCTTCAGTTCGCATGCGAAGGTGGTTGCAAAATCGGCAGTATCAAAGTAGGTAATCGGTGCCGCACCGCTTTTTCCTGCGACGAGTGCGTTCCAGAATTCCTCTTTTGTCTGGCCAATGGGGGTAAGCACCCCGATGCCGGTAATGACAACCCTTTTTCGTTCCTGACCCATCTGTAGTTGTTTGATTTTTTGCGTCTGTCAACTGCATGAACCAGCTACAGGCGTTCTGCCTGCAGCGGTTCGCAGTGTTTTCGTCTGTTTCGTGTAATCCTCTCTGGAGGAATTACTTCTTGACGATGTAGTCGATTGCCTGCTGGACGGTGCCGATCTTTTCTGCGTCTTCGTCAGGGATCTGTACGTCGAATTCGTTCTCGAGCTCCATGATCAGCTCAACGGTGTCGAGCGAGTCGGCGCCGAGGTCGTCGGAAAACTTGGATTCCGGCTTGATCTGGTCTTTGTTGACGCCCATCTTGCTGACGATAATATCGTATACTTTGTCTCTGATTTCTGCTTCAGTCATGTTCGTTCTCCGGTGTTGATTGTTGATAAAAAAACCTGAAAAAAATGTCGTGCAATATACAAAGAAAAAGAGCTTGCCCAAATCACATCACCATGCCGCCGCTGATGTTGATGACTTCGCCGGTGATGTATGCCGAGCGGTCGCCGGCAAGGAATGATACCACGTCGGCCACGTCCTCGGGATTGCCGAAACGGCTGAGCGGAATGGCTTCGAGCATTTTCTGGCGGACCTCATCTGACAGAGCATCGGTCATTTTCGAAGAGATGAAGCCAGGTGCGACGGCGTTGACGCGGATGTTGCGTGATGCGAGTTCCTTGGCTACCGACTTGGTGAAGGATATAACGCCGCCTTTTGACGCGGCGTAGTTTGCCTGGCCTGCATTGCCCATGAGGCCGATTATGGATGCAATGTTGACGATTGAGCCGGAGCGCTGTTTCATCATGATGCGGCTGACCGCTTTGGTGCATGAAAAGGTGCCTTTCAGGTTGACTGTGAGCACTGCGTCCCAGTCCTCTTCGCTCATGCGCATAAGAAGACCATCGCGGGTTATGCCTGCGTTGTTTACGAGGATGTCGATGGTGCCTGTGGCTGCGGCGATGTCATTGAATGCCTTCTGGACCGCTTCTGTGTTGGTGACGTCCAGTTCGAAGCACCAGACCTTGCGGCCGGTTTTCCGGACCCCTTCGGCCGTGTCCTGAAGCCACTCTTCCTTGATGTCGCAGAGTACGATGTCGGCTCCGCCTGCGGCGAGGTTCCAGGCAATGGCCTGTCCAATCCCCCTTGCGGCTCCGGTGATGACTGCGATTTTTCCTTCGAACATGGTTGCTCTCTTTTAAAGGGTTGCGGTAATCTCTCTTGGTTCTTTTCAGGCGCCCTGCATGTCGGCTGCGGTATCTATGCCCTCAAGTTCTGCACCTTTGCTTATCCTCTTGATCAGCCCCTGCAGCACTTTCTGCGGGCCAACCTCGACGAAGCGGGCGATGCCTGCTTTTGTCATTTCCTCGATGGACTGGGTCCATAGGACTGAGCTGGTGAGCTGCAGTACAAGGTTTCTGCGGATTTCAGCGGCATCGGTCACCGGGCGTGCAACCGCGTTCATGCAGACGGGGATCGTGGCCTCTTTGATGTCAACAGCTTCAAGTGCTGCAGCAAGCTTTTCCTCTGCAGGCTTCATGAGCGGAGAGTGGAAGGCTCCCGAGACTACCAGTTCTTTTGCCATGCGGGCTCCGTGTGCGGGAGCAAGCTCAACAGCTTTTTTTACAGCCGCGATATCGCCTGAAATGACGATCTGGCCCGGCGAGTTGAAGTTGGCTGCCTGGACGATGCCTTCAGCGCCGGCTTCCGCAAGCAGCGCGTCGAGTGCGCTGTCCTGCATGCCGATGATGGCAGCCATTGTGCCGGGGTTTTCTGTACCGGCCTGCTGCATCAGCCTGCCTCGTTCGGCAACGATCTTTACTGCCTCTTCAAAGCTTATGGCCCCTGCGAAGCAGAGCGCGCTGTATTCGCCGAGGCTGTGGCCTGCGGTCATGGCAACATTATCCCGGCTCAGTTGCGATGCAATGGCCATGCTGTGGAGGAAGATTGCCGGCTGGGTGTACATGGTCTGACGGAGCTCCTCTTCGCTACCGGTGAACATGATGTCCGTGATGCGGTAGCCGAGGATGTCGTTAGCCTGCTCCATGAGGGCTTTTGCTGCCGGAAAGGTATCATAGATGTCCCTGGCCATGCCGCAATACTGGGATCCCTGCCCAGGAAATACAAATGCTTTCATTGCTGTTTGATCTTCGTCCGTTGTTCGACTGTCTGTTGCCTCTCAGTTCCTCATTGCCATTTCACATAGACGCCGCCCCATGTGTAGCCGGCGCCGAAACTGACGAGCACGAGGTTCGAGCCGTGTCGGAGGTGTCCTCCATCATCGAGTTCGGAGAGGCAGATCGGGATGGTGCCGGCTGTCGTGTTGCCGTAACGGCCCACATTGGAAATGACTTTTGATTCGTCGATACCCATGCGCTCGGCCGTCGCGCTGATGATGCGCTGGTTGGCCTGATGCGGAACGAGCCAGGAGACATCGTCGGAGGTGAGGCCGTTGCGCTCCATGATTTCTGCCGCAACGTCGGCCATTGATGTTACCGCCGACTTGAAGACCATGCGGCCGTCCTGATAGATGTAATGGAGGTGCTGGTCCACGGTGTCGTGGGTCGCGGGGTTGAGGCTTCCGCCTCCTTTCATGAGGAGGTGATCTTTGCCGCTCCTTCCGTCGCTGTACATGCGGGCGTCAAGCACGCCGCAGTCTTCGCTTTCAGCGGCTTCAAGAATGATGCCGCCTGCGCCGTCGCCGAACAGGATTGCCGTCGAGCGATCGGTGTAGTCGATAATGGAGGACATCTTGTCTGCGCCGATCACCATGACGTTTTTATGAGTCCCCGCCTTGATGAACTGCGATGCAGTGTTCAGCGCGTAGAGGAAGCCGGAGCAGGCGGCATTGATGTCGAAGGCCCATGCATTTTTCGCTCCGATGATGTCCTGTACGAGGCATGCAGTCGAGGGGAACAGCATGTCGGGAGTCATGGTCGCGACGATGATGAGCTCCAAGTCCTCCACTGCGAGTCCGCGTTTCTGGAGCAACTGGCTGGCGACCTCTCCGCACATGTACGACGTGGCTTTTTTCGGGTCCCTGAGAATCCTGCGTTCACTGATGCCCGTCCTCGAGCGGATCCACTCGTCGTTCGTATCGAGCATGCGCTCGAGGTCCTGATTGCTGAGCACGCCTTCAGGAAGATATCTGGCAGTTACGGTGATTGCAGCGTTCATGCGGTTGGGTGGGGTTAAAGTGTGTTTGCGGCCCCGTCCATCTAGGGTTGAAGGCCGCCGGCGGCTACTTGTCCGCCAGAACCTCGGCAATGTGTTCGTTGACCTTCCTCTCGACCATGTGCTCGGCCATGTAGATCATGTTCTTTATTGCCCGTGACGACGATCGGCCATGACCTACGATGGAGATTCCATCGACACCGAGGAAGGGGACTCCTCCGAATTTTTCGACATCGAAGGGTTCGAACATGCCTTTGAACATGGTCGTTACTGCTACGGCGGAGTTCTGGTCCAGGCTGCCGGAGGCAACGTTTTTTTCAAGGGCCCGCTTGAAGAGCACACTGAGGAATTCAGGGATGCTTTCGCCGAACTTCAGGATGGTGTTGCCGACAAGCCCGTCACAGACCACGATGGATGCGTTGCCTTTGAGGATGTCGTGACCTTCGATGTTGCCGATGAAGTTTATTTTGCCTGCAGCGTGTGCTGCTTTCAGGAGCGGATGGGTCTGCTTGAGGGTCTCTGATCCCTTGCCCTCTTCCTCGCCGATATTGAGAAGGCCGACCTGCGGGTTTTCGATGCCGGCGCCGTAGCGCTGGTAGATCGTGAGCATTTCGGCGAACTGCACCAGATTTTCCGGTTTGCAGTCCATATTTGCCCCGACATCGACCATGTTGGTGAGCCCTTCCTGCAGGCGCGGGAGGTAGGCGTAGATCGTCGGGCGGAGCACACCGGGGAGCCTGCCGAGAATGAAGAGCGACGCGGCCATCTGCGCACCGGTGTTTCCCGCGCTGACAAATGCCGCTGCCTCCTTGGTCTTGCAGAGCTGCAGGCCTTTGACGAGCGATGAGTTCTGTTTGGTTTTCACCGCCGTGGCGGGGACGTCATCCATGGTGACAGCCTCAGGCGCGTGCATGAATTTCAGGTTCAGGCCTGCAGTGTCATGCCTGCCGAGCAGCGGCTCAACCTTTTCCGACTGCCCGATGAGGATGATTTCGAACCTGTTGCCGCTTTCCCGCAGGGCCTCCAGGGCCCCGTCTATGACACATGCCGGGGCATGGTCTCCGCCCATGGCATCAACAGCAATGGTCAGCATTGTGGAGTGGTCTTGGAGGTTGTCGGTCAGCTGTTCGCCGATTTGGTGACGACAGCACGTCCGCGGTACTGCCCGCAGTGACGGCATGCGCGGTGCGGCAGGGTCGGTTCTCCGCAGTTCGGGCAGATGACGGTGGTTGCCGCCTTAGTCCGGGCGTTGAACTGGGCACGTCTTTTGTCGCGCCGTGATTTGGACATTTTGGCTTTCGGGTTTGCCATGGTTGTCTCTCTCTGTTATAGTCAGTTAACGATACTTCTTTTTCAGTTTCTCAAGGCCGTCCTTCCAGGAACTTCTGCTCCCTTCCGATGCCTGTTCATCCTGCTCTTCCTGAGTTCCGGTGTACAGTCTGCAGTCGGGGTTGCCTGTGCATGTCACCTTCATCGGGACCGAGAGGCGTAGTGTTTCCCGGACGTCTTCGGTCAAATCAATCTCTACAGCAGTTCTGTCGAGTATCCGGTATTCGTCGCTATCCGCTTCCGGCGTTTCTTGTGCCCCACTGTCACTGCAGTCGAAAAAGAGCCTATAGGATCCGTTGAGTTCCCGGTGTATGGGCGCTAGGCAGATATCGCAGGCGAAGTCGCATCCGGCCACCGTCTCAATTAAAAGAGCTATTTCGCTGCCGGCTCTCTCTGCGGTTACCTTCACCCGGACTGGTCCGGAAAACCCCGCTTCCTTAATCTCCGGATCCTTGAAATCGCCTGCCGTACAGGTGAAATCAAAATCACGGCATCCCTGCATAAGGGCCGTCGTGCGGATAGCTATCAGCGCGTGTTCTTTATGCATTCCTACCCATCGTTTCTCAATAAAAGAACACCAATGTACAAAAATTCCGATGGAAAATGAAAAAGCAGAAGAGCCGCGGATCTTCTGCTTTTTCATTTGCTCCGCGAGTAGGACTCGAACCTACAACCCTGCGGTTAACAGCCGCATGCTCTACCATTGAGCTATCGCGGAATGCGATCTCTGCATCGAGGCAGATGGGTGGTAAATATACACCTGTTTTTATTAAATCCAAGTCCGGGAAATGTTTTTTTGTGGTTCCGAAAACGCGTTGCCGGGGCGGAAGCTGGAGTTTGATTCGGATGGTTAAGGTGTTACCATAAAGACGGCGCCCTTCTGATACTAGGGGGGATGTTTTTCAGTTGAATCAGAGATGAATGGAGACGATTGCTATGATGAAGATGAATGTGATGATGTTCGGGGGGCGGGTGTTCATTGGAGTCCTTATGATTGCGGTGTTTGCGGGCTGTACCCGCCAGAAGGCGGCGATTGTTCCGGATGTGCGGCTTCAGGGGACGACGTGGCGGGCCATGGAGCTCAATGGGTCAAAGGTAGAGTTCCTGCAGGGCCAGAAACTGGATGTTTCACTTGTGTTATACCGAAGCGGCGCTTTCCGGGGAGCTTCTGGGTGCAGCAACCTGTCCGGGTCATATACAATGACAAAATCGCAGATGGCATTTTCTTCGATCAAGGTGGACAGGCGGCCGTGCCCGCCGATGATTACAGTCCGAGAAAAAGCTTTTCTCGCTGCTCTCTCGAAAACGGCCGGGTACCGGAAGCGGGGAGGGAGGCTCTCGCTCTTCGACCGGAGCGGCAGCAAGGTGGCTGTTTTCATGGCGGTGCAGACCCGCTGAATATTGGGGAACGGCCGTGTTCAGACCGGTGTTCTAACAAAAGAGTGTGGATTGCTGTGAGTTGAGCATTTTATTATATTTTGACGGACGCACGGCCGTAGGTTGCGCGCATGAACTTGATTGTTATAAATACGGATGACCGCCACCATACATATCTGTTTGCTTCTTCTTGCCAGGCCTCATCTGCTTCTATGCAGGGCGTGGTGTGCTGGAGGGGCGTTTTAGTCTGTTGCTGCCGGTTGTTATGGCAGGAGCGTTTTGAAGCCGCCGCCCTCCGGGGAAAGGCGGCTTTTTCTGCTTTAAAGGAAAAAGGAGGTACACAGCTGTTATGAAAACGATGAACTTCACTAAATATTCGCCTTATCCGACTGTCGGCCTTGCCGACCGAACCTGGCCGGACAGGACCATCGAGCATGCGCCGGTATGGTGCAGTGTCGACTTGCGCGATGGCAATCAGGCCCTTCCTGTTCCTATGAGCGTGGACGAGAAGATAGCCATGTTCCGTCTGTTGGTTTCAGTGGGGTTCAAGGAGATCGAGGTCGGATTCCCTTCTGCCTCGGCCACTGAGTTCGCCTTCGTCCGCCGCCTCGTCGAGGATGGCCTCATTCCTGACGACGTTACCATCCAGGTGCTTACACAGGCCCGCGAACACCTTATCCGAAAAAGCTTTGATGCAATCAGTGGCGCAAGGCATGCAATCGTCCATCTCTACAACTCCACCTCGACCCTGCAGCGCGAGGTCGTGTTCCGAAAGAACATGGAGGAGGTGAAGGCAATCGCTATCGAGGGCACCCGTCTCGTCAGGCAGCTGAAGGATGAAAGCCGAAACAGCGGCATTCGTTTCGAGTACAGTCCGGAAAGCTTCACCGGCACCGAGCTTGAGTATGCGCTTGAGGTTTGCCATGCAGTCATGGACGCGTGGGGGGCATCGAAGGATGAAAAAATCATTCTCAACCTTCCTTCCACGGTGGAGATGTCGCGCCCGAACCTTTACGCCGACCGCATCGAGTGGTTCTGCAGGAATATCAAGGACCGCGATGCGGTGCTGATCAGTGTTCATGCCCACAACGACCGCGGGACGGCGGTTGCGACGGCGGAGTTTGCCGTGATGGCCGGGGCCGACAGGGTCGAGGGTGCACTGTTCGGCAATGGTGAACGGTGCGGAAACATGGACATCGTGACCATGGGGCTGAACCTGCTGACCCAGGGGGTCAACCCCTGTCTTGACTTTTCAGATCTGCCACGGATCCGCGAGGTATACAGGCGCTGTACCCGCATGGATGTGCATCCGCGTCACCCTTATGCGGGTGAATTGGTCTATACCGCGTTTTCCGGTTCGCACCAGGATGCCATCAGCAAGGGGCTGAAGGCCCGGGGCCAGAAGGGCGACGGACTCTGGGCGGTACCCTATCTTCCGATTGACCCCGAGGATGTCGGGTGCACGTATGAGGCAATCGTGCGCATCAACAGCCAGTCAGGCAAGGGCGGGGTGGCCTATGTGCTGGAGAAGGAGTACGGCATCCAGATCCCGAAATGGATGCAGCCCGATTTTGCCGAAGCGGTCCAGGCGGTAGCCGACCGGACGGGCGAAGAGCTGTCGGCAGTAAAGATCCATGACCTGTTCCACTCGGAGTATATCCGGCTTCAGGGTGAAGTTGCATTGAAGAAATGCAACATCAGCTGGGCTGAGGGCGACGGGGGGGCATCCGGAGCTACCACCACCCTCATCAGCAGCGTGGTTTCATATGGCGGCAGGGAGCTGTCGTTCGAGGCCGAAGGTAACGGCCCGCTTGACGCGTTCGTTAAGGGTTTCATTCTGGCAGGTGGCTTCGAGTTCACAGTAGAGGAGTATGCCGAGCATGCTATCGGCCACAGTGCAGGGGCCTGTGCCATCGCCTATGTCCGAATCGGCTGCCCTGAGGGCAGGGTGTCATTCGGAGCAGGTGTGGATTCCAACATCAGCCTGGCTTCCATCCGTGCAACCCTCAGCGCACTCAACCGACTGTAATGATGAAGAGGGTGCTATGGGCTTTCCTGGCCGTCCTTCTGGCCCTCTCGTCCGGCTGCAACAGTCAGCCACGGGACGAGCGCATGCAGGTAGTGGTGTCCATCCAGCCGCTGGCATGGTTTGCCGGCCGTATTGCCGGCAGCCGGGCCGTGGTGCAGGTCATGGTGCCGCCGGGCGGAAATCCCCATACCTACGAACCGCTTCCCCGTCAGATGACCATGCTCGGGAATGCGTCGCTCTTCCTGAAGGCTGGTTCGGGCGTGGAATTCGAGCTTGACTGGATGCCTCGTTTCCTCAAGCTCAATCCCTCGCTCAGGGTGTGCGACGCTTCGGAAGGCGTGCGGCTTCTGGAAATGGGCGGTGAGGCCCAGGATGGCCGACGGGATCATAACGACAATCACCGGATGGATCCGCATTTCTGGCTCGATCCGTCCAATGGGATCATGATTGCAGATACTGTTGCCCGCTGTATGGCAGAAGGGGATCCGGAGCATGCCCGGGAATACTTGGCCAATGCGGAGGCACTCAAAACAGAGCTTCGGGAGCTCGACGCTTCAATCCGCAAAACCCTCGCTCCATTGCATGGCGGCAGTTTCCTTGTGTTTCATCCTGCCTGGGGGTATTACGCCCACGCCTACGGTCTGCGGCAGATCGCTGCTGAATCCGGGGGGAAGGAGCTTACTCCCCGCCAGATGCAGCAGGTCATCGACCAAGCACGGAATGAAGGCATCCGGGTGGTGTTCGTCTCTCCTGAGTTCAGTTCGGCCCAGGCTTCGACCATCGCTTCTGGAATCGGCGGGCTCACCCGCAGTGTCGATCCGCTTGCGCTGGATTATCCGGGGAACCTCCGCCTTGCCACAGAGGCGTTCCGGGATGCGCTCCGGTGAAGGACCCCGTTATCGCTTCTGAAGGACTCGTGGTCCGCCTTGGTGGCGTCGACGTGCTGAAGGGACTGACCCTTTCGGTTTTCGAGGGAGACTTCATCGGCATCGTTGGCCCGAACGGCGGGGGGAAGACGACCCTGCTTCGCTGCATTCTCGGACTTGTTCGTCCCTCTGCGGGAAGCATCCGGGTGTTTGGCCGATTGCCGGGCGCTTCGCCCGGAAGAATCGGTTATGTGCCGCAGCGCTTGTTTTTTGA
>FUWD013232491.1_pt1:5000-31060 | contig 31060 bp, 22 predicted proteins | sample 1063281 | NCBI WGS metagenome assembly FUWD01 (sample SAMEA79048168, study PRJEB19326) | metagenome | biome: marine | reverse complement strand
TTTCCGCATTTACCAGCAGAATACAAGGTAATGAGGAAATTATTTAAAACGAAAAGGAGATTATATAATAATTGGCAGAAAAGGCTCTACTTATTATTAAATTTTAAGAATAAAAAAATTGAGGTGTTTAGCTTTAAAACACAATACTATTTAACCTTATTGTATTTGTCAATATCAACAGAAAAGATCATTTTATCTCCCTATTTGAAAATACTCAAATCCTTTTTCTTCTAAATTAAATGCATTGTATTGATTTCTGCCGTCAAAAATAACTGGAGTTTTCAATTGTGTTTTAATTTCTTCAAAATCAGGTGAACGAAACTCTTTCCATTCAGTGAGTAGCACCAATGCATCTGAGTCTCTTAAAACATCATACTTCGATGCTACATAGGTAATATTTTGAACTCCTTTCAGGTAATGCTCTTTTGCTTCTTCAATCGCCTTCGGATCATAGGCTTTTATTCTAGCACCTCTGCTTACTAATTCCTTTATCACATAAATCGCTGGTGCTTCTCGCATGTCATCGGTTCCTGGCTTAAAGGCCAAACCCCAAATACCAAAAGTAAATCCCCTTAGGTCTTCTCCAAAACGCCTTACTATTTTTTGAGCGATCACTAATTTCTGTGCATCATTTACTTCTTCAACGGCGGTTATCAATTGCGCAGTATAGCCATTTTCTTTGGCTATTTTAGTAAGTGCCTTTAAATCTTTAGGGAAACAAGAACCTCCATAACCAGCACCTGGATATATAAAGCCATACCCTATCCGTTGATCTGAACCGATTCCGATTCTTACCTGGTTGACATCTGCCCCAACCTTTTCACAGATATTTGCAATTTCATTCATAAAAGATATTTTGGTGGCTAGCATTGCGTTGGCAGCATACTTTGTCATTTCAGCAGAACGGATGTCCATCGTAATAAAACGGTCATGGGTTCTGAAAAATGGTGAATACAATTGCTTCATTAACTGAAATGCATGCTCTGCATCTGCACCAATAACCACTCTATCTGGTTTCATAAAGTCATCTATTGCAGCGCCTTCTTTTAAAAACTCAGGATTAGAAACTACATCGAATTCTAATTCTGATTTTCTACTATCTAATTCTAATTGAATGATTGCTTTTACTTTATCTGCTGTGCCAACGGGTACTGTAGATTTATCTACTACCACTACTCTTTTTTGCATATTTTTACCGATAGCTTTAGCTACCGTTAATACATATTGTAAATCTGCAGATCCGTCAGTACCCATAGGAGTACCCACTGCAATAAAAATAATTTCAGCATCATTCATAGCATATGCTATATCTGTTGTAAAAACTAAATTTTTATTTTGAACATTCTTTAAAACCATTTGTTCTAAACCTGGCTCAAAATAGGAAGCACTCCCTTATTTAATTTTCTATTTTTACTGGATCTATATCTACACAGGTAACTTTATTACCCATCTCGGCGAAACAAGTACCGGAAACTAAACCAACATAACCAGAACCAATAACCACTATATTCATCGTTAATCTTTTAAATTTTCTTTTGTTTGCACTTCTCTTCTTAATTCACTACTAGAAAAACGGTGCTCTCTTTTATTAAAATACAATGCAATTCCTTTTTCCTCACAATATTGTCTTCCTGTAAATTGTTTGGTTTCATACTCGTCTCCAATAATACGAACATCAATTTTAAAAGACCTTAAGACATCTTCTAAATCTTGCTCTGTTGCATAGGGTATAATTTCATCTACATATTTACACCCTTTTAATTGAATGTATCTTTCTACGACAGATTGTACGGGTCTGTTTTTTTCTGGCCTGTCTAAGGTAGGATCTGTTTGCAAAGCACAAATTAAATAATCGCACTCCCGTTTTGCTTCTTCTAACATTTTTATATGTCCGGCATGCAACAAATCAAACGCACTAAATGTAATTCCTATTTTCATGTGTTTACTGTTTATTTAACAACCAAGAAGAAGATTGTATCTTCTCTCCTAGGCCATCTATTAATTGTATATCCAATTCTTTACAAATGGGTGCTTCTGGAATAGAATTGTTATCTTGATCGCCACCATTTGCAAAACCCAATTGATACTCCTCTCCATAGGCTTCAAAAATAGCACGTATAGAGGCACAGACGGTTCTGTCTGTATCTACAGAAATAATTGCCCTGTCTACCGCCTTAATATTCTGAACAATAAATAAACGTTCGTCTTCTTTTTGAAATTCTTTTGACCCTTTGAGCGCCCGTTGCAAATCGCTATTTACGATTACAAACAGCTCATCTGCCAAATCTTTGGCATTGTTAAAGTATTCTAAATGCCCCTTGTGTATTGGGTTAAAATATCCTGATACTATTATTGCTTTTTTTTTCATTTCTTAAACTTTTTTTTTACAAATACATGCTTCATTGAATCCTATACAAATGGGTGTTTCTCACCTAAGTGCACAATTTCTTGGTTTCTTATGTCATGCACAATCTCAATTGAATTGCGCACCTCTTCTAATCCGAAACCTTCATTCAAAAGAATTTTTTGATAGCTTTTTGTGTGCAATTCTGTAAATCCTTCACTAAATTCTAGCTCTTCATTATCAATACTTATAGACCTAAAAGTTCGTTGATTTTTCTCTTTCACTTCTTTTGGAAGATCTGTTTCATCAATAGATAAAAACCAGCGCACTCTCGCGTTCTCAAATTCTAAATATCCTGCCGCTTTATTCTTTTCTCGCACGTGAACCACATTTTCTTGCACGCTTCCAAAAACCCAAGATAGCATGTCATAAAAATGAACACCAATATTTGTAGCAATCCCTCCAGATTTACTTTCGTCTCCTTTCCAAGAGATATCATACCATTTTCCTCTTGAGGTAATATATGTTAAATCTATATCGTACTTTCCTTTTTTATTAGCAAGGTCTACTTTGTTTTTAAGCTGAATAATAGCTTCATGCAGTCTTAATTGTAAAATGGTATGTATGTTCCCTTGAGATTCTTTTTCAATTGCTATTAACGCATCTATATTCCAAGGATTTAGAACAATTGGCTTTTCACAAATAGCGTCTGCTCCTCTTCTTAATGCCATTCTAATATGAGAATCATGTAAATAATTTGGCGTGCAAATACTTACGTAATCTAAATTAATATCTTGATTCCTCTTTAATTTTTCAATGTGACGGTCAAATCTTTCAAACTCTACAAAGAAATCTGCATTCGGAAAATAACTGTCCATAACGCCAACAGAATCAAACTTATCTAAGGCTGCAATTAAGTTATTATTCGTATCTTTTATTGCTTTTAAATGTCTTGGTGCAATGTAACCTGCAGCACCTATTAATGCAAAATTTTTCATAAACTTACAACGTTTTATCTACAATTTTATTAGAAAGGTAATTCTTTACATCATAAATAATGCTAGCCTCTTTCTGTAATTTTTTTAAATCCATATCTTTAAATTCTGTATGCGCAACTGCTAATACAATTCCGTCAAATTTTTTATCTGGTTGGTTCTTTTGCGAAACAACACCATGCTCTGCAAAAACCTCTTTAGGGTCTGCACAAGGATCATACACGGTTACCTTAGTGCCAAAATCTTCTAATTCTCTTACAATATCTACTACCCTCGTATTTCTAACATCCGAGCAATTCTCTTTAAAAGTAATTCCGAGCACTAAAATGGCAGCATCCTTTACAGCAACATCTTTCTTAATCATTAATTTAGTAACCTCTGCAGCCACATATGTGCCCATACTATCATTTACGCGTCTTCCTGCTAAAATAATTTCAGGATGATACCCATATTCTTTTGCTTTGTGCGCTAAATAATACGGATCTACACCAATACAATGTCCGCCTACCAGGCCTGGCTTAAAAGGTAAAAAATTCCATTTTGTACCCGCTGCTGCTAATACCTCGTGGGTATTAATGCCCATAAGATTAAATATTTTTGCCAATTCATTTACAAAAGCAATATTGATGTCTCTTTGAGAGTTTTCAATTACTTTGGCAGCTTCTGCAACCTTTATAGAAGGTGCTAAATAGGTACCTGCAGTCACTACAGATGCATACAAAGCATCTACTTTTTTAGCAATTTCTGGAGTAGAGCCTGAAGTGATTTTTAAAATCTTATCAATCGTATTTATTTTGTCACCCGGATTAATCCGCTCTGGAGAATAACCTGCAAAAAAATCTTGATTGAACACAAGGCCTGATTCTTTTTCTAAAACAGGAATACAATCTTCTTCTGTAGCCCCTGGATACACCGTAGATTCGTAAATAACAACATCTCCTTTTTTTAATACATTTGCCACCGTTTTACTGGCTGCAAGTAAGGGTGTTAAAACAGGTGTATTGTTTTTATCTACCGGAGTAGGCATCGTAATTATGTAATAATTGCAGTCTTTTATAACTTGGATATCTGTAGTACAAAACAAACCTTTCTCACTCGTAGAAGCCTCGACTAATACTGTTTTTAAAGCATCATGTGCAACTTCTAACGTACTGTCTTTACCAGCCATTAATTCGTTTACCCGTTGTTGGTTGATATCAAAACCTACCACAGCATATTTTGTTGCGAACAGTCTTGCTAGTGGCAAGCCAACATACCCTAAACCTATCACAGCGATTTTTATCTCTTTCATGTTTCTATATTTCTAGTAACTAACGCGTTTAAATTTAATTAAAAATGATACACGTACAAAACTAGTTTAATCTATTTTTAATACTGCACAATTAAGAACCAGCCTCTCTGTCATTTTTAGCTTTAAAAAAAAATGAAGTCAAAGCAAAGTTAAAGATTTCTGCGCTATTTACCATACATTTTAATCTTCATATCGTTACACAAAGGAAAGCAGCTTTAGAAATAATACAGTACCGCACACAATATGTGATTTAGAATTAAGAAAACCGATGCAAACGCAACACCAACTTCCTAAAAACGCAAAAGTGATTGAAAAATTGCAATGAGGGATTCAAAACAAAAAATACTGCCGACATTCAACAGGTTTCAATTGAAATAGGTAATGAGGAATGCCATATTCCTTAAAGAAACCGCTACTGTAAATACAATACGTAATGAGCCTCTCATTTTCTTTAAAACAAAAAATCCTGATGAAAAATTCATCAGGATTGTGATTGATGTGAGCAATGAGGGATTGCAGATCTCCTATTTGAAACCGCTCCTAAAAATACAATCCTTGCAACTTGAACTCAATACTTATTTTCTGTTTCAAAAAATAATGAAATGAGCTTCTCATTTCCTTAAAAACAAAAAATCCTATCGAAAATTCGATAGGATTTTAATTGATGTGGGCAATGAGGGATTCGAACCCCCGACCCTCTCGGTGTAAACGAGATGCTCTGAACCAACTGAGCTAATTGCCCTTAGCGGTTGCAAATATAATACGGATTTTCAATTAACCAAACAAAAATCGAACTTTTATTTAAATAATTTCTGCAACCACAAATGTACTGCCACCTACATAAATTATATCTTGCTGATTTGCATTTAGTAACGCACTTTTTAAGGCTAATTTTACAGAAGAATATTTTTCTCCAACCAAGCCAAATTTCTTTGCATTTGCCTCTAAAACAACTTCTGAAAGCCCTCTTGATATTGCGGGCTTGCAAAAATAGTAGTCTGCACTGCATGGAAAGAGCGGTAGAATAGTTTCCAACTTCTTATCTGCAACAACACCCAATACAATGTGTAATTTTTTAAATGGTTCTTTTTTAAGTTGATTTAAAACAATTGCCAATCCTTCTTTGTTATGAGCCGTATCACAAATTACTTTTGGATGTTCCTGTAAAATCTGCCAACGTCCTTTTAAATTCGTGTTTTTTACCACGTTCAGCAATCCATTTTTAATATTTTCTTGAGACACTTCGTATCCTTTTAATATTTTAATTGCAGCTACTGCAGTTTTCGAGTTTTGTATTTGATAATCGCCAACCAAATCAGATATATAAGTTTCTGACGCATCTGAAGCAAAATAAATTGGCGCACTTTCTTTGACTGCCTTCGCAATAAAAACCTCCCTAACAGCAGCTTGCTCCTCCCCTATAATAACTGGAATGTTCTTTTTAATAATCCCCGCTTTTTCAAAAGCTATTTCCGGCAAAGTTTCTCCTAGAAACTGCGTATGATCTAATCCTATATTCGTAATAACAGCTACTTCTGGTGTAATACTATTTGTAGAATCTAACCTTCCTCCTAAACCAACTTCAATAATTGCAATGTCTACTTTTTCTGAAGCAAAGTAATCAAAGGCCAAACCAACTGTCATCTCAAAAAAAGACATCTTTTGTTGTTCTAAAAAATCTTTATTCCCATTTATAAATTCCGTTATTTTTTCCTCCGAAATTTCTACACCATTTATTCTAATTCTTTCTGTAAAATTTTTTAAATGTGGAGATGTATACAAACCAACCTTATAACCTGCTTCCTGCAAAATGGAGGCCAATATGTGACTGGTAGATCCTTTACCGTTGGTACCCGCAACATGAATAGACTTGAACTTCTGCTCCGGGAAACCCAACTCCTTAGACAAAGCTAAAATGTTGGTTAAATCTTTTTTAAAGGCAGTGCTGCCGTCATTTTGGTACATTGGCAATTGCACAAACATCCAATCTAAGATTTCTTTATAGGTCATAAAATATTAAATAAATATTGTCTGTAACTCCTTAAAGAGCACAATAATAGAAGTGTAAAAATACAAGATTATTTAGACAAAGAAAACTTATAGATAATAGTTCCTGTTTGAATTTCAGGTGCTGCTCCATCTGAATTCCAAATGGTACTTAATGCAGCTTCTTTTGCAGGTTTTAACAAACAAGGTGCAGTGTTTGTGCTTCCTTTTACTCCTGGGATAGCACTCACTACTTTTCCGTTCTTTGCTACAGTAATACGAACTACTACAACACCTTCTTCTTGGCAATCTGGTTGCTTTTTAGGTGTAAATAGTGCTTTTCTTCCTGCTAAATTGTAATTTCCACCAGTACCACTTCCTGTATTTCCATAATATTTAGATGAAATTGGTTCGCCATCTTTATCTCCTTTAGCACCATCAATACTATCATCTCCTTCTCCTTTTGGTTTTCCATCGGATGAATTACCATTTAAAAGTTTATTTAAAGCATCTAAGTTTTCTTTGGATGGTTTTGGTTTTGTTACCACTTTGGGAGTTTCTTTCTGAACAACATCTTCCACAAGCGTTGGCTTTTCTTCCGCTACTTTTCCTACTATTGGAACTTCTTTAGTAGTTTCTTCTGTAATAATTTTTTCTTCTAGTGTCTCTTTTATGACTTCTTTTAAAGGTGCAATAACTGCTGTTGTTTTTAAAACTTCTTTGGGTGCAGTTTTCTTAGATTTTAATACCGATACTCCAGAACCTACATTTCCATCTCCAAAATTAATAGCCAAACCATACTCTTCTGGAGGATCTAAATATTGCATTCCAAAATTAAAAATTCCAAGAATAAATAAGATCAAGATCACAGCAGTTATTGCAGCTGACTTTCGTTTATGTTGGGTATCTAAAACAGACATATTATTTACCTTTTACGGCTAAAATCATTTTTAATTTGTTTCTATTTGCAATATCAATAACCTTCATTATATTTCGATAAGGCACTTCCTTATCTCCACGAATTATAATTGTTTTCTGCTTATCTGTACCTATTTTTTTTAAAATCTCACTTTCTAAATTTGTAGCACTTACCATAGTTTTATCAATATAAAAAAGTGACTTGCTTGTAATTGAAACTGCAATAGAGCTGCTGTTTTCTGTCTTTCCACCAGCTTTGGGTAGCAGAACATCAATGGCACTTACTGTAACTAAAGTAGAAGTAAGCATAAAAAATATTAATAATAAGAAAACAATATCTGTCATTGAAGACATATTGAAGGTAGGGTTTATTTTATTTCTTCCGCGTAAATTCATACTAGGCTGGCTCGTTTAACAAGTCTAAAAAGTCTACAGACGTTGCTTCCATTTGATAGACTACTTTGTCTGTTCTTACCACCAAATGATTATAGGTTATATAGGCAATAATACCAACAATTAGACCGGCTACGGTAGTTGTCATGGCCGTATATAAGCCATCTGAAAGCATCTTAATGTCTATTTGCCCACCTGCATTTGCAATCTCATGAATAGCAATGATCATTCCAATAACAGTTCCTAAAAAACCAATCATTGGTGCTGCACCAGCAATAGTTGCTAAAACACTTACATTTTTTTCTAATTGATACACTTCTAATTTCCCTGCGGTTTCTATGGCTGTATTTATGTCTTCTAAAGGCTTTCCTATTCTTGAAATTCCTTTTCCAATTAAACGTGCAGTTGGTGTATTCTTATTCTCACAAAGTGCACGTGCTGCCTCTAACTTTCCATTAGACACATAATCTCTAATTTGATCCATAAAATGTTCATCTACTTTAGATGCTGCTTTTATAGCAAAAAAACGTTCAAAATAAATATATAAACCGACTGCTAATAGTGTAAAAAGAATGGCTATTATTATTTGCCCACCTAAACCACCATCCATAATTAATTTATAAATAGACAGCGTTTTTTCTTCGGAAATGGTTTCCACTAACGAAGCTTTATTTTCTTGAAAAAATGACAACATGTACTATTTTTTTTAAGTTCTTACTAATTAACGACAATTCCTCTTTAAAATTGCTTCTAAATATATAGAATACATTTTTGTGATAAAAAAAAAATGCCATTCTGTGCTTTTACAAAATGACATTTTTATATTTTTTTATATTTTTATTACACAAATATTCGAATCACTACAAATGCTGCAGAACCCACTAAGAAACCAATTAATGCTAACCAAGATATCTTTTTAAAATACCAAAAGAAATCTATTTTTTCCATTCCCATTGCAACCACACCTGCTGCAGAACCAATAATTAACATACTTCCTCCTGTACCTGCAGAGAATGCTATAAAATGCCATAAAGGATCATCTAACCCTTCAGAAAACATTCCTAAACTAGCAGCTACTAAAGGCACATTATCAATTATAGCAGAACCAATTCCTAATAAAATAACTACTAAATCTGAAACGCCTGCTCCTGCTAATTCAGAACCCATTAAAGGAATTCCTTGCTTTAAGCTGTCTGCAAAATTGAATAAAATACCTAAAGACTCTAAAGCAGCAACTGCCATTAAAATTCCTAAGAAAAATAAAATACTTGGCATTTCTATTTTTGACAAAGATGCATGCACTGGACTGTGATGTGCTCCAGAAGAGTGCTCATCTGTTTCATCTCCTGCTAACGCAGAAATAGAAAATTTAGAATTACTATAAATCTCTGCAAAAGTTGCAACCACAGCTAAAGACAACATCATACCTACATAAGGTGGTAAATGTGTTACTGTCTTAAATACGGGTACAAATAAAATAGATCCCAATCCTAAATATAACATTCTAGCACTGTGTTGACTTTTTGGTTTTTCCACTTCGTTTTCATCAAACTCAATATCTCCTTTAAAAGCTGGTAAAAATGTTGCTATAAAAGAAGGTACAAGCATACATAATAAAGAAGGTATAAACAAATAGGTAAATAACATACTAGTACTTACTTTATCACCAATCCACAACATAGTGGTCGTTACATCTCCAATAGGAGAAAAAGCACCTCCTGCATTTGCAGCAATGATTGTTAAACCTGCAAACCAAATTCTATCTTCTCTCTTTTTAACAATTTTCTGTAAAATTGAAATTAATACGATTGTCGCCGTAAGATTATCAATAATGGCAGATAAAATAAAAGCTAATATAGAGAACATCCAAAGTAATTTCTTTTTACTTTTAAAGTTCACATATCCTTTAATCGTAGAAAATCCATCGAAATAATCGATTATTTCAACAATAGTCATGGCTCCTAAAAGGAACACTAATATTTCTGCTGTTTTACCTAAATGATGCAACAGTGTTTCTTCTACTAAATGTAATTTATCATCATGCACCATCTCTGCAAAACCTTCTACGAGACTGTGCTGACTAGAATCAAACCATTGTGTGAAATTATCTACACCTAAAGCAACAAGTGCCCAACAAACCGCCATCATAATTAAAGCCGGTATAAGTTTATCTAATTTCAAGTTATGCTCTAAGGTAATTGCTAAATACCCCATCACAAATACTATAATAATTATTGATTCCATATTTTATTATTTAATTTACATCAATTGTTTTAGCGCTATTTCGAAAGCAGTTGAACATATTTTAGTTTTCGAAGTGCTTTGTTCATACGTTTTTTGCAATGCTTTTTTGATAATATTAGAAGTATCATCAAAAATGGCTTTATCTACCATTGGTAAAGTAACTCTTGCTTCCATTAAATAAGCAAATACTCTAGCAATACCACAGTTTGAGATAAAGTCTGGCAATAAACTTAAATGATTATCTGTATACTCCATTATAGGTCCAAAGAAAATTTCTTTATCTGCAAAAGGAACATTTGCTCCTGGAGATATTACCTCCAAGCCCGAATCTATCATTTTTTGTACTTGATCCTTAGAAACCAATCTTGAGGCTGCAGCAGGAATAAAAATTTCTGCAGGTAAACTCCATATTTTATTGTTAATTTCTTCAAAAGAAACCATTTTTTCAGAAACCAATGTGTTGCCGTTTTTCCCTAAAAATAAAGCAGTCATTTCTTCCATAGAGAATCCTTCTTCATTGATAACTCCTCCGTCTCTATCTATAATTCCTACAACTTTAGCACCTAATTGTGTTAGGTAGTATGCAGCTGCAGAGCCCACATTTCCAAATCCTTGTACGATTGCTCTTTTCCCTTCAAGATTACCACCATAAATAGCGTAATAATGCTTTACTGCCTCTGCAACACCATAACCAGTTAACATATCTGCAACGGTATATTTCCTTGAAAGATCTGGCGAAAACTGCTTATCTTCTATCACTTTAATTACGCCTAAACGCAATTGTCCAATTCTATTGATTTTATCTGCTACTGTTGGTTTAAAATGCCCATTAAAAATACCTTCTTGTGGATGCCAAACTCCACAATCTTCTGTAATTGGGATTACATCTTTATCGGCATCTACATTTAAATCTCCACCAGTTCCGTAATAATGTTTTAACAATGGTGTAACTGCTTTATACCAGCGCTCTAGAACTCCTCTTTTTCTGGGGTCATTCGGATTGAAATTAATTCCGGATTTTGCACCACCAATTGCGGGTCCTGAAACAGTAAACTTCACTTCCATTGTTTTAGCTAGAGATAATACTTCATTCATATCTAAGCCTTCTCTCATTCTTGTACCACCACCAGCAGCACCGCCTCGTAAAGAATTTATTACCACCCAACCTTCTGCAACTGTTTCTTGATCTTTCCAATGAAAAACAATTTCTGGCTGTTTATTCTCGTACTTTTTTAATAATTCTTTCATCTTATTTGTTTAAAATATTTCAACTTAATTTCTATTTTATTTTATTCGATTTTTACGACATTTTCGTTTTTAGAAAAGTTAAAGTTGATTCATTTTTTTAAATAGTTAGAAATTAATATTAGACATACTTATGTCCACAAATTTAATATAAAAAATACAGTTTTTGTCACTTTTTAAATTAAAAACTAAGGCAAACAAACAACACCAGATGAATGGTTTTTATCAGCACCAGTTACACTTTTTAGACAATTAATCTGATTATCAATCTTTAACACCCCTAATAAAGCAAAAATCAAGGCTTCTTTGTAGTTAATTAGGGTATCTGACGCCTGCACAATCTTAATATTTGAGTAGTTTTCAATTTCCTGTATCAAAAAAGAATTAAAAACACCGCCTCCGGTTATTAAGACAGAATCTGAATCTTTTATGATTTTTGATATCTGAATTGCAATATGTGCTACAAAAGTTCTTAAAATTGAAGCAACATCTTCTTCAATTGCGTCTATTAAAGGAAATATTTCTTGTTGCACCCATTCTAAGCCCAGAGACTTGGGCGCTTCTTTAGTATAAAAAGCTAGTGTGTTTAATTTTTCTAAAAGAGATTTATTCAGCTGTCCTTCTGAAGCAATACTGCCATCTGCGTCATATTCTAAACCTATTTTATTTGCATAATGGTTTAAAACAATATTTACCGGACAAATATCAAAAGCAATTCTCTTACTTTCTTTCTTAAAAGATACATTAGAAAATCCACCCAAATTAAGACAAAAATCATATTTAGAAAACAACAATTCATCACCAATAGGAACTAAAGGAGCTCCTTGCCCGCCTAGCTTTACATCTTGTGTTCTAAAATCAGACACTACTTTTTGTTGTGTTATTTTTGCGATTTCTACCCCAGAACCAATCTGTAAAGTAATTCCTTCTTCTGGTTGATGCAGCACTGTATGACCATGAGATGCTATAAAATCTATTTCTGTGATCTTATAGTTCAAAATAAAATCAACAAGCACACTCCCTAAATGTTTGCCATAAACAACATCTAAATCTAATAATGCATCTGAAGAGAGGTGAATTGCCTGCTGCAGGAGCAGCTTCCATTCTGTTGTATAAGAAACTGTTTCTGCATGTATAATCTCAAAAAATGAATACTCATTTTTTAAGAACTTTACATAGACTAAATCAATACCATCTAGAGAAGTTCCAGACATTAGCCCGATCGCAAAAATCTCTTTTTTATTCATAATCGTAAAATTAACAAATGTCTCTTGAAAATAGGTTACGAAATCGATATCTTTGTCGCAGAATATTATAATTATCATAAAAATATAGCATGAATTTTAGTTTAACAGAAGAACACATCATGATTCGGGATGCTGCAAGAGGTTTTGCAGAAACAGAATTACTACCAGGAGTTATAGAAAGAGACAATAAGCAAGAATTTCCGAAAGAATTAGTAAAAAAAATGGGAGATCTTGGTTTTATGGGAATTATGGTAGACCCAAAATACGGAGGGAGCGGAATGGATGCGATCTCATATGTATTAATCATGGAAGAACTTTCTAAAATTGATGCTTCTGCCTCTGTTATCGTTTCTGTAAACAACTCTTTAGTTTGTTACGGCCTTGAAAGCTATGGTTCTGAAACTCAAAAACAAAAATATTTAACAAAGTTAGCAACAGGCGAATTTGTTGGTGCCTTCTGCTTAAGCGAACCAGAAGCAGGTTCAGATGCTACCTCGCAAGCAACAACAGCAGAAGACAAAGGAGACCATTATCTTATTAATGGAACAAAAAACTGGATTACTAGTGGTGGACGTGCAGACGTTTATTTGGTAATTGCCCAAACAGATAGAGAAAAAGGTCATAAAGGGATTAATGCTTTTATTGTAGAAAAAGGAGCAGAAGGTTTTGATGTGGGGCCAAAAGAAGACAAATTAGGAATTCGCGGTTCAGACACACATACCCTGCAATTTAACGATGTAAAGGTGCCAAAAGAAAACAGAATTGGTGAAGATGGATTCGGATTTAAATTCGCTATGAAAACACTTTCTGGAGGTAGAATTGGTATTGCTGCACAAGCTTTAGGAATTGCAGCTGGGGCGTATGAATTGGCTTTAAAATACTCTAAAGAACGAAAAGCGTTTGGTACAGAAATTTGCAATCATCAAGCAATTGCGTTTAAATTAGCAGACATGCATACAGAAATTGAAGCTGCAAGAATGTTGGTTATGAAAGCTGCCTGGGACAAAGACCAAGGGAATAATTATGACATGTCTTCTGCTATGGCAAAACTATATGCTTCTAAAGTAGCTATGGAGCACACTGTTGAAGCTGTTCAGATTCACGGAGGAAATGGTTTTGTAAAGGATTACCATGTAGAACGATTAATGAGAGATGCCAAAATTACACAGATTTATGAAGGAACATCTGAAATTCAGAAAATTGTAATTTCTAGAGGAATCATAAAGGGATAATTTACTCCTTATATATACTATTTCAAAATCCATCTTATTATAAGATGGATTTTTATTTTCGGTCTGTTTTGAGAAAAACAGAAACCGTACTCATTATTTCTTTTTAAATGAATCTTATTGAAGTTTACTTTGTTATAAAATGAAGCAATCTCATAATTAAAAATACTACTTGGTCGTGCTTTCTCTAAAACATATAGCACGCTTCACTTGACATAAGGACTCCGCTAATTAAGCGCTAAAGAGCGTATCAAAAAACTATAAGTCTAGCTTAATATTATACAATTGCAAACCAGAAGAAGGGGCTATATTCCTTAAGAACATTCTGTCATTATCCTCTTGCAAAGAAGCTTCAACAAAATCTAGATCAAGATTACCTTTACCAACCTCAAATAAAGTCGCCATCATTAAACGTATCTGATACCGCAAAAAACCAGTTCCTTTCACCTTTAATATATAAGATGTTTCAGGAAAAAAATTTGCAGTTAATATATCATTCTTTACAATTTCACAAGATTGTATCGTTCTTTTAAATATTGTTTGCGCACTTGGTTTGGTACAATATTTATGAAAATAATGTTCACCCTCGAATAGTTTTGATGCTTTCACCATACTATCAATATCTAAAATCTCATCAATATTCACAATAAAGGGCGCAGCAAAAGGATGGTTCTTTTCACCAAAAGAGAAATAATAATGGTACTCTTTTGTCTTAGAAACCTGTATTATATTAAAGCTAGTTGCTACTTTTTGCACTGATACTGCTCGAAAGTCAGGAGAAAAATTAGAGTTTAAAGAATTTATAAATAAAGCTTCATCAATTTCGGTGTCTCTAAAGAGCTGCAAATAGTAAGAATTTGCAGATACCTTTGCATCTGTTCTACCCACACCAATAGTTTTATAGAGTGCGTCCTCAAAAACATAGGACAAAGATTTATCTACCATATCATGTAAAGTTTTTGCATTTGTCTGTTTTTGCCAACCAGAAAAACGAAAACCTAAGAATTCTAAACAAATTAAATAAGAAAATGAATATTTCATAGGTGCAAAAGTACAATAATTACAAATTTTTTTACAAAAGATGCATTTTTATGAATATCTCAAAATTTTACTACATTTTCTTATGAACCCAACATTTTAGACCTTTAAAAAACAACAAAATATACTTATCTTAATTTTACCCCCTTTTTTTTAAGGGTATGCCTCTAAATAATGGTCTATTTAAAAAAACACCCCCTTGTTAATTTAAAATAAATATATACTTTTGATACATATTTATTAATCAACACAACAATCAACAAATATTAAGAATCATGAAAAAAATCATTTTTACAGCTTTATTAGCAGTGAGTTTCATTGCGACAGCACAGGAAGAAGAAAAAGGAACGTTTACTTTAAGCGGAACCGTAGACGTATATGGCACTGCTAATTTCGCAGATGGCTCAGGAACTCCTGGAATATTAATTGCAAGCCCAGAGAACGCAAATGGATTTGGATTAGGTTTTGCAAATACTGTATTTGCTTACGAAAAAGGAAAAGCTGGAGTTGTAGCTGATATTGCTTTTGGTCCTAAAGCTGATGACGCAAATTTAGCTGGAGCAATCAACCAATTATATGCTTTCTACAATGTAAGTGACAAAGTAACTTTTACTGCTGGTCAGTTTAATACTTTTTTAGGGTATGAGGTAATTTCTCCTGCAGCTAACTTTAACTACACTGTATCTTACTTATTTAATGCAGGTCCTTTTTCTCACACTGGTATTAAGATGGATTATACTGCATCTGAAGATTTATCTTTTATGTTGGCTTTAACAAATTCTCACGCTATATCAAGTGCTGATGGAAATGTTGGCGGTGAACTGCAATTTGGGGCACAAGTTGGCTACAAAGGTCAATTCTTAAACTTTATTTATGGAGGTGTTGACGGAAGTGGTATTACTGATAATATTTTTGTTGATTATACTGGAGGATTTGATTTATCTGATTCTTTCTTTGTAGGTGTAAATGCTGCTTACTCTAACTCTTCTGACGCTGACGCTGGTTATCAAGGTGCCGCTTTGTACTTACAAAACACTTTTTCAGACAGTTTCGCTCTAGGTTTGAGACCAGAATTTTTTACTTACACTTCTGGTGCAGGAGATACAAGTGTTACTGCATTTACTTTAACTGCGAACACTTCATTAACTGAAAACTTAAAATTGATTACCGATTTACGATTTGATAATTCAGATGATTTCATCATTGAAGCTTTTCCAACAGAGAAAAGTGTATCTGCATTAACGATTGCTGCAGTGTACTCTTTCTAAAGAAGACCACTAAAAAAATCAACCTGCGAAGGTCAGACTTCGTAGGTTCTCAAAAACTAACTAAAATTTTATAACTATGAGTTTATTCTTAACATTATTACAAGATTCTCCAGCATCAGAAGTTACCAAGGCTGTTGAACAAATCAATGGTGATATGGGAATGCTTTGGATGCTAATTGCAGGTATCTTAGTCTTCTTAATGCAAGCAGGTTTTACATTAGTAGAGTCTGGTATGACCAGAGCAAAAAACGCGGTAAATATCGCAATGAAAAACATATTAGACATCTGTGTAGGTTCTATAACCTTCTGGCTAGTTGGTTACTCTCTAATGTATGGAGACACTTCTAACGGATGGTTCTTCTGGAGTGGTTTATTCCAAGGTGAAGGTGCAGATTTATTCTTTCAAACAATGTTTGCAGCAACTACTGCAACAATCGTTTCTGGAGCTATCGCAGGTAGAACAAAATATTCAACATATATTATTTTCTCACTTGTCATGACAGCTGTTATCTATCCAATTTCTGGAGGATGGGAATGGAATGGAGGTTGGTTAAATGATACTGCTGGTTTCATGCCTGCAGAATTTATTGACTTTGCTGGTTCTTCAATTGTACACTCTGTAGGTGGATGGGCCGCATTAGTAGCTGCATTTATGGTAGGTCCTAGAATTGGGAAATATGTAAACGGTAAAGTTTTACCAATTCCTGGTCACAATCAAGTTTTAGCAACTTTAGGGGTATTTATCCTCTGGTTTGGTTGGTTTGGTTTTAATGGTGGATCTCAATTAGCTTGGGGTGGTGCTGACGCTATTGGTGCGTCAACAGTAGTCTTACTTACAAACTTAGCAGCTGCAGCTGGTGGACTAGGTGCTTTAATTACTACTTGGATTTGGTACGGAAAACCAAACTTAGCGCAAACTTTAAATGGTTGTTTAGCTGGTTTAGTTAGTATTACTGCAGGTTGTGGAAATATGACTGCCGGTGGTGCTGTTTTAGCAGGTTTAATTGGAGGTATTATTGTAGTTTTTTCAATTGAATTTATAGAAAAGAAATTAAAAATTGATGATGCAATTGGCGCAGCTTCTGTCCACGGCGTTGCCGGTGTTTGGGGAACTTTAGTTATTGGTCTTTGGGGCGTAGACGGTGATACTGGTATTGGATTATTTAATGGTGGTGGAGCTGCCCAATTAGGTGCGCAAGCAATTGGAGTTTTAGCATATGCTGTTTGGGCCATTACTTTATCTTTTATTGTATTAGGTATTTTAAAAGCAACTATAGGCTTAAGAGTTTCCAAAGAAGTAGAAATTGAAGGTTTAGATATTTCTGAACATGGTTCTATTGCTTACCCTGGTAAAAGAGTAAGAGACTTTGAAGACGACAAATAAGGAATTATTTTAAAATTCAAAAACAATAAAAATCACACAACTTTTAAAGTTGTGTGATTTTCCACATAAAAGTATTTTACCATTAAATATAGAATAATTAACTAAAACTAAATAATTATAAAATGAAGAAAATTGAAGCTGTAATAAGAAAATCTAAATACAGAGCCGTAAAAGAAGCATTGCACGAAGTAGGTGTAAACTTTTTTTCTTACTGGGATGTTACTGGATTAGGAAATGAAAAAGAAGGTCATGTCTATAGAGGCATTTCTTATAGCACAAGTGATATCCAAAGAAGGTATATATCTATTGTTGTAAATGATGATTTTGAAGAAATTACCATTAAAACAATTCTTAAATCCTCTAGTACTGGTGAGGTTGGTGACGGTAAAATTTTTGTAAGTGACATCAAAGAAGCTTATAGAATTAGAACCGGAGAAAAAGGAGGGAAAACTTTAAATTAAAAAATTACAATACGTATTATTATGGAATTACTAACAATAAATAACGTGTGGATGATGATCTGTACGGCGCTCGTTTTTTTTATGCATTTAGGTTTTGCATTTCTAGAGATTGGTTTGACAAGACAAAAAAACACAATTAATATACTATTTAAAAATATTTTCATCATTACTGTTGGCCTACTATTATATGCTTTAGTTGGCTTTAATTTAATGTATCCAAATTGGGGAGCAAATTCTGCAGGGTATCTAGGAGATTTTATATTCGGAATTTCTGAACCTTTAAAAAATGGCACATTAGATTTAGCATATAACCAAGGGTACACCTATTGGACAGATTTCTTATTTCAAGGAATGTTTGCTGCAACTGCTGCAACCATAGTTTCTGGAGCTGTAGCGGAAAGAATGAAAATTCTACCTTTTATGATTTTTACAGTTTTATATGTAGGTTTCGTATATCCAATTGCAGGTTCTTGGAAATGGGGTGGCGGATTTTTAGATCAATTAGCAACACCTTTTTATGATTTTGCAGGTTCAACATTAGTGCATTCTGTTGGAGGTTGGGCAGCATTAGTAGCTGTTTCCTTACTAGGCGCTAGAATTGGAAAATTTGAAAATGGAAAAACACAGGCTATCCCTGGACACAATATACCTATTGCTACTGCAGGTGTTTTAATTCTTTGGTTAGGTTGGTTTGGTTTTAACGGCGGTTCTGTATTATCAGCAGATCCAGAATTAACATCTATCACATTAGTAACAACTTGCCTGGCTGCTGCTGCTGGTGGTGTGGTGGCTGTATTGGCTTCAACAATTATGTATAAAAACTTAGATTTAACCATGTTCTTAAACGGAATTTTAGGTGGCTTAGTTGGTATTACTGCTGGTGCAGATCAAATGTCTCCAATGGATGCAATCTTAATTGGAGCTGTAGCCGGTGTATTAATTGTTTTTGCTGTAAGTTTAATTGACAAGTTAAAATTAGACGATCCAGTTGGGGCAATTGCAGTGCATCTCGTTTGTGGTATCTGGGGCACACTAGCTGTTGGTCTTTTTGGCAACTTAGCAAGTGGAGCACAGTTTTTAAGTCAGCTTATAGGAGTAGCCTGTTATGCTGTTTTCTGCATCGCAACCTCTTTCATTATTATTTTCACGCTAAAGAAAACAATAGGAATAAGAGTTAGTGAAAAAGAAGAAGTAGAAGGTTTAGATGCGCATGAACACGGTATGGATGCGTATCCAGATTTTAGATTAAACGAGTACTAAAAATTACATTTTATAAAAAGAAACGTCTTTAAAGTTAATATTTTAGAGACGTCTTCTTTATTTTTATGAATTTCACATTTAAAATCAATTTAATTATCATAAATAAATATTTGATACTATTATTTTATTTTCATCACAAAAATTGCACTAAAAGAGCCTAAGTATTGAATTATATTCAACAAAATCCATAGATTTGTATATATAATTTAATACAAAATGGAGAAACAAGGCTTATATTTACCCGAGTTTGAACACGAAAATTGCGGAGCAGGATTCATTTGTAATTTAAATGGAGAAAAGACAAATCAAATTATACATGATGCTTTAGAGATACTAGTAAAACTAGAACATAGAGGTGGTGTTAGTTCTGATGGGAAAACAGGGGATGGCGCAGGTTTATTAATAGATATTCCTCATAAATATTTTAAAAGAGTTTGTGATTTCTCTATTCCAATCCAAAGAGAATATGCTGTAGCTATGGTTTTTTTACCAAAGGTTATAAATCAATATAATTTTTGTAAAACTACATTTGAAAACGAGGTAAAAGCGCAGGGACTTTCTATTTTAGGGTGGAGAGAAGTACCTGTAGACTCTGCGCAATTAGGGCCTATTGCATTAGCATCAGAGCCAAATATTGAACAATTTTTTATTGGTAAAACGGATGAAATTGACGAAGCTACCTTTAAAGCTAAATTATATGCCGCAAGAAAAATAACAGAACACGAAATTAGAAAATCTAAAATTTCTGAAAGTATCTATTTTTATGTTTCTAGTGCTTCTTTAACTACAATAATATATAAAGGTATTATAATGCCAGAAGACATTGGCCCTTATTATAAAGACCTACAAGAAATAGATTTAGTTACCCGTTTAGCACTTGTACATCAGCGTTTTTCTACAAATACAATGCCTACTTGGGAGCTTGCGCAACCGTTTAGATTGATGTGCCAGAATGGAGAAATAAATACATTACGTGGAAATGTAAGTAGAATGCGTGTTCGTGAGGAAATTATGAAAAGTGATGTTTTCGGACCACAAATAGAAAAGTTATTCCCCATAATTTTACCAGGAAAATCTGATTCTGCCTCTATGGATATGGTTGTGGAATTATTAACGCACACCGGGCGTTCATTGCCAGAGATTATGATGATGATGATTCCTGAAGCTTGGGAAAAACATAAAACAATGTCTAAAGAGCGAAAAGCTTTTTATGAATACAACAGTTGTATTATGGAGCCCTGGGATGGCCCTGCCTCTGTGCCTTTTACAGATGGAGATTATATTGGTGCCTTATTAGATAGAAACGGATTAAGACCTTCTAGATATACCATTACGAAAAGTGGTAAACTAATTATGTCTTCAGAAATTGGAGTGGTAGATGTTGCACCAGAAGATGTAAAAGCACACGGCAGATTAGAACCAGGAAAGATGTTCTTGGTAGACATGAATGAAGGTAGAATTATTCAGGATGAAGAAATTAAAAGTAAAATTGTATTAGAAAGACCTTATCAAGAGTGGTTAGATAATACCCGTTTATATTTAAAAGACGTGCCATATACGAGCGAAACATGTCCTATAGAAACCATTGATATTAAGACCCGTCAGCGTTTATTTAATTATACTTTTGAAGACATTCAAGAAGTAATAACACCAATGGCACAAGTTGGTAAAGAAGCCCTAACTTCTATGGGAATAGACACTCCTTTAGCTGTTTTATCTGACAGACCTCAGTTAATATCAAACTACTTTAAACAATTATTTGCACAAGTTACAAATCCTCCTTTAGACGGTATTCGTGAAGAAATCGTAACAGATATTAGTTTAAATTTAGGAAAAGATAGAAATATTTTCAGTATTACCGATCGACAGTGTCGAAAATTAAAAATTCAAAATCCTGTTATTTCGAATGCAGATTTAGAAAAAATTAGAAATATAGAGGTAGAGAGTTTTAAAGCTGCGACGATTCAAATTTTGTATCCAAAAGCACAAGGTTTAAATGGATTAGAAGATGCTTTAGATCAAATAGTTGTTCAGATTGAAAAAGCAATTGACAACAAAAACAATATTATAATTTTATCAGACAGAGGTGTAAACCAAGAGTTTGCTCCTATTCCAGCTTTGTTGGCATGTTCTTTTGTTAATCATCAATTAAATAGATTAAGGAAACGTTCTTATTTCGATATTATAATTGAATCTGCAGAACCACGTGAACCACATCATTTTGCTACATTATTTGGCTACGGTGCAAGTGCCATTAATCCTTATATGGTAAACGAAATTATTAGAATGCAAGTAAAAGAAGGCTTCATTACTGATATGGACGAGCAGCAGGCGGTTGATAACTTCAACATAGCTATTGGAAAAGGAATTCTAAAAGTAATGAATAAAATAGGTATCTCTACGTTACACTCTTACAGAGGTTCTCAAATTTTCGAGATCGTAGGATTCAACTCCCAATTTGTAGAGAAATATTTCCCATATACTGCATCCAGAATAGAGGGTATTGGGTTGTATGAAATTGAAAAAGAAATTGATCAGCGTTATAAACAAGCGTATCCAGATAATAAAATTGACAAAAATTTAGGTTTAAATGTTGGTGGAGAATATAGATGGAGAAGAAACGGGGAACGTCATTTATTTAACCCAACGACTATTTCTAAATTACAACAAGCGGTTCGATTAAGTGATCAAGATAGTTACAATATCTATGCAGAAGCTATTAATGAGCAAGCGGAAAGCTTAATGACTATTCGTGGATTATTTCAGTTTGATAATCTAGACCCTATTCCTTTAGAAGAGGTAGAACCTTGGACAGAGATTGTGAAACGTTTTAAAACAGGTGCAATGTCCTATGGGTCTATTTCTAGAGAAGCACACGAAAATTTAGCAATTGCAATGAATAGAATTGGAGGTAAATCTAATTCTGGTGAAGGTGGTGAGGATAGAAAACGATTCCAGAAAGATGTAAATGGTGATAGCCGAAACTCTGCTATTAAACAAGTTGCCTCCGGAAGATTTGGAGTAACTTCTCATTATCTAACAAATGCAAAAGAGATTCAAATTAAAATGGCGCAAGGCGCAAAGCCTGGTGAAGGTGGACAACTACCAGGTTATAAAGTTTTACCATGGATTGCTGAAGCAAGAAACTCAACTCCTTTTGTAGGACTTATTTCTCCGCCTCCACATCACGATATTTATTCAATTGAAGATTTAGCTCAATTAATTTATGATTTAAAAAATGCGAATCGTGAAGCTAGAATTAATGTAAAATTAGTTTCTGAAGTTGGTGTAGGTACAATTGCTGCTGGAGTTGCAAAAGCAAAAGCAGATGTTGTCTTAATTGCTGGTTATGACGGCGGTACAGGTGCATCTCCTTTAACATCTTTAAAACATGCAGGTTTGCCATGGGAACTTGGTTTAGCCGAGGCACAGCAAACTTTGGTTTTAAATAATTTAAGAAGTAGAATTGTAGTAGAGTGCGATGGTCAATTAAAAACAGGGAGAGATGTTGCTATTGCCGCATTATTAGGAGCAGAAGAATTCGGATTTGCAACAGCTCCACTAGTTGCCTCTGGCTGTATTATGATGCGTAAATGTCATTTAAACACCTGTCCAGTTGGTATAGCTACTCAAGATAAAGACCTGCGTAAAAATTTTAAAGGTACCCCAGAACATGTAATTAACTACTTCTTTTATGTTGCTGAAGAATTAAGGTTAATTATGGCGCAACTAGGTTTTAGAACTTTAGAGGAAATGGTTGGTCAAACACATAAAATCAACTCTAATAAAGCTGTAAAACATTATAAAGCAAAAGGTTTAGATTTATCTAGTATTTTATATAGACCAGAAGCTTATAGAAAAATGACGGTTCGAAATACAGAACAACAAGACCATAATTTAGAAGGAGTTTTAGACTTTACTATATTGAAAGACTCTCATAGAGCTTTATACAGAAAAGAAAAAATGAATCTTGCATATCCCATCAAAAACACAAATAGAACTGTTGGTGCAATCGTTAGTAATGAAATTTCAAAAATATATGGACATTTAGGCTTACCTGAAGATACATTAAATATTAATTTTACTGGTTCTGCAGGACAGAGTTTTGGAGCATTCGGAGCATTTGGGTTGACGTTTATTTTAGACGGAAATACGAATGACTATTTAGGAAAAGGATTATCAGGGGCAAAATTAATTATTAAGAAACCCGCCAAAGCAGATTTCTTAGCTGAAAACAATATAATTGTAGGTAACGTTTGTATGTTCGGAGCGGTAGACGGACAAGCATATATAAACGGAATTGCAGGTGAACGCTTTGCTGTTCGTAATTCTGGTGCAACCGCAGTAGTGGAAGGTGTTGGAGATCACTGTTGTGAATACATGACCGGTGGTAAAGTAATTGTAATAGGTAAAACTGGTAGAAACTTTGCGGCAGGAATGAGCGGTGGTATTGCGTATGTATACGATCCAGAAAATAAATTTGTAAATGGTCTTTGTAATACAGAAACCATAGAATTTGAGAAAATTTGTGCAGAAGATGCAGCAGATTTAAAAATAAATTTAGCAAAACATGTTTTATACACGGATAGTAAAAAAGGTACTGAACTATTAGCAGATTGGGATACAAGTTTAAAAAACTTTATAAAAGTAATGCCAACAGAATACAAAAAAGCTTTATTACGTTTAGAAACAGAAGAACCAATGTTCGAAGAATTAACAATAGCATAATGTCATGGGAAAAATAACAGGATTTAAAGAGTTCGAAAGACAAGATGAAACCTACACCTCTGTAAAAGACCGTGTGAAAAACTATAAAGAATTTACAATACCTCTGAACGAAAAAGACCTTTCGAAACAAGGTTCCCGCTGCATGGATTGCGGTATTCCTTTCTGCCACAGTGGATGTCCATTAGGAAATCTAATTCCCGATTTTAACCATATGGTACATCAAGGAGAGTGGAAAAAAGCATCATGGATATTACATTCAACCAATAATTTTCCGGAATTTACTGGAAGATTATGCCCTGCCCCGTGTGAACAAGCGTGTGTACTAGGTATTATTGAAGACCCTGTTTCCATTGAAAATATTGAAAAAAACATAGTAGAAAGAGCATTTAAAGAAGGATGGATAAAACCCCAACCACCAAAATCAAGAACAGATAAAACCATAGCTGTCATTGGTTCTGGCCCTGCCGGTTTAGCTGCTGCACAGCAATTAAATAGAGCTGGGCATTTAGTTACCGTTTTTGAACGAGATGATGAAGTTGGTGGACTGTTACGTTATGGAATCCCAAACTTTAAAATGGAGAAAGGTATAATTGACAGAAGAATAGCAATCTTAGAAGCTGAAGGAATTATATTTAAAACAAATATCAATGTAGGAGTAAATTATGATGTGAAAGATTTGAAGTCCTTTGACTCCATTGTTTTATGCGGTGGTTCAACAGAAAAACGTAGTTTACCTACCTTAGGTATAGAAGCAGAGGGTGTTGTACAAGCTATGGATTTTTTAACTCAGCAAACAAAAGCATTATTTGGAAAAGAAGTAAAAGATCAAATAATGGCCACTGATAAAGATGTAATTGTAATTGGAGGTGGTGATACAGGATCAGACTGTATAGGTACATCTAATAGGCATGGCGCTAAGTCCGTAGTAAATTTTGAAATTATGCCGAAGCCTCCAGGCCATCGTTCGGCGAAAACACCTTGGCCATTTTGGCCCTTGCAATTAAAAACATCCTCTTCTCACAAAGAAGGAGCAGATCGTAACTGGTTAATTAATACAAAAGAATTTGTAAAAGATACTAATGGAAAATTAATAGCTCTAAAGACCGTAAATGTAGAATGGAAAATGGTTCTAGGAGAAAAACCAGAATTAATTGAAATTGCAGGTACTGAAAAAACATGGCCATGTGATTTAGCATTACTAGCATTAGGTTTTACCGGACCGGAAAGCACGTTGGCAGACAAGTTAGGTTTGAACACTGACGCGCGTTCTAATTACAAAGCGACCTATGGAAAATATCAAACAAATGTTTCCAACATATTTACAGCTGGTGATATGCGTCGTGGACAATCTCTAATAGTTTGGGCTATTTCAGAAGGTAGAGAAGCTGCAAGACAAGTAGATATATTTCTAATGGGTAAGTCAGAGTTACCATCTAAAGATATTGCTGGCGATCTAATTGCAATGTAGATTTACAATCATAAAAATAACTATCGAAAAAGATAATTTACCTTACCCTTTATTTTTTAAACTAATTCATAATGAATATTACTTACGTCTGTAAGCAAACTATATTAAATACTAAAAACCTACTTTAACTATATCTGTTATCCATAGCATAGTATAGCTTTACTTTTTCACATAAAAAAACCTCATATCTTTCGATATGAGGTTTTATAAATCTTGTAATTCCAAGATTAAGAAAGGCGGCGACCTACTCTCCCACATAAATGCAGTACCATCGGCGCTATTGGGCTTAACTTCTCTGTTCGAGATGGGAAGAGGTGAGCCCCAATGCAATAACCACCCTAAGATTTTCAGTTGAACCAGGTTCAACCGTATAAATTAACATATGGTAAAATAATATTGTAAGATCGAATAAAAAAAGAGTGTCTCTCCCGTCTTGCGACGGGAGAAGCGTACATAAGTCTATGGGTTATTAGTATCACTTGGCTATGACATTACTGCCTTTACACCTGTGACCTATCAACGTTGTAATCTCCAACGACCCTTTAAAGAAATCTCATCTTG
>FUWD013232491.1_pt1:0-2500 | contig 31060 bp, 22 predicted proteins | sample 1063281 | NCBI WGS metagenome assembly FUWD01 (sample SAMEA79048168, study PRJEB19326) | metagenome | biome: marine | reverse complement strand
CGTAACAACATTGGTTTGGGCTGTTCCGCGTTCGCTCGCCACTACTAACGGAATCACTATTGTTTTCTCTTCCTCCGGTTACTTAGATGTTTCAGTTCACCGGGTTTACCCCTATTGCTAGGTGACATGTCTTCAACATGCCGGGTTGCCCCATTCGGATATCTACGGATCAAAAGGTATGTGCCCCTCCCCGTAGCTTTTCGCAGCTTATCGCGTCCTTCGTCGTCTCTGAGAGCCTAGGCATCCGCCATACGCCCTTACTTAACTTATTGTACTTTTTGCTGTAACATAAATGCTACAATGAACTCTTTTATTCTTTATAAAAAAATTTTTAATCTGTCTAGAATACTGCTATTCTAAACATCTCTATCTATTTGATTCTTACGATATCATTTTACCAATATGTCAATGAACTTTCTATATAATAAACAAAATGTCTACTATATATAGTAATAGATCTAAACCTATAACTATTTGTGGAGAATATCGGAGTCGAACCGATGACCTCTTGCGTGCAAGGCAAGCGCTCTAGCCAACTGAGCTAATCCCCCTTTTGTAATCCCGAATTAGAATTCAGAATTATAAATTTAGAATTATCTAGCTTCTAGAATTTCCTTAATACTACCTATTTGTAGTCCCGGGCAGACTCGAACTGCCGACCTCTACATTATCAGTGTAGCGCTCTAACCAGCTGAGCTACGAGACTATAATAGCTTAATACTTGTTTTATAAAATTAACAGCAAAGAGTAAAAATGAACCTTTTGTAACTCACCATCTTTCTCTAGAAAGGAGGTGTTCCAGCCGCACCTTCCGGTACGGCTACCTTGTTACGACTTAGCCCTAGTTACCAGTTTTACCCTAGGCGGCTCCTTGCGGTGACCGACTTCAGGCACTCCCAGCTTCCATGGCTTGACGGGCGGTGTGTACAAGGCCCGGGAACGTATTCACCGGATCATGGCTGATATCCGATTACTAGCGATTCCAGCTTCACGGAGTCGAGTTGCAGACTCCGATCCGAACTGTGATATGGTTTGTAGATTCGCTCTCTGTTGCCAGATGGCTGCTCATTGTCCATACCATTGTAGCACGTGTGTGGCCCAGGACGTAAGGGCCGTGATGATTTGACGTCATCCCCACCTTCCTCTCTACTTGCGTAGGCAGTCTCGTTAGAGTCCCCATCATAACATGCTGGCAACTAACGACAGGGGTTGCGCTCGTTATAGGACTTAACCTGACACCTCACGGCACGAGCTGACGACAACCATGCAGCACCTTGTAATCTGTCCGAAGAAAACTCTATCTCTAAAGCTGTCAGACTACATTTAAGCCCTGGTAAGGTTCCTCGCGTATCATCGAATTAAACCACATGCTCCACCGCTTGTGCGGGCCCCCGTCAATTCCTTTGAGTTTCAGTCTTGCGACCGTACTCCCCAGGTGGGATACTTATCACTTTCGCTTAGTCACTGAGATAAATCCCAACAACTAGTATCCATCGTTTACGGCGTGGACTACCAGGGTATCTAATCCTGTTCGCTCCCCACGCTTTCGTCCCTCAGCGTCAGTACATACGTAGTAGACTGCTTCGCAATCGGTATTCTGTGTAATATCTATGCATTTCACCGCTACACTACACATTCTATCTACTTCCATATGACTCAAGTCAACCAGTATCAAAGGCAGTTCCATAGTTGAGCTATGGGATTTCACCTCTGACTTAATCGACCGCCTGCGGACCCTTTAAACCCAATGATTCCGGATAACGCTCGGACCCTCCGTATTACCGCGGCTGCTGGCACGGAGTTAGCCGGTCCTTATTCTTACAGTACCGTCAAGCTGGTATACATACCAGTGTTTCTTCCTGTATAAAAGTAGTTTACAACCCATAGGGCATTCTTCCTACACGCGGCATGGCTGGATCAGAGTCTCCTCCATTGTCCAATATTCCTCACTGCTGCCTCCCGTAGGAGTCTGGTCCGTGTCTCAGTACCAGTGTGGGGGATCTCCCTCTCAGGACCCCTACCTATCGCTGTCTTGGTAAGCCGTTACCTTACCAACTAACTAATAGGACGCATAGCCATCTTTTACCGATAAATCTTTAATTAAATATTCATGCGAATACTCAATACTATGAGGCATTAATCTTCATTTCTAAAGGCTATTCCTCTGTAAAAGGTAGGTTCTATACGCGTTACGCACCCGTGCGCCGGTCGTCATCTGTGCAAGCACAATGTTACCCCTCGACTTGCATGTGTTAAGCCTGCCGCTAGCGTTCATCCTGAGCCAGGATCAAACTCTTCATTGTATATTTTAAATAATATGAATGAATAAGTTTCAAAAGAATTTACATTATAAAATAATGTGGTTATTCTACTCTTTGTTTACGCTGTCAATTTCAATATTTTCAATGAACTTTAAATCTTCCCAAGATCGCTATAAAACAATCCCAATAAAATCTATTTTGTAAGAAAACTAGAATCGAACTAGTGAATTTAAACCAAA
>FUWD013430000.1_pt2 | contig 31096 bp, 49 predicted proteins | sample 1063281 | NCBI WGS metagenome assembly FUWD01 (sample SAMEA79048168, study PRJEB19326) | metagenome | biome: marine | reverse complement strand
TGCCATGAAACAGCAGAACGAAACCATCAAAACACTAGAGGCTCGCCTCGATGCCTTGGAAGCTAAGTAAGATACAATAGGACATATGACAACGACTACTAAGGGTATCTCTTACCCGACCTCCTCAGATAACATAGCTCCTCTTGAGTCGCACTTTGCGGCGCTCGCAGCTACAGCTGATAGGGCTGCAGCATTGACTGGCTCAGAGGGATTTACGGGACACGCATCTACTGGCAGTGCTGTTAATGTTGCAGTCACTTTTGGGGTGACTTTGGCTGCTGTGCCAAAGGTAGTGTGCACAATTGAAGGCACTAGCTCTTCTAGTAGTTACATAGCAACAGTAGTGGGACCGACTACCACGACTGGATTTACTGCAAAGGTTTACCGTTTAGACGGCTCCGGGGCAGATACCAGCTTAAAATTAATCTGGTTCGCCAGCGACTACGCAGCATAGGAATATATGCCTGAGACAAATGAGCAGCCACACGCAAGAGTCACTCTTCAAATGCTCTATGAAAAGCAGATAGAAAGCCAGAATCTACTTATAGAGTTGACAACTAAGATGTCAAACCTAGAAGGAATTGTTGAGCGAGTTAACCAGCTGGAGGTCAGGCAAGCAAAGTTTGAATGGATTGAAAAGGTAGCCTATGCTTCTTTGACAGCTGGCATTGGTGCAATCATTGTTGCAATAATGAATTTAGGCAGGATTTAATAATGGCTAAAAGACTTTCAGATTGGCGTTTGGTTTATGACGCAAAATACATAACCTCTCACTATGGAGAGATGTCTGCCTATCGCAGAGCAAATGGCATGCAGCCACACTCAGGCACCGATTGGGCCAGACCACTCGGCACACGCATACCGGCAATTGCAAAAGGAACTATTCGTTTAATTCAGTACTCAGATGTCTTGGGTTGGGTGGTGGTGCAGACGGCTATGGACAAAGATGGAATCATCTGGTACTTGGGCTACTGCCACATGGATAAGAAGCCCGGATACAGGGTCGGGCATAAGTTGCGTAAGAGCCAGACTATAGGAATTTTAGGAAATAGTGGTCAAAGTTCTGGGCCCCACGTCCACGTAACAGCGTCGAGAACCCTAAAGGGCGTGTTCGGCGTAACGTCTGATAAGGTTGACGTTTACAAGCTAATCCTAGATAATGTAAAGCGACCTGTACGAGAGGTATGCGAATGTTGCAAAAGACCCTTATAAAAATGCTTGATGGCGTGTTCTTCCTAAAGGATGAGCCAGAGTCAGCTTCCGGTCCAGACTGGAAGTTTAGGCGCAAGGTAATCTTTGGCTCTTACCGCTTGGGTTTTGCTATGATTATCTTTGGTGCATTGACTTTCCTTGTTGATCAATGGGGAGTAGGAGTAACACTAATAACTGGCGGAGTTTCACTCATCTCCATCATTACAACCGCTTACACCCTGAGTGCATCTTATGAAGATGTCAACCTATACAAAAACGAAGGAACGGATTACTAATGAAACTAATTACAAAGGAGTTTGTCAGCTACAGTGCTGAACGAGCTATTAAAACTTTTGCCCAAACCGCTATCGCAGCACTCGGTGCTGGAAGCATTGGGCTACTGACCATCGATTACGTCAACCTGTTTAGTGTTGCCGGCGGAGCTGCTCTGCTATCTCTCTTGACCTCTGTGGTAACCACCACGAGCGTCAAGAAATAACTGTCTTAGTTTTCTAAGGCGTTTACAAGGAACAGGCCCGACGAGCAAGAAGCCCCCTGCAGAGGTGACAGGGGGCTTCTTCGTTTCTAGTCTTGTTCGTCTTCGTCTTCGTAGTGCTCTTCTTGGTGACTCTTGTCCATTACTGCGTAGTTACAATAAGCGCAGTCTGGGATTCCTACCTCACAGTACCTGTCACAGTGTGGACAAGAGAAGTTATTGTCTTCACTCAATCTATAAACAGGCTGAGAGCAGCTGCAAACGTATTGAATGGTTATATCTATGTCTAACATCTCGTTGTGCATAGAAGTAACGTAAGGACCTAAGCCAATATCTGCTTGTCCTGAAAACGGGTCGTTGGGGTAACCACCCAGCTTAGCATTCCACTTCTTGCGGAGTGACCCGTCATTTCTTTGAAAAAGGCGCTTCCACCATCCATTGCCGGTGTTTGAACCCATAGCGTTTTGCCCCAATCTTCACAAGCGTTGTGATGGAAATGATGTGTAACTAAAACATCTGCCATACCGACTTCGTGCCGGTTGGCAGCCATAACCTTAAACCAGTTAAAGACCTTGTTCCTAACATTACCAGCACCACGCCCGTAGACGCTACCGTGTGTGGTTCCGTAGTTCCAGCCTTGTATCTGGGTCAAGATTGATTCTTCCTCCTGTGCAATCTGGAAGGAGACGTGTTTCATGTTCTTATCCGCTTGCAATCCGACTTCTGCCATTTCAAATACCAGCAGGTCGTCATTGTCACCAGTAGCAGTTTTCTTGCCGTTGATGCGATTCTCGCCGTGGTTTCCCGGCACAACTACAACACGCACACTCTTGAACTGAGGAGCTAGCTGGTGTAGTCCTGACAGGATAGTTGCAACTGTAAATCTAATCTGATCTCTGCGGTGCATATCTAGGTGGAATGATTGGTTTGGGTAAATAGTGCAACCCTCAATCATGTCACCTCCACCGATGATTACAAGCTCTTCTAGGTTTCGACCAATCTTGCGTAGCTCTTTGATTCTTGCATCGGCATCAGCCATTGCAACCTTAAATCGTTCTGCAAAGGCTGGTGTTCCACCACCTTCTGCCTTGCCTGTTTGCCAGTCTGCCCAGTCAAGGACGAATGTTGATTTTTCGCCCCCCGTCTGGAAAGGCTTTCGTGCCTCAGACTTTAATCCCATTTGTTTGATAAGCGCCTCGGGATCGAGGTCAAGACGCTCTTGGTTTAGTTTGGAAACATTGAAAGAGTAAGTGTGCTTCCAAAGCATCTCATTTCGATCCCGAGACCAATACTGGCTGTGACGTTCCTTTAGAACGCCATTGACCTCAACTTTAGCTGGGTCGTGTCCAAAGATGCGTAGGATTTCTTCGTGGCTAATGTCGCTAAGCGCCTCGTCAAGACTTCCAGTGTTGAATACACCCTTGTCGCCATTCCATTCAATGCTCTGAAGCTCTTCATTGAAATGCTTCTCTGCATTAGCAAAAGATATACAATTCTTTCGGTGATTATTTAAGGTCGACTTCGCAAACAATCCATACATAGCAGAAATTGTCCTGCTAGAAGTTTCCGAATTTACATCAGCCTTTAGTTGCGGATTACCGGTTTCTCTTATTGCCTCACATACTTTACAAGTTCGCATTATTTATCTAAGTTCAACTTATTGGTCCACGTCTTGCCAGCGTCTCCACCCCAAGCGTCCCAAGCAACCCTACCCGGTGAGGGGTAGTTCTTTTCTCCTGCGTTGAACCCTTCTGCCTTTCTGTCTGTAGTGTGCCGAGCGAAGTAAGACTTCATTCTTACAGCGACTTCTCTGGTGACAGAGCCACCATTGGCGAGCTGTATTGCCCTACTACGACCAGTGTCGGTAAATCCGTCACCAGCCTTACCACCGGATATCCACTTCACAGCTCTAGTAGCTGCATTCTGAACGCCCTCTGGAATTTTATACTTCTTCTCTGCTTCTCTAACTCTGATAGTTTCTTGAAAATACTGAGGTGGTATCATCGCAAGACGGCACAGACCTTCTTCTTCTATGTCTGCATTGACAGCACTGCACTCAAAGTTTCCGCTTTCCTCGAAGTGAAAGACACAGTTGCCACACTTGATGCCGTTTTCTTTTTCCTTGTTCTGTGCCGGTGACATATAGCCAGCGTAGACACTGCTACTGGGTCCTTGAAAGCGACCATATTGGCTCACAACGCCGATCATTGCATCGACAAGTGCCTTTTCATCACCTTCAAGTTGAACGTAAAGGTCTTGGCTAACTTCTTTAATTTGTCTTGCTTCGACCATTCGTTTGTCCCTTAGGTGTTCTCCGCCAATCTCAACCTTTTCCTTCTTGGAGATAGCAACCATTTGTTGAGTTGCTGACTTCTTGGTTGAATGAGCTGCAACAAGTTCAAAGTTCTCCCTGACTACTGCCCACTTCGGGCAATCAGGATGGGACTTTGTAACGTAGTATTGCAAACTATGTCCAGCCTTTCAAAAGAGTTGGCATGTGTCTTTTGTTCCTCAAGTAAATTATACCGTGACGTGTCGAATCATTGACGTGTTGCTGGCCAACGGTGTAAAATCCCATCTTCTTTAGCCTTTGATCGTCGCACAGTGGCTTCAGCTTAGGCTCTTGGTAAACTATGTCAAACCCTTGATAGAGAGCCTCTAAAGCGCCTATAATGTATGTCGGTGAAAGGTTGGCCCCGTGTATGCCCGGCCTAAGGGTGAAGGACTCACAAACAATTACGTCTATCGGCGTGTCGAAATCCTTTTGCCAAGCAATAAAACCACTCAAGTCGTCTTTGACCTGAATGGTTTCTATAATCGATATGGACTTCTCATCTGCCCTGAGCAGTGTTATGCCAGTAGTTCCTCCGGGATCTATGCTGAGAATTGTAGTAGTCATATTATAATTTTTGCACTAGGGCATAGCAGTGAAATGCTAGCGGGTATCTGTAGCCAGCTTGGAACTTGCTTGCGTGAAAGGCAACTGCTTCTGGATCTTTCTTGACATCTTCAAAACTGGCGTTCTTGTCGTAAGTGTCCACTTGAAATCTTTCTGTGAATTGTTGACTTGGGTATTCCAGATATCCTTGAAAGCATATCGGCAGAAGTCCCGTCAGATGTAATCTTTTTTACTGTCTGCCAATCAACTTGGTCTATGTCTTGCTGAAAGATCAAGTCTCTAATCTCCTCAAGATGTTGGGGGTTTAGCTTACCACCGGTGCGAGAAGTCCTCTGGACAATTCTGCTAAGCGTTGCAGGGCTCTTGCCACACATATTGCTTATCTGCCTAATTGAGAATACGTTCTTCTCTGTAAGCTGCACAATTGTTCCACGCAACTCTTCTTCTCCATAAGAATCTGAGTTGTCTCTGAGTCTTATAGCCATTGCTATTGCGAATAAGCTGTCTTGCTGTTTCATACTTGGGTCTCCAAAAAGGTTTTGTGGTTGTCTACATAGAGTCTGAGTCTGCCCTGTGAGCGCAATGACTCAACCATCTCGTCGAACTCACGCTTACGCTTGGAACCAAACCGGCGGAACACTTCATCGAACCTAACTTTGCCACCCTTGTTGGTCACAAAGGCTTCCAAATCATCGAGCTCTCTTTGCCACTCTGATTCACTAATTGATTGAGCCATACGAATCAGATTTGCAAACCAGTTTTCTGAGTAGTGAATTGCAACCAAGACGTGATGCATCTGAACTTCGTCACTCTTGTCATACATAGAAAGAAGAACTGCAATCTTCCAGATCGAAAGAGCAAGTCTCTGGCGAGATGGCTCGATTGATTCCTCTTGTGGGTGACCCTCAACGAACAGACCCATATCCCACTTGAACTGGTTGAACCTCTTGAGTGCATCATCGGTCATTCTGATTGGTCTAGGGAATGGAGCGCCCTTCTTTTCCCAGTAAAGCTTTGAGTGATACAAAGAAGAGACAATCTCATCCATCTCGTAGTCTTGTGTAACTATCGATTGGTCTTCAGGAGCCTGTTCGATTGCCTCTTTCTCAAAGGTCTTCTCTGGAGCGTCTGCAACCACATAAAGGAATCGAGCTAGGAACCCAGAGCGGAAGTAGTCAGCAGTCAAAATTTCAGAGACTTTACTGGTGATGCCCATCAAATACATAATGAAGTTTGTCTCTGCCCTGTCAGACTGAACCGCAGAAGTTGCTGTCTTGCCACCAGTAGACCGAATAACAACTGGCACAGAGCCGTCATAGAGCTCAGTGAACTGGTCGGCAGCGTTTGCCATATAAGTCTTAGTCATAAACTCTTTGAACATTCCCTGAACTTCGTCCCTGTGGAACATAGAAGTAAGACCATCACGGGCAGATAGGTGCTTGACCAATCCTTCTGCGGTCACGTTAGAGCCGATGTCAATCTGGTATCCAACGTAGTGCTCGTAAGCTCGAAGCATACGAAGCATTAGCTGTCGGGATGTTGACTTACGGCTAAGAGTTGTTTCGCCCAAGACCATAAACCAAAGGTTCAATCCAAGCTTTCCATACTTGGGTGTGCCGTGCCCCGTGTCTGCAAAAGCAGAAGACAGAAGCGTAAAAGCAGATGCGATCTGAAACTCTACAGCGCCATCGGTCTTCTTGCGAGCCCAAGCAACATATCGGTCAATGAATGTAGCTTGGGAGCTGGCAATCTCTCGCTCCTCAGGTGTTAGGAAGTCGATAGCTTTGGACTCATCGGTAGGCACAATAGAGTCAAGCTCTTCCAGCGCATCAAAGGGCTTGTCTGGAATGTTGTAGGACTGCTCAGCTCTTTGGACTTCACGCCACAAGTCGCCATCAGCATCAGGTCGTCTCTGTCTAGTAGAGATGTGATACTTATTGCACTTAGCGTGACGTGCAACTGTGTAAACTTCTTCTGCCGTAAGACCTATGCGGAAAAGCTCAAGCTCAAGCCTCCAAAGGCGCTTAGATAAATCCGCCCCCACTGGTGGGGTGTCCATATACAAAGACATAATGTTGCCGGTAGCTGGAATCTTTCCAAGCACCTCAATGATTGGGGGTGTATCTTTTGGTGCTTCAACGCTTCCTACTGAGTCAGGAGCAGGAGCAACATCTATATCTTTGTAGACATCCTCAAGCTCACCTATTGAATAGATCAATCCAGATGAGTCGCCAATAACGTCTTGGTTGTTCTCATACTTTGTGTTCTTGCTTCCCGGAATGCGTAGTAGCTTAGTTGGATTCCAACCAGACACGTCACAGCCTTGATTCCTGTGTGCGTATGCAATCTTCTTAGCTAAGTTAGCCACTCTTGTTGGGTCACCGGCGCTCTCAAGCATCCAGTATGAGTGCCAGCGACCTTCTGAGGTCTGCACGTTGATGCTTGGTGGCATCCTAAAGTTGTCTGGGTTGCAAGTATCGGAGTCGGCATAGACAGAAGAAACGGAGGTAGCGTGTTCACGAATGCGTCTTTTTTCTGCGAAAAGAATCGGAGAGAAGTAGACATCCCCAGCAGACATTGACTCTGCATACTCGACCATCTCTGAGAACTCATCAGGGTAACTGAAGAACTTCTGCACAGTGGGTTGCCCATTAGAGTCTTTGGTGACCACGGTTGCGTAGCCCGCAGCCTCACCCAGTATTGACTCTAGAAACTCTTTTGCCTTCATTTTCTCTTCTCCTCTTAGAAGTGTAAATAAAAATAGCTGGATAGGACTTACGATATCGAGCAACGAATTAGTGTTGTCCTATCCAGCGGTCCCCTTTTGGGAGTCGAACCCAATACGCCAACACGAAAGAGGAGGGAGGTTAGCGTAATCCAATAAGGGGTAATGTGCGTTGTTTACGAGTCGCACCCCTCGTTCGCCCGTTTGTTACCAGACATCTCCGGACTCAGTTGCACCGATATCGGCAAGTGAAGAAGCGCCTGATACCGACTTGACAAAGCCAGAGACATTGTTATCAGCCGAGTAGTCACCCTCAGCTTCACGGATGGTTACCTTGACATCAACTGCTTTTCCAAGCACATCTCTGATATCAGGAACCTCGAACTCGCCCTTTACATCGTAGTCAAGCGCTTGGAAGAAGCTCTGTGTCTTCCAGAAGTCACCTGCAACATAAAGTGGAATGTATGCAAACAAACGACGGTTCTCAGTAGGACCTTCGCTTACTCGTAGCTGAACATTCCAGCGTGGTTTTCCAGCGTTCTTGCCGGAGCGAACCTCCTCAGCCTTAGCGTCGAAGATCGTGCAAGAATAAGTTCCTGCTGGTATCGGACCTAAGTCCGATGTTTGTGATGTGTTTACTACTGCATCCGTTGGGACGCTTATTGTAAATGACATTATTTTTTAGCCTCTCCTATTTTTCTGATGGTTTCTAGTATCTTCTTGAAGCTTGGGTCATACATCTTGGCTGGCAATCCAAATCGATTACCTGATACCAACCTGTCTGAACCTTGAAGATACAGAGCTCGCCTGATGTTATCATCAGTTCGCTCACTTGTCATATAGCCAATGATGTCTGGTATCGCTGGCAGGGTTCCTCGCATTGAGCCGGGGAGCATCGGCACAGTCTTCACTGCACCGGTGGAGTCGTCCTTCTCATCTTGAGCGTGAGCAATGAAGATGGTCAAGAATGGTGCGTGGTGCAGATTGCGAGTCAGCTTGTTAGCCCACTCTTTTAGGTCTGCCCACTTGCCAAAAGTGTTCTTGGCGTTTTCTGTCTTCTCTTCAAATACCTTCTCTGCTCGGTTCATCGCAACTCCAAGCGTGTCAATAATGACAGTCTTGTATTTGTGTTTCACCGTTAGCAGTTGCTCCACAGCAGCATCTAACTGCTGGTGTGTGTCAACCGCCAATACATCTACGTCCTTCCAGTCTCGGGCAATAGCAGTAGCGCCACCCTCAATGTCAATCAGTAGAACTGGGCTAAGCTCAGCAAGTTCGCTGGCTGAAGCAGCCAACCAAGTCTTACCGTTCTTAGGGTCACCGTATATCAATACGGACTTAGGTGTGTTTAGCACCTCAGCTTTCTTTACGGCTTTAGCGAAAGCTAATTCCGGAAATTTTGTTTCTGTCATTTCATCTCCTTGTTGTGTCATTTTTAGATACTAGCACGAATATGTTTCATTCGCAATAGCGTGTCGGAATTATATTCCAACCCTGCACTTGAAACATTCTGGGTCTCTGTCAAAGAGCTCAAGGTCACGGCTCTCCTGTAAAGCTGACCACACATTTACCAATCTGTCCCACATTGACTGTGCGAACTCCTCTGAGTATTCAAAGGTGTGCGACCATACATCAGCCTCAGTTGTGCCATCTCTGTTGATGAACACCAAGCTAAGGTTGTCTATCCTTGTGCCTGACCGATTCAATCCCCAAGCATAGAGCTGTGTTTGTGCAACATACTTCTTGATTGTGTATGCACTGGCAGAGTCTTTGCCACTAGGGTCGTCAATCATCTTCTGAAGCTTTCTTGACTTGTCCCTAGTCGATGTCTTCCAATCGATCAAGTGGTTGTGCTCAATCAGCACAAGGTCTGGCTTAGAGTTGATTTTCCCGTAGCCTTCGATCTCTCCGAGGAAGATCTTTTCTTCGACCTTAGCACCGGTAAGCTCTGGGAACTGCTCTAGGTCTGCTCTCTCTATTGCATCTTCAAGATACATATGAGTAGCTGTCCCGAGCTTACCCCCAAGCCAATACTTTACATACTCTTCTTTAGATGATATCAGTGCTTGAGCGAGGTGATAGGTGCAAGGGTCTGAAATTTGACTTGCTCCTACCTTTCGTTGTAAGTCTCTTTCTGATTTCTGCGTAAATAGTCGCAAAGTCAGCTGCCTTACTTCGTAATCTGTTAGCAAGTTCCTTTACCTCCTCAGGTCTGTTGTGTGCTCTTACTGTTGTGGTTCTTGAAGACTCTCTACTTGTGAAATCTATGCCTCCCCAAACACCATACTCTTCATCGTTCTCAATAGCAAATATTAGACAATCTTTTATGACGGAACAGTTTCCGCAGATAGGGGTGACTGCCCTAGATTCCTTGATTGACTCTGGAAAGAACGCATCTGGGTCGGTCTGGCGACAGATGCCTTCTTGTTGCCACAAGAGCTCACTAGCGTAGTTGCTCTCGTATAAAGCCTTTAGTAAAACATCCTTTTCCATTTTGATCTCCTCATTCAAACAGCTCTTCTATGTATGTTACCGATGTGAAGTTGATGCCACCCCACACTCCCCACTGTTCGTCATTCGCAACTGCGAACTGGTAACAAGCTTGGATCAATGGACACTTGTGGCAAAGTTCTTCTGCTTCATTGTCCTCTAAAAGATGAGGTTTGTCAATGTAGGGTTCTGGGTTCTCCTTGCAAGCCAATGTGTCTTGCTGGAGTTGCAGGTGTTGAAGCCTTTGGAAAGCTCTGGTGGCTTCCGGCTTCGGCATCAGTGTTGTTTCGTCAATTCTGACTTTGGGCGACATAACTAATAGTTTTCCACAGGTTGTGAATAACTATTAGTTATTTCAGCGTGTTTCGTAATTACTTTTTTCCATCGCTCTTAGTGATTGAATGACTTCTCGCATAATCTGTTCCTTGTATTCGTTTCGAAGTCCGAACTGTGCGTATCCTGTGTTCGCTCTAACTTGGGCCTCAAGCTCAAGTATTGCTCCTCTGATACCACTTTGGTATCCAGAAAAATATGCGTTGTGAGATGTCATATGTATTACGTCGTTTATGCTGGTCATTTTTTCTCTTCCTTTATTCTGTTGATTTCATCGTTTATGTAAAATCTTGCTTTCTCAAGGTCTTGGATCCCTTCACCCTTTAGGTCTGCTCGCCAGATGTATTTCACAGCGTTGCCTAGATTGAAGTTCATATGTCTTGTCACCTCGATCGCCTCGATGCCACTTGGGTGGCTGGTGTAATGCCTCGGGTTGTTTACTAGGTCGTTCATCTTTCTCCATTTAGTAGTGTAGCGAGGGTGTAAAAGGTAGTGTAGCGAGGGTGTAAAAGGTAGTGTAGTAACGGTTACGTTCCACTATTGTGGACGATTGTCCACTTTTATGGACTGTCAAGACATTACCCCTCTCAGAAATTCAAAGCAATAAATGTGCATCAAGCTATCCCAGCCTGCATCGTGCTGGTTCTCCATGCCGATTTTTTCAACGGCGTAAGCCTTGGCTCTTTTTTTCCATGTCTCTGCGTTTACTACATGACCGTTATCAACCGAGTAGTCTAATGCAAAGCAGAGAGCGTTTAGATCAACCGTTTTTCTAGAGAATAGGGAATAGCTTTTAGGCAGTGAGTCCTTTACGAACGGCATATCGAACGCCCCGACATTGAACCCGACAGGGATAGTCTTGCTTCTGCGTTTAGGGTCGGCCCCTATAGACATTAGAAATTCATAAAGGTCTTCGTCAACTTCAGCAGCTGGGCGGAATGACTGAACTAGCTCAAGGGGAAGCCCGTGAACCGCCTCCGCTTCCTCAGACCACTGGCATTCACCGGGGTTCATTGTGTATGAACGGTTGTTGCCGTCCAGCGTTGAAATGCCAATCTGAATAAGCTTGCCACCCTCGCTTAGTTCACTGGATGACATTTCGCCGTCAAGTCCTAGAAATAGATAGCTCATCTTGCCCCTTCCAACTGTTCGGGAATCCCGAACAGTTGCTTAGTCATCTTGTGCCTCTCTAATTGCGTCCTCTAGCTCTTGAGCCGTATACGGATACTCCAAGACTTCCATTATGGTTCGGTTGGCTTCTTTAGCCTGAAACATTTTGATTATGCGCTCACGCTCTAACTCAACCCCAGCCTCATAGCCAAGTGTCCAATAGAGCTTGTTGCTCATGTCTTTCATGTCTACTATCATTAGTTTCCTCTCAAACTCCTATTCATACTAAGTCGGTCCTTTACCAACTTACCTAGCTGACCTTCATCATAAGTCCCGTCAGCGATAATGTCAAAGCTCAACACGGCTTGTGTTTGCCCTTGCCGGTCAAGCCGACCTGCTGCCTGTTCGTTCATCAAGCGGTTATCATCTTTGCTCAGCCAGATAACTGTCGAGCAAACTTCTTGCAGCCCGTCAGTGCCTTCTCCGATTGCAGAGATTACAGCGACTATGACCTGAATCTTTCCAGCGATGAAGTCGGTAAGCGCAATGTCTCTGACCGGCTGGGGCTTAGCACCAGACCATTCAAAGCTCACAATCTTCTTGTTGTTCAGCCTCTGGGTAACTACCTTTGCAAACTTCTGTGAGTGAGTAAGCACCAGCAGGGGTTCGCCATCTGGCAAGTCAGAGATGATGTCAAACATCTCGTCTATCTTGCTGGACTTGCAATCATCCGCAAAGTGCACAACCCCTTCATCGTCAACGCTAGGCACACCGAGTGTGATCTGGCGGAGCCGAACTCTCTGAGCTACTGGCACTTCGGCAATCATAGGATTACCTTCTAACCAGACAAAGAGTTCCTTCTCGAACTCCTTATATATCTTTCTCTGGGCAGGAGCTAATTGAACTACTCTCTGCTCTTCCACGATTGCTGGCAGGTCTGCATCCATCCCGTTGGGGTGAAGCTCGCAACAGTTATCTCGCTTGAGGTGTCTGATGTAACAGGGAAGTGATGCAACAATTCCGCCCGGCATCCTCTCGCCAGAAACTATCTTCCCAGCGAACGGGTCAAACTTGGTGGTGCAATACTTATCAACCCACTTCCAAAAGCTCTTGTCTGCAATTCCGGGATACACCCAACGAAGCACAGACCAGAAGCCTTCAATCCTATTGCCGGCTATCGTTCCAGACATACCGATGCGTCTTTCTGATCTCAATGTCTGCAACATCACAGCGGTCTTGCTCTTGCGGTTAGATGCCCTGTGTATCTCATCAAAGATAGCCAACTGAGGATGGCACTTAGCCCAGTTGAATCTCCTGAACAGCTCTGGGCCGATGAGATACCAGCCAGACTTATGTTCGTGTAGGTCTGTAAAAGCTTCCTTTCCAGAAACCGTTGAGTTTACATAGCGAACCTGAGCATCAGGTATCTGCCTAAGAATTGTTTTTTCCCAAGCTCTCTTGTGAGTTCCCTTTGGGGCTATCACAAGATTGACACCAGTGCCAAGCCTCTTGGCTACCTCGATGGCAATCAAAGTCTTGCCACCGCCTACCTGAGTGGCGACAATGCCAGTGCCATCGTTGTCGATGAGCTTCTGGATGTCACTCTCTTGGTAAGCGTATGGCACTAGTGGTGAATCTACCACCCCGTTGTCTCCCAATCGATCTCTGGATACAGGTTCTTTATATAAGACCTAGCTGTATCAAAGTCACGAAAGAACATTGACTTCTGAAACGGAAACTCTTCTTGAGGGATGTTGACACAGACTTCGTAATCTCCACCTGTGTTTACAGCTCGGAGCTGAACCAAAGTGCCAAGCCCTACTAGGTCAAGCATATTTTCGGCGCTGGTGCTCTCGTCCCAAAGGAACATATCCAGCTCCCTTTCTTCTGATAAGTAATACATATCTCTCCTTAGTTAGTTTGGTGCGTGAAGTTCGTATTCATCGCTGTGGTCGAAGTAGGCGTTGGAGCAATCGACACACATTCCTAATTCTTCTTCGTGCAAGTCGGTTGCCATTAGCTCTTCGCACTCTTTGCAAGGCGTTAGACCAGTGTCAGCCTGAATAGCACCGTTATCATCACTGAAGATAGCGTCAGGAGCTATCTTCAATATCTTTTTCATTAGTTCGTTGGTATCCATTCTGCTCTCCTTAGTATTCTCTGTGTTCGTATCTGTTGTATTGTTCGTGGCGTAGATAGATATCATCTTCGCCCCCGCTCAAGTTCTGTCCGTAACCAGAGACGGGTGGATACTTCTTGTCGTAAGCTTTGTTCTCGATGTGAACCAGTAGCAGGATGAATATCCAGACCAGCGGTATCACTAGCAATTGCATTAGCTAATTACTTCGATGATGTCCTCCGCCAAGCCATTGCGATAAACCTGTGGCACAACGAACGGGTCACCATCTACATAGATAAGCTCACCATCAACACCAGCTACGATTGCGGAGCCACTTACGGCTCCTGCACCTAGTCCGTTGATTACCAGCTCCCAGCCGTTAGATGTCTCAACCACAGACCAAGTTTTGTCGGCGGATTGCGTGGTGTTTATTGTCCCAGCGGCTTCCTCAAGGATGTCCTGAACTGTTCGATAGTTAGTTGTTCCCATAGCTCTACCGATCTGAGTTCGAGGCACACCGGCGATGTCAGCCAGCTTTACGGAGGTGTTGCGGTCAGAGACATAACTCTCAAGCTTTGAGTCGAGCTCTTTCTGAAGCTCAGCCTCAAAGTTCTCCTTAGCCACTCTGTATGAGTTATGCGAACCGATTACCTTATTGAGCGCAGATTGCGCATTAGGCGATAGCTTTGTCATTAGACACCTTCTTGTTGGTTAGGCGTATTGCATAGCTGTCTCGGATGTCGTCGAGGTCTGACTTAGATATGAACTTGGAATCAACTGAGATGCCAGCTTTGACAACACTGTTGTTATCCATATCGGTGTCCCAAGAGATGTTGCTTATCCTGAGCTTATACTTCTTGTTCAGTGAGGTTGAACCACGCTCTATCAAGTCCGTTAGGAAGCTGGCTATGCGGTCTACTTCACCTTTTGCGGTTAGTGTGTATTTAGTAATCATAATATATCTCCTTGTTATAGTCCTAGTAATCTTACATTAGTATGTTTTGAAAGAGCGACTCGTTTAGCCGTTTCCAATCTATCGTTTTCGTGTGCGTCTATCACTGTGTTGAAGTCGTCGTCCGTCCAATCATCAGTGTGTATAAGGACAATGTTTTCGGCATTGCCATAGCTTCCATCCTGTGCAAAGTAGTGTTCCATTATTTTTCTCCTAATGTCTCGATGCCGTAAGCGATACTGTAAATCAGTTTCATCTCATTCAGCGGAATGTCTAAGTAGCTAGAGATAACGCTCATCGTCCAATCAGCCAATCTTGGTGACAGGTTTGACTTCATTAGCTCACCAGCGTTTATCCACTCGGTGAAGCCTTCCAGCTCCTTCAGGTTCTTACCGGTCAAGGACATAGCTTCCATATCGGTAATTAGCTCACTGGTGCACTCACCGGAGGTGTCTCCGTTGTAGATGCTGATAAACATCACCGGTGCTTGGTCAGGGGCATAATCATCTATCTTGTCCCAGACTTCTACCTCTAGGTCAGCGATAGTTCTTAGCTCTGCTCTTTTGTCGAGTATGGTCTCTTCTCCTGCTAGCACTCCGTCAATTATTGTCGAGGTTTGCACAAGGGCATCGAGCCTTCCTTCGTGGTATGCCCCCGCTTCGACTTCCTCATTTTCAGAGGCGAGTCTAATAAGGAGCTCGGCTTCCATCTCTCTGGACTTGATATACATCCCCAAATCGTTCATCTTGTTATTCATAAAGCTTCTCTCTCATTCTTATTTGTGTTACTTCTAATCTTTCTAAAAGGATTGAGAAACCTTCATCTCCGTCCTCACCGCATAGCTCAACAACTGACATCGTGAGCAGGAGCGTGTCGAGTGATACCTCACTGGCAACACCCATCAGTAGCTCCTTGTTAGCCATATTGTCTACCGCTTGCGCAATAACCAGTAAACCGATGCGGTTATCTCTGTTAGTAGCGCTGATACTTTTCTTAGCCATAGTTTTCTCCTTACATTCAATCGTGTTCTGTTTGGTGACAAGAACTGAACCCACCAGCTAATCAGCTTTGGGGAGTCCCCTTCCAGAAACTCGGTCATAGTGTAATCTCTGCCGTAGTAGCCATCGTCCTCCTCAGCATCCCAATCCTCAGTATCAAGGATGTAGGACACCTCCGACTTATAGAGCTTTTCCATCGGAACCCGTAGGGTGTAGCACAAACCAGTGAGCTGGTCTGTGGCTACAACTACGGCGTTACCGGCGGTGTTGGTCGAGGTGAAGCTATACAAGAGCTTCCTCCTCATCTTCGTAATCAGGTTCGTAACTCGATACCTCGATCAGCTCACCGTTAGAGGCGGTAATTTTTCCACCCCAACCAGTTTCTTCTTCGTATTCAAGAGCGAAGTATAGCTCTGGGTGCTGAGCAATCATAGTGCTGAACAAAGCCTCCGGAGGTGACCAAGCCGTTGTAAAGGTGTAGAGCAGATTTGTTGGTGGCTGGTGATGTATCTCAATATCGTAAGCATCCCACTTGGTTCCCCAGTTACGGACATTCCAGTGATACCAGCCATCCAGTATCTCAAACTCTCTTGAGATAGTTTGGATGTTTCTACGGTCGTCGGGCAGTTGCTTCGGGTCTTTCTCTATCCCAAAGTAGATGTCACGCATCTCTGGTGCTGGTGATACAAAGTTCCAAAACGAGAACTCGGTGTCGTGGACACCTTCGGTTCGGATTCTCTCTATCACTCCGACATCATTTTTTTCAAAAGACTCGTGACTATCGGCGTGTGGCATTCCAGCCTTTTCTTCAAAGCGCTGAATGTCTCTGGCGCTACCTCCTACTAGAAGTGTGTTGAAACAATGGTTAGGCATTAGTTCTCTCTTTCGTGTTGGTGTTGTGGTCACTGCAATTGCATTCGTGTGAGACAGGGGCTGTTGCTACAGAAACTATAAGAGCTTCTATCCCAACTGATGTTCCGGTGCTTTCTCCGTTATCCCAATCTCTGACCGTCAGGTCGCCAGTGACATTGTAATAGCTACCCTTGGATACCTTGCCCTCTAGTGTCTCGGCAAAGCTTCCAAAAGCGGTTACTGTGAACCAGTTAGTTGGTCGCTCAGGAGCGTTCAGGTTTTTTTCAGCAAGCCTAAAGCTGATGATCGATTTTCCATCGGTGGTGGTGTGACTTCGTGGAGTGGTTGCTACGATTCCGTAAACTTCAATCTGTGCCATAATTCTTACCTCTTTCGTTTAGGTGTTGTCGTTGGTGTTGTCGTTGGTGTTGTCGTTACTTGACATCTAGGTTGCATTTATCGCAACTAGTTAGTTGCCATAGGTATTTTCCGTTGGTGCAATTTATTGACTTGGCGCAACTATTACAAAGTGCATAACCATAGCCAAAGTAAATTGGGTAAAACAATATCTCCTGTGTTGCTGTTGCTGTGTTAGTCATTCTGGTTACTCCTTATTATTGTTGTCTCGCTGTGTTGTGATGTCAGCTTATCGACTATTACTCCATAAGTCAAGAAGTAAGCTCCAGCGATTATCAAAAGTGCGGTTGAATCTAATCTCTGGTCGGGGCTAGTAGTCCTCAAGAAGAGGGCTGAAACCGTGCCGAAGCCAATCAGAAAAACTCCTATCCTCTTCATTTTGCCTCCTGTCCAGTAAGAGCTGATGCCTTACGATTGACGGCTATGGTGAACTCGATTGCCAAGTCCAAGTCATTCGCAATCATCGTGAATGCATCAAACAAACAAGAGGTGTAACTAGAGCGAACTGGATAAGGGTTATCCATAGATGTCGCTGGAACAAACTCCATAGTTCCATTGGAGTTTATAGTGACAAAGCCGAGCTGGATATTACTCTCAATAGAACCCAAGTAAATTGTGTCGTAATTCGTGCCAGATTCAATGGTGAGTATGTCGGTCAAAGATCGATTTTTGTCAGTTTGTGGTGCGTAGGTGACTTCTATCAAAGTGCCCTCCTTAGGCTCTGTGAAGCGGAATGAAACATATTCGTGCCGGTGATACATATTCGTGCCAAAAGTGAGACAAACTCGTGCTATGGGGCGTATTTGTTTCAAAGGGGCAAACACTATTTCAGGTAATGCTACATTTTTTATGACATTAAATGCTATTTAATGTTGCGTTTTTTGTAGTGTATAGCGTTGTAGTGTTTTGCCTTTTGAAACATACTCGTCCCAAAGAGGGTGTTTTGGTCTGTTTCGTGAAACAAACTCGTCCCAAAGTTGGAGTTTTCTCACCGTCCCTATGTCTACAGATTATATATATATGTAATGTATAGCATAGTAATACGGGGAGAGAGTGCTGTTCAAAAATTAGCCTTGAACAGTGTAGCCTTCAAAGAGTCCGTAATCTTCCATCTCGTGATGGTCTCCTACGAAGTGACCAGCGGAGTTGAAATACTCTCCGTAGTCATTCACAGTGAGTCCTTCTACATTCGGATAGTCGGCTTCTGCTGGCTTGAGGACAGTTCCCCAAGCAGATTGGAACTGAACATAACGGGGTGTTGTGTTGGAGCTTTTTGTGTCGTTATATTCTGCCCACTCTTCGTCAGAGTATCTTGAGCCAGAGAAGTAGTAATCTTCGTCTAGGTCGCTGATGCTCATTGGATATGTATTTATTGACCCGTTGGTGGAGTTGTGCCCACCAGAGGTCATATTACGGAAGTTTCCATACGAACCATACCAAGCGCTATCTTCATAATCTGGGTCAAGTGCTGGTATTGCTTGAACGATGTCCATTCGTCCGTTACGGATTCCGATTAGTGTGCGCTCTGGAACTGGCTCGCAATAAACAAGCTCAGTATCTAGACCACTCTTTACCAAAGCACGCATCAAGATGTCTTCCGTAGAAGCGAACAGGAATGACCCGTCCTTGAGTTGCGCAATAAATAATGGAGAGTGACTAATCCTAGCTACCCACATTGTGTTTGTGTCGTTCTGGTCTAGCCAAGCTACAGATGCATCTCCGTCAATCATATTTAGTTTGTCGAAGTTGCGGTCATAGCTTTGTAGGATAGCTGGAACAACTGAGGTATCTACTTCTGGAAGTAGGTTCTCTGGGTCGATCAGCGCTCTGATTAGGTCGTGGTTATAGATAACTCCGTTGTGCACCAGAGCAATTGTGTTGTCTGGAGACATTACGGGGTGGTTATTAGCAGACACGCTGATTGACCCGTGAGTAGCGTATCTGGTGTGCAAGAGAACATCGGTTGACTTGCGAGACATTGCCTTCATAGACAGTGAAGCGCCAGACACGGCTTTCTTGTAAGTTCCGGTGCTGTTAGGCGAACGGAATGCATAGCCAGACGCTTGATTACCTCTTGCGTCTAGTTCTGACAGTATTGAGTTGCTAAGGCTTCTCGGGTTGATAGTTGAGTTTGTTGATAAACTAAATCCTCCAATTCCACACATAAGGCGACTCTCTTTCTGCTTGCCGAGCAAGCGTGTTGTGCACATAGCTGGATTGCTATGCCGTTGAACCTGTTTGGCTCTACCTATAGTTTATAACACTATGTTGCTAAATGTCAAGTCAATCTGGATAAAAAGAATGTAGCCAGTGGCTGTGACAGGTAAGGGGGGTCGTGTCAATCGACACTAGGGGTATCTACACCACTGGCTACTGATTAGAAGCTTACTAGGTGTCGTTGTGCCTTGTCAAGTAGGTGTGCCGAATTGGGGTCAAATAACCACCAACACGCAGGACATCTTGACCAATTCCGAAAAAGCCACCAACTTGGGGGTGATTACATCGCTATGTCGTAAAACTGCCCCCGTCAAAACTTACATCATTCTCTCTCAGTATTTCCCCCCCCCGCATTTTGGGTATGTCCCATCTCTCTAGATTATTGGTTGCCTGAACTTGGGGGGAGGGGGGGGCAGGAGGGGTCAAAAAAAAGGGGGTCAATTTTACCAAAAGTTATCCACAATTACGATCAGAATCTGTGGATAACTGTTCACCTAAAATTTACCAAGTAATCACGGCGTTTTTCACCCGAAACGGCGTTTTGGGCGTAGATTTTACCCAACGCCAAACGGCGTGAAACACGACACTAGGGAGACACAGAATGTCAGTAATGAGCGCAAGAGAAAAAGCAACAACATTTAAGCTAACCGATACGGGATTACTACTCAGAGCGAACAGCGTCAGGGAACAAGGACGGGTCAGGTTTTGGGGGGCAGAGTTCGAACACCCCGAAGCAGGAAACCACGCCCACCACCTGAACGATACGCTTTTCGAAGCCAAGAACGACAGCACAATACCGAGGGGTTCGGGCAATTGTTCTTGTCAACTTTGCAATCATTCTTGCGATTGTTCAGAGTGCGATAGGTCGAGCAGATTCACCAGTTGCGATAACCGAGGATTGAACGAGGTCACAACCAAGCCGACAAATAGGGATTGGGGTCATCACCTCAACGACTACATCGAGGCATTGGGAGAGACGGGACTAGACCCGGAGGATTTTCGCTATTGGTGCGGAGATTGTGAGGAAACCGATTGCGGTTGTGATGAGGACTACTCCGAGGACTTGAGCAATTGGGGATTTCATACGCACATTGACGCAAGGGATTTGAGTTTCCGCCAGGTTGCTTCGGTGGTCAGATTGGGCACAGCGATTATGCGGAATTTCCCCGAGGTGTTCGGTTCTGATGATGACGAATACAACCACCACCACCAAAACGAAGAAGAGCTACACGAACTAGCAACGAAAGGCGATTGGCGAGGTTCTCGCCCAAGTGTGAACCCGTCAGGCGTTATTAGGTATCTATCGCTAGAGGAGAGCGACAGGCAAGACCCATACGACTATCCATCATCAAGCCAAAAGGCAACGATTGAATTTAGAACATTCCGATACACAGATGACCCAAAATTGCACAGCGCCAGAGTTGCAACGGCGAGGTCAATCGTTGACTATGTCAAAAGTGGGAAGCAACTTTTTTACCTAATCCGAGAGAGGAACTTCGAGCGAGTTCTCGAGGCGCTTGAGATAAACAAGCACTAGCAAAACTGAGATGCCCCGACATTCGTGCCGGGGTATTCTTATGTCCAGATGCCCCCCCATTTTTTCGGGGCGCAATCCTGCGGATTGGCTCGCAAGCTCGCAAGCGCCCCGAGAGAACCAAAAAGGAGTGCCCCCGAGGGGCACCGAAAGGCTTTTCTTAGCGCACCTACTAGGCGGTAAAGAAATCATTTTATTTGGGTGTATCCAGTCTATATAATACCTTCCCCTACCGTATGTACTTCAGCCAGATTTACAGTGATTCCGCTCCCTGCGTGATAGGATACTGGCATGAACGAAATTACAGTGAGAATCACTCAGGCAGACGATAGCCTAGATTCTTTGGAAATGCAAATAGAGTTAATTGATCCCGCAGGAGAGGATGACTTCGTTGATGTCTGGGCAGTCACCCTCTATAGAAACATGGAAGCTGAGTACGATGGCTACTTCGAGATAGCAACCCACAGCGACGAGATGGATGTTATTACTATGGCGTTCCTAACAGTTGGTTCAAAGTAAAGTTTTACCCAAACAGCAACTCTAAAAAATTTCCCGTATGATTTTTTAGAAAAACCAAACAAGGAGAAGAAAATGTCACGTGGATTAACAGAGGAAGCCGCCCCCCAAGAAGAGCCTGCAACATTAGCAGAGGTAGCCGACATTGTGTTTGGCACAGCTCTATACCTAGAGACGCTGGAAAAGAAGCTAGATGAGATTTTGGCGCTTTTAAGGGCTGAAGACAAGTATAATTAGGTCATGTCACAAAATCCAGTCTCCCTACTAGACGAGACGCTTATTCGAGCAGCTGCCGCTGGTAAGTCAGGCGACGAGATGCAAGAGCTGACGGGTATACCTGCAGCTCAAGCTGTGATGCACATTAAGCAACTCCTGTCACGTCGTGACATCTGGTCAGAGGTGGAACGCCGACAGCTACTGCTCTATGAACTAAACGAGCTAAAGGACAGCCTGACTGCCCGTGCTGTTGAGATGCAGGACGAGGACTCAGCTAGGCTGCTGCTAAAGGTGCTTCAGGAGATTGGTCGAAGGCTAGACCAAGAGAACATAAAGCTAGAGCACGATGTTATAAGACTTAGTGAGTATCAAGAGCGTGTGCTAATGAAGGCAATGGATGCAGCGTTGAACTTTGCAAAAGGCGAGCTGTTGTCAAGGTACCCAGAAGTTCCAAAGGGTGAGCTTGATGAGCTAGTAGTTGAAGGATTGGTTAAAGCCAAGTACGAACTAGAGCAGGAACGGGATGATAACTAATGCCACTATACGAGTATGTGTGCCCTTGGTGCGAAGAAAGAGTTGAGATCAGTCACTTGATGGTTCACACGCCAGAGGTGTATTGCCCAGTGTGCGTAAGAGTAATGAACAAAGGGGTATCAGCCCCGCAGATTACTTTTAACGGAACCGGCTTCTATAGTACGGATAAAACCCAAGCATGATTGAAGGTGCAATTGACGGTGTTGTTGCGGAGATGCGTCGCCGTAGCAAAAACTCAATGTACCTCAACGACCCAGTTGCTTGGGCATCTGATGTAGTTGGCAAGCACATGTGGTCTAAGCAAGCTGAGATCGCTGGAAGCATTGTTGACAACACACACACTGCCGTGGTAAGTTGTAACGGAGCTGGCAAGAGTGCAACCGCTGGCATCTTAGGTGCTTGGTGGGTTGCAGTGCACGACCCTTACGAGGTTGCAATGATTGCCTCAGCTCCTACTTACCCTCAGATTGCTCGTGTGTTATTCCGTGAGCTAAAAGACAACTACAAGGCAGCAGCCATCAGAGGCTTCAAGATGCCCGGGCACATCAACCAGTCAGAAGAGTGGAAGCTTGACGATGAGTTTGGAACGCTGCTTGGTTTCGGTAGGCGACCTTCTGACACAGACATTGTTTCTGCCTTTCAGGGTATCCACCGTAGATACGTATTTGTAATCCTTGACGAAGCTGGTGGTATCCCAGTAGACCTATACACCGCTGCTGAGGCGGTTACAACCTCCGCTGACTCTAGAGTGTTAGCAATTGGTAACCCTGACCGCAGAGGCACAGAGTTCCACAGGATTTTTCGTGAAGACGAGACTTGGAACAAAATAAAAATTTCGGCTTTCGATTCTCCGAACTTCACAGGCGAGTGGGTTCCAGAAGAAGTGAGGCCGCTCTTGATCCAGCAGAGCTGGGTTGACAGGCAGAAGATTGCTTGGGGCGAAGACTCTGCAAGATATAAGTCCAAGGTGCTGGGCGAGTTCCCAGACGAGGACGACACTGCGTTCTTTAGCCAGACCGCTCTTGATAAGTCTGTTGACGCTGAGTTTGAAGAAGATTCAGAGATAGAAATAGTAATGGGCGTTGACCTTGCCCGCTTCGGTGAGGACGACAGTGTTATCTACACCAACCAAGGTGGCAGACTGCGGAAGCATTCAACTTGGAGCAAGGCTACTTCGGTTGAGAGCGCCAACAGGGTTCACCAAGCTGCCATTGAGCTAGGAGCCAATCAGGTTCGAGTTGACGGCGCTGGACTAGGTGGACCTGTCATCGACCAGTTGGCTGTTCTTGCTGACAATAAGTACACTGTTATATCTATGATGGGTTCTGCTGCCTCGCCAGACAGGACTAGATGGTTCAATGCTCGTGCCTATAATTTCGACTCCCTTCGGGAGCAGATGCTTGAAGGTCAAATTGACATCGACCCTGATGACAAAGACCTGATGGATGAGATGATGATGCTTAGATATAAGTTCTCATCTCTTGGTTCTATTCAGATAGAGTCCAAAGACGACATGAAATCCAGAGGAGTTCACTCTCCTGACAACTTGGACGCTGCTGTTTACGCATCTGTGAACCTAGATAACATCTTTAACTCTCCATTTGGCGACTCAAAGGTGGGTGACAGGATACTTATGGACCCAGAGATTCAGTTCCAAAGTGAATCTTTCTATGGTTCTTGGGTATGGTAGACTGCTTTTACATACTTTTTAAGGACTTTTAGTGGCTGATTCAGACTTTTTAGCAGACTTTCAAGCAATGTCATCAGAAAACGAATTACTTCGTGAGTCTTATGCTTCAATGGCTAGTGCAATCCTTTCCTTCGATGATGAGGGTTGGAATCCAATTGGCGCTCAATACGGTGTCAATGGCTTCACTCTTACCGAACTTAAAATCTCTGCAGCTAAGATCCGTGAGGTAACAGAGGGAAACCCTCTACTAAAGCGTGGTTCTGCTATGAGAACAAGCTATATCTTCGGTCGTGGCGTTGTCTTTGGTGACCAGCCACCCAGAGTGCGCAGGATTATGGAAGACCAGCAGAACCAAGACGTTCTGTTTAGCGCCGAGGCTCAGATGATTAACGAGCGTAGCCACTTTACTGATGGTCAGTTCTTTATTCTTGCCGACAACAAGACTAAGCAATTGCAGCGAATCCCTTTTGAGGAGATCACTGGTGCTGTGACTGACCCTGATGATTCAGAACGCATTAGATACATTCGCAGGACTTGGACTAGAACTGATGTAAATTTCCCAACTGGGCTTGAGACCTCTTCGGCTAGAGATGTCTGGTATCCAGTTGACACCTACAAGCCTTCAGGCAGGTTCTCAACGACTATTATGAACCAGCCAGTAGACGGCACCAAAGTTATGTTCTACAGCCGTGTCAACCGACGTGGTGGACGGATATGGGGTGTTCCAGATGCACTGCCAGCTCTACCTTGGGCTCACGCTTACAACGAGTACCTAAAAGACGGCGCAAGAATGCTAAAGTCCTTGTCGATGTTTGCTTGGCAACTAAGGTCAAAGACAAAGACTGGTGCGACTGCAGCTGCGGCTTCTATTGCAACCAAGGCTACCGCTGGCTCAACTGCAGTGATGGGCGACGGTATGGAGCTAAGCTCAATGCCTAGAGGAAACAATGTTGACTTGAGCACAGGAAGACCGCTTGCATCTATGGTGGCTTCTGCTCTGGAGATTTCAGTTGTTGCACTACTCAGCGACCCGGGAGGGTCTGGCTCTTACGGAACCGCAGCTACTCTTGACGCTCCAACCGTAAAGGCAATGGAGTCTCGCCAAGCTGTGTGGACTACTTTCTATCGCAGGGTTCTAGTGTGGATGGGCGCAAACACCGTAGACATTAACTGGCCCAAGATTGAGATTGAGCCATCACAAAGACTTATGCAAGCTCTTGCACTAGCTCGGGAGACCAACGCAATCTGGAGCGACGAGTATCGTGCTGCTGTTCTTGAAACGCTTGATGTTCCTAAGTTGCATTCAGGTGTTCCACCTATTGACGACCCTGAATCTAATGACAGCCCGATACCAAGTCAGGGTAACGATGGAGCAGTCGGATCGATGCAGGATAATGCAAACGATCTGCGTGATGCCGACAACGAATAACCTGCACAACCAATTGCTTATGGTATGATTTGTAATAGATAATTCTGTTATGGAGCATTATGACCACTAAGCTGTCCGAGTCTCTTGGCTTTGAAGCCAACGAGTCTAAAAATAATAAATGGCACGTTAAAGTTATTAAGTCCGGTTGGGGATCTTCTGGCTACTATGGCTCTGACATGCTGCGTGAATATGGCCCCGGTGTTTTTAAAGCCGGAACCAAAGTCTTTATGAATCATCCGTCTTACTCTGAGTCGAGCGACAGACCAGAACGTGACGTACACCAGCTTGCTGGAAAACTTGTAACAGATGCAGTGTTCCGTGAAGACGGACTGTTTGCAGATGTTCAATTTTACTCTCACTACGCTCCAGCAATAAAGGAAATGTTCAATGACGTGGGTCTTTCGATTCACGCCATGGGCAATTCTTATATTGGAGAAGCAGAGGGTAGAGAAGGACCAATCATCGAATCGTTAGTGGACGATCCACTAACTAGCGTTGACGTGGTAACTGTTGCTGGCGCAGGTGGCAAATTTGTCACCCTGCTTGAAAGTTACAGAAATAAAGGTGACGTTACCAATGTGGTAGCAGAATCCGAAACGGAAGGAACAGAAATGTCAATAACAAAGGAAGAATTTGATTCTGCAATTGCAGAGCTCAAAGAAACCCTCGTTGACGCTCTAGCCCCTCTTCGTGAGTCGGTATCGGTTCTCGTCGAGGCAGTTACCCCTGCTGATGAAGAGGCCGTGGAGGACGAAACTCCTGCCATTGACCCAGTAGAGGTAGCGGAGAAGTTTAACGAGTCAGGACTTCCCAAGGTTGCACTTAACCGTGTAGCTGAGGCAATGAAGTCTAAAGAAAACACCAAAACCGTAGAGCAGCTAATCGAGTCAGAGAAGGCATACGCCGACTCAATTCGTGAAGGCTTTGTTTCTGAGGCAGCATCCGTTGCCGACGTAAGCGGTGTTGTACACGAGGCAATTGCCTCTTCAACCACCGATGAGTTTGACGCAGTTGTGTCACGCATCAAGAGAAAGTAAGGATAGTAAATGTCAACTAACGAGATTTACACAAAAGGCAGCGAACTTGTTTTCCCTGTGCACACTACTGTAGAATCTAATGATCTTGTGCAGGTAGGAACAATTATCGGAGTATCACAAAACGGAGCTGTTACTGGCGAAGATGGCGATACTTACTCCACACTAAAACTAGACGGCGTATTTGCGTTCACCATCAAAACTGGTGTAACCCTTGCAGCTGGCGATGTTTGTTACGGTGTTGCAAACGGCACAAGCGGAATCGTTCCTGAGGTTACCGCAACTGATACAGAGAAGCTTATCGGAGCTGTTGTGAAACTAGGCAACGTTTCTGGTACCGCTCTTGTCCGTCTAATGCAGTCCGTCTAGTCGAAAAAGGAATATTAAAATGACTAAAAACATAACTCCACGCCAGCTAGAAGCAGCTAAGCTCCTTGAAGGAGCTCTACGAGGTGACCGTATGGACAAGATTAAGCTTCAGGAAGGTATCGCAACAAGCGACCTACCAGAGCTACTAGTCCCTACTCTAAACAAGATTCTTCTTGAAGAGTACGCAGCAACCCCAAAGGTCTGGGACCAGTTCGCTACCAGTTTGGTAGTTGACGACTTCCGTCCAGTAACCTTCCAAGCATTGAAGTATGACGATGCTGGTAACGACAACCAAGGTGACACCTTCCGTGAAGGTTCACTTCCAACTGTAGGCGAGTACGACGAGTACCCAACTGCCGGCTGGTTCTCAGTAACTGAGCAGACCATGCAGGTAAAGAAGGCTGGTCAGAGGATTCGCTTCTCATGGGAGTCAATCGTAAACGATGGTCAGATTGGTCTACTAGAGCGTCTACCTATCGAGCTTGCACTAAAGGCAGCTGGAAAAGAAGACGAAGAAGTAACCAAGCAGCTTGTTGGTACATCTGGTCTAAACACTGGTAACTTCAAGAGTGCAAACCAGAACCTACTGACTGGAAACCCAGCACTAACACTAGAGTCCCTAGAGGACGCTATTGAGGCTGCTAACATCCAGACATACAACGGCAACCAGATCACTCCTGTGACCCAGTTCGCTCTTGTTATCCCTCGTGCACTTGAAATGACTGCAAGGAAGATCCTTTCTGTGCAGGAAGTTCGCAGCGAGAACACAGTTGGTTCAATTGCAACCACAACCATTTCCGGAAACCCAATTGGTACTCAGGTAGTAATCGTGGTTGACGACTGGTTGACCAAGATTAACTCTGGTGCCGGAGCCTACTGGTTCCTAATTCCAGTTCCTAACCAGCAGCTAAACCCAGCTGTTGCGCTTGGATTCCTACGTGGATACGAGGCTCCTGAGCTTCGCATCAAGTCAAACGGTGGAATGTACATTGGCGGCGGAGAAGTTCCAGCCCGTGAAGGTTCATTCGACAATGACGACTGGGAGATGAGAATCCGCCACATCGCTACTGGTGGCTTCATCGTTCCAGCAGGTACCATGGCTTCAACAGGAGCCGGTTCTTAAGAACTAACTCCACCCAAAAGCCCCTCAGGAAACTGGGGGGCTTTTGCTATACTTGATACACCCTAAAAACCCCGATTGGAAACTAAAAATGGTAACTGTCTACACACTCCCTAACTGCCCACAATGCGATACTACAAAAAGATTTTTAACTAGAAATGGGATTGAGTACTCAGAAATTGATCTAAGCGCAAACAAAGAAGCTCTAGAAAGAATTAAAGAAATGGGCTACACAGCTGCTCCAGTTGTTGATGTTAAGGGTGGTAAGAACTGGTCTGGGTTTAGAGCTGAAAACCTAAAGACTTTAATAATGTAGTGTGCTACAATTAGTGCAGGTAGCTCCTCTCTCCTTGCTATCTGTGTTGTGTGAGAAAACCGCCTCTGTTGAGTAATCCAGAGGCGGTTTTCCTTTACTAAGGTATAATGAGATAATGATTATCTGGCCAGATTCCAACCTGCCCCCGCAGTCAGTCGAATGGGCTGACAAAGTTGAAAAAGAAGTCAACCGCATTGACAAAAAAGTCGTTGGCGGAAGATCTAATCCTGCTAGTGGGGCTTCTGGTTCTCAGGGACCCCAAGGTCCTGATGGCGCAAAAGGTGAAGACGGCGAACAGGGCATTCAAGGCGAGCAGGGCGAACAGGGCGAGCAGGGCTTAGCTGGAGAAGACGGGCAGACTGGCGAACAGGGAGCTCAAGGAGAAGTAGGACTTGACGGTGAAAACGGAGTCAACGGACTTGACGGTGAAAACGGAGTCAAAGGCGACAAAGGTGACCAAGGAGAACAGGGCTTAGTTGGACCCAAAGGTGACAAAGGCGACAAAGGCGACAAGGGTGTTAGTGGTAATGCTGGAGAACGAGGTCCTGTTGGAGAAGCTGGTTCAGACGGATTAAGCGCCTACGAGATCGCAAGTGCTGCCGGCTTTACTGGAACTGAACAAGAGTGGCTTGACTCTCTTAACGGAGACATCGGCCCAGAAGGACCAAAGGGAAAATCAGGAAGTTCTGGTAGCAGTGGCTCTGACGGGCTTACTGGCTTAAGCGCATATCAGGTTGCTCAGCTAAATGGTTTTACTGGTACTGAAGCGCAGTGGCTTGCTACTTTGGTTGGGCCCGAGGGTCCTCCACTAAACACAAACTTAGACGCAGGAACTGCTAATGAGATGTATTTTGGAATCAACACCATAGAGTGCGGAGTGTATAATAGTGTGTACGGCGGATTATTGCCCATTGATGGCGGAAGTGTGTAATGGCAACTAGAATACAATTCAGACGAAGCCTTTCGGGTGAGTGGACTGCAGGGAATCCAGTTCTGGCGCAGGGTGAACTCGCCATTGAGCTTGACACCAGCCGCTTTAAAATAGGTGATGGTATTGAGGCGTGGAACGACCTGCCTTACGGTGGTATAGACGGTGAGCAAGGCGAACAGGGCATTCAAGGCGAGCAAGGCGACCAAGGTATCCAAGGTGTCAAGGGAGATACTGGCTCACAAGGTATCCGGGTGCTACAGGCGCAACAGGCGCAAACGGAGCCACTGGTATTGAGTGGCAAGGGACTTGGGATAACACTACTGACTATGTAGACAATGATGCTGTTTACTATAACGGAACTTCATGGTTTGCCTCAGGAGACCCAACCGTCGGAGAAGAACCAACCGACAGTGCTGCAAATTGGTTTCCACTAGCAATCCAAGGTGCAACTGGTTCACAGGGCATACAGGGCATACAGGGTATACAGGGCGAACAAGGCATTCAGGGTGAGCAAGGTATACAGGGCGAAACCGGCACATTCGATGGAACAGTAATCGATGGCGGAAACGCCTAGAAATGGTAGAATAAGAAAATGGCCCTACCCACAAACATTAGTCATGGAACTGTAGTTGCACAGTTTCTACTGGCCTACTCGGACGGTTCGGACGTAGACCCACGCCCAGACGGTGTTCCAGCAAAAGGAACGCTGTACTTTAGAGCAAGCCCAATTAAACTTCTTGACGCACTTTCCGATCCCAACCCAGTAACAATTCTTCCTGCAAACGTAGAGTGCTCTCTTGATGCAGACGGCTACCTACTTGGTGGCGATGGCACTAAAGGCGTAAGACTTGTAGCTACAGACGACACAGACATAAACCCAGTTGACTGGACTTGGGCAGTTGACTTTAGGCTCACAGATGCCAACAATGTGCCAGTACAAGTTCCTTCTTTTAGCTTTGAACTGCCTTCTGACACAACCGTAGACCTTACCACCGTAAGCCCTGTAGCGTCTGCTAACGGGACTTTCTATCTAGTTGGACCTACTGGACCCCCTAATGTGCTGACGGTGGGCACAGTAACCACACTTGACCCCGGCACTGATGTGACCGTAGGGATCACAGGCACCTCTCCAGAGCAAGTTATAAACTTCGGAATCCCAGAGGGTGACGCTGCAACCATATCTGTCGGCACAGTAGACACTGTTGCTCCCGGTCAGCCTGTCACAGTTGCAAACTCTGGAACAACCTCCGAAGCAGTATTTGACTTTGAGATTCCTCAGGGTGCTGCAGCAACTATAGCGGTGGGCAATGTGTCTAGCGTTACAAACGCTACGCCAGCTACGGTTTCAAACAGCGGCACAAGTGCCGAGGCAGTATTTGACTTCCAGATACCAGCAGGTATCCAAGGTATTCAGGGTGAAACTGGAAACACTGGAGCAACTGGACTTAACTGGCAAGGCAACTGGGATAACTCAGTTGACTATGTAAACAACGATGCTGTGTTTCATAACAGCGCATCTTGGTTTGCGTCTGGCAATCCTCCTGTTGGAGAAGAGCCATCCTCATCTGCAGCTAACTGGTTTACTCTAGCCCTTCAGGGTGAGCAGGGAATCCAAGGTGATGCTGCAACTATTGCTGTAGGCAATGTGTCTACTGGTAATGCCGGCTCCTCTGTGCTTATTAGCAACACTGGAACCAGCGGTGCTGCCGTGTTTGACTTTACAATTCCAAAGGGCGACACTGGCAGCCTAGGAGCTCTCAGCGCCACATCTCCAATAGTTTACAACTCTGGAAGCTCCACAATTTCGCTTGACCAAGATTCTTTGGTGATAGACGGCGGGACTGCATGATAGAATTGAACTTGAATTTAAGGACTAATTAATGCCAGCACAAACTGTCATAAAACTGCGTAGAGATACGGCTGCTAACTGGACCAGTACTAACCCAACCCTTGCGGCTGGTGAAGCTGGCTTTGAGTCAGATAGCAACAAGCTTAAAATTGGTGATGGCTCAACTGCTTGGACTTCACTGGCTTACGCATCAAGCGGTGCGTCTGTAGAAGTTTCAGACTCAGCACCATCGGATGCAGAAGCAAACACTCTTTGGTGGGATTCTGCAAATGCAATCCTGTACATTAGATATGATGAATTTTGGGTTGAGGCAGTTGGCTCACTAGTAGGACCAGCAGGAGCTGACGGAACTGACGGAACTAGTGGTGTAGTGGCAGCGACCTCTCCGGTGACCTATAATTCCGGCACGAGCACAGTGGGTATTGACCAGACTGCAATAAGTATCACAACTTCTCAAATAAGCGACATTACCTCAACTGCAGCCGAACTAAACATTCTTGACGGCGTAACCGCAGACGCAACAGAGCTAAATCTTCTTGACGGCGTAACCGCAACTACCGCAGAGCTAAACATCCTTGACGGCGTAACCGCAGATGCAACAGAGCTGAATTATGTAGACGGCGTAACCTCTGGGATTCAGTCGCAGCTTGACGACAAAGCTTTGCTCACTCCGGCGGTAAACGCCAAGACCGCTGCATACACTCTCGCAGTTGGCGACAGAGGCGAAACGATAACAGCCGATGGCACGTTCACACTCAC
>FUWD013179775.1_pt1 | contig 31169 bp, 22 predicted proteins | sample 1063281 | NCBI WGS metagenome assembly FUWD01 (sample SAMEA79048168, study PRJEB19326) | metagenome | biome: marine | reverse complement strand
GATGAATTCGCTAATAAAATATCTCATATTAACGGTATCGAAAACTTTTGGGGCACCGCTAAAATGCGCCTTGCAAAGTTTCGAGGTTTGCCCAAGTCCACTTTTTATTTGCATCTCAAGGAGTGCGAGTTTAGGTTCAACCATAGAGGCCAAAACCTCTATAAATTATTACTAAAAATTATTAAAAAAAGACCACTTAACTAGTCATGAACCTAAATAATTTTTTCACATGATTTTCCATTATCCCCACAACTAATATGGGGGGGGGGGATTTGAATTTTTAAAACGGCTCTGGACAATAACTCTATTTTATAGTCAACCTCCCCTTTTCACACGAAAATCCCCCAACCTCGCGGTGACTATCAGACCGCATTTTGAGTATCCCTGTCTATTCCTCTATCCAAAAATCCTTACAAGCCACCCTCCCGACAACCTTATCTGGAACCCGGTCAATCCGGCCTAAAATACATCACGAGAGGTGCTTTAATTAACAATGGTTTACACAGATTTTACTGGATAACAACTGGGTGTGAACAAATCAGTTGACAGTAAAACGATCTAGCTTATATACTTCGACCTCCAACCTTCCCAAAGTACCGCCGAGGGTTTAAGTTTTCGATAGTTAAGGGATTATAGAGTTCTCTGGTTCACCTCCCGAGACGGGTAAAATATAATCGAAGATGGTTGAGATATCCTTTTAATCAAGGAGCTTTATTGATTATGGAAACTAAAGAAGCCGAAGTCATGGATCAGGAAACTGCCGAGGAAGAAGAAATAGATCTGGCGCCGGTGCACGAAATACTGGATAATTTTCCCAGCAAAAGCCGACGGTACATGATTCCCATGTTACAAAAAATCCAAGGGGTCTATCGATATCTGCCTGATAAGGCGGTTCGACTTTTGATGGAAGCGCTGGAGGTCACTCGGGCAGAGGTGTATGGGGTGATTTCTTTTTACCCGCAATTGCTCACGACCGAGCCGGGAAAATATATTATCAAACTCTGCTTCGGAACCGCTTGTTTCGTTAAGGGCGCAAATATCATCGAAGACAAAATTCATGAACATTACCACATACGTCCGGGAGGAACAGACGAAACCAAGCTGTTCACTCTGCAAACCGCTTCCTGTTTAGGGAACTGTGGTGCCGCACCTATGGCTCTCATTGGTGATGATACTCATGGAACGATTGATCCGGAAGCCACTTTGGAATTACTTGGCGCATATAAATTGGAAGACGAGTCTGAAGAACAGGCTGAGGAGACAACCAGCGAATGAGCACTGTCGTTAGGAAAACTGTTAACTTTAAAATCAACGGTGAAGACGCTTCCGCACCAGAAGGTACCGTTATAATAGAAGCCGCGAAACAACACGGCGTTGAGGTCACCAACCTCTGCTATAACAGAAAACTCAAACCGTTCGCCGCCTGCCGTACCTGCATGGTGGATGTCCGCACTGCTGAAGGAAAAAAGAACTGGTTTATTCCTGCACCCAACCCGTGGCAGAAGGCATAGAAGTTTTCACCGATACTAAAGAGACAGACCGCTACAATGGTGCGTGTCTCGAGATGCTTCTCGTTGAACATCCCTTGGACTGCCCCATTTGCGATAAATCCGGTGTATGTCCGCTACAGGACAACACTGAAGCGCTACAAATGTCCAATGGCCGGTTTGAAATTCAGCGTCGCAATGAACCCAGTGACAAATCAAATCCACTCATAGAATTTTATCTCAACCGATGTATCTTATGTGGCCTGTGCGTCAGAGCCTGTGACGAGATCCAGGGTGTTCAAGCTTTGGACTTCCATCAGAGAGGCATGAAGTCCATGATCGGTACCGCCAATCAGGAGCCACTGGACTGCGAGTTCTGCGGACAATGCATCACCGTCTGCCCGACCGGTGCGCTGATGGATATGTCTTCTCAGGAACGTGGTTTGGCCGCGTTGTTTAAAGCGAACAATAGCATCTGCGGATACTGTTCCTGGGGCTGTACGGTCCAAATGGAAACCAAGAAAAATAGAGTGGTCCGGTTTGTTGGCGATGAAGCGCCGGGTGAAGGCATTAACGAAGGAAACCTGTGCTCCAAAGGACGGTTTGGTCACGGCATCATTCATAATGAAAACCGTATCAAGTCCCCCCTCATGAATTTCGGAGGAACTTTCAAGGAAGTCAGTTGGGACGAAGCGATCAAAACAATCATTGACCGGGTTCAGGCAACGATCAATCGCAGCGGTCCAGAAACGGTAGCCGGTATTGGCGGTGAAAAACTGACTAACGAAGAAAACTACCTGTTTCAGAAACTGTTCCGCAGTCTTTACGGCTCTAATCAGATCACTAATCTGGCCAACATGAGAACGCCCTACGTTAACCAGTTCATGGTCCGGTGTTTTGAAAATGGCATCAACTCGAAACCGGTGACTGAACTAGAAAAATCTGATGTCGTCCTTATTTTCAACTCCGACTTACCTTCAGAGTATCCTGTCGGCGGCAACTCGGTTCGTAAAGGGGCGATATTCTCTGGAACAGATATTATCGTCGCCAATCCGCGCAAGGTCGTTTTCAAAAGCGAAACTAAAATAGACATCCGCCTGAATTATTCTCTGGGATCGGATGCAACTGTAGCCAATCGAGTCTCCCGCATTCTGATAGATCAGGGCATCGTGGACACTGCGAAAATCAAGTCGGCTATACCAAATTATGATGAACTGGTTCAGTCTCTCGCCCCGTACACTGCTGAAGCCACGCAACAAGCGACCGGACTTTCAGATGAAGTTCTGACACGAGCGGCAAAAAGATTCGGGCGAACTGCGGACCGATATATCCTGATCGGTAATGACATTTTCGATTCGGGACGGGGTGAAGATGTTTTGAACGCTCTTCTTAATTTGTCTATTCTGGTCCATCATGGCGCAGAGGGCAATGTCAGCATCTTCCCCCCAAGGGAACATTGCAACTCTCAGGGCGTTAATGATATGGGTTGCACCCCGGACTTTCTGCCTGGATACCAACCTGTTCCAGATCAGTTTGGTAAAAACCATCCGGCAAATGACTTACTTGGGAACTGCGCCAATGGGACTATAAAGTTTCTGCACATTGCGGGAGAAGACCCTGTTCATTCCTACTACAAAGGGGCGAAGGTCAAAGACGCGCTTAATACCGTTCCATTTCTCGTAGTGCAGGATGTCTACATGACGGACACCGCTAAAATGGCAGATATTATTCTTCCTGCAACAACGTATGCGGAGAAAGAAGGCTCATTCACCAGTATGACTCGTCATGTTCAAAGAGTGACCCCTGCAACGTTACCGCAGGGTCAGTCCCGCACGGACCACGATATCTTCATTCAACTGGCAAATGCTTTTGGTAAACCATTTTCCAATTCCACTGTGTCTGAAGTACAAGATGAGATTTCAAAAGACGTTCCGATTTACAATGGCACACTTCCTGGAAAAAAATCTTTGCAGTGGGCTCCTGATGGATTTAAACAAAACCCTGGTTTTCAAATAACGGGTGCACCGCAAGAAACCAGCCAGAAGGAAGGATTTAATTTCAAACTGGTATCCAACAACCATATGTTCCATATTGGAAGTTACACTCATTATGCCAAGGCATTGACCGATATCGGACCAGATTGTATTGCCGAATTGAACCCGGATGACGCGCGAGCGTTGAATGTTGAAGATGGCGACAAAATTGTGATTGAATCTGACATGCATAAGGTAGAAGTCCCGGTCGCATTAAGCACTGTCACGGCCAAGGGCATGGTTTATGTCCCTAAAAACTGGGTGGCGGTCCAGCTCAACCTGCTAAGGAATGGTGAAGAAGGACCTGTTTCCATCAAAATATCCAAGGTGGGCTGACTCTAGAGGCAATCTTTTAACGTAAACTAATTCACTACTGACAAACTATGGCCGACTTAAAAGAAAATCTACATACTGATCACATGGTCCTTAACATGGGACCATCGCACCCGGCGACCCACGGTACCGTAAAATTCCTCCTGACGCTGGATGGAGAAACCGTGGTCGATATGGTTGTAGAAATCGGCTATCTGCATCGCGGATTTGAAAAAATGTGCGAGAGCGTGACCTACTCCAATGTGTTTCCATATACAGATCGCTTGAATTATTGTTCAGCAATCATGAACAACATTGGATACGCGCTGGCTGTAGAAAAACTTTGCGACATAGAAATTACTGACCGCTGTAAATACATTCGCGTGGTTACCAATGAACTCGCCCGCATTTCCGATCACTACACGAACATCGCGGCGGCGGCATTGGAGCTGGGAGCGCTGACCGCTTTTATCTACTTTGTTGAAGCCCGGGAAATTGCATGGGACCTTCTTGAAAAAGTTTGCGGGGCGAGACTGACCTCCAATTACATCCGCATTGGTGGGCTGATGTGTGACCTTCCGCCAGGGTTTAACGATGACCTGGAAGCCACCTACCCTAAACTTGATAGTCTGTTTGACGATGTGGACAAGTTGCTTACTAAAAACCGCATCTTTCTCGACCGAATGCGGGACACAGGAGGCATCTCCAAAGAAAATGCCATCTCCTGGGGCTTTACCGGACCATGCCTCCGAGCCTGTGGCATTGATTACGATGTCCGTAAACAGCACCCATATCTTGTTTATGACCGTTTGGATTTTGATATTCCCCTGGGTACAACGGGTGATAATTTTGACCGCTATCTGGTTAGAATGGAAGAAATTAAACAGAGCTTAAAAATTATTAAACAGGCAATGAAGGATATGCCTGAAGGACCGATCAATGTCAATAATCCTTACCTTCGAGTTCCATCCAAACAGGATGTCTACACGCGAATGGAAGAAATGATTGCTCATTTCAAAATGGTTATCGATGGCCTGAAACCTCCTGTTGGTGAGGTGTATTTCCCTACTGAAGCGGCAAATGGTGAACTGGGATTTTATCTTGTCAGTGACGGAACAGGCAAACCCTGGAAATGCCGTGTCAGACCCCCTTGTTTTACAATGACTGCCGCACTACCAGACCTTTGCAAGGGCAGTATGCTGGCTGACATCGTTCCCACCTTCGATATGATCAATATGATCGGCGGCGAGTGCGACAGGTAGAGTGCCACCCCCGTCAATTTATCCGATCACCGCACATTATCCCGAGTCCAAAGTATTTTTCAATCTACACTCCAACTTGTACTATGGTCCTTAGATCAATTAAAACGGTTATTAGCTCAACCTAAAGTCCGACTTCGGATGCCTTGTGTTAGATGTTAAGCCTTATAAAATTAGTTTTTCTTTTTGCCGGTATTTTACTTTTCGGCTGGGCTGTTTCGACCGTCGACTTGACGGTGGTTGGGAATCTGATAATCAAACTGGGTTATGGTTTCTTAATAATTTTCCTGATATATCTCAACGTCACATGGCTAGACACAGTCGCCTGGCAAAAAACTTTCAGGTCGGATGAAGCACATCAATTCAGTCTATGGGATTTATGGCGTATTCGGCAAATAGGTGAAGCTTATAACGCCATCACTCCACTTGGAACCCTCGGGGGAGAACCGGTGAAAGCCCAGCTTTTAAAAGAAAGACACGGGCTTTCTCTCAAGCAAAGCATGGTATCCCAGGTAATAGCACGTACAACGTTCTTGATTGCTCTCATCCTGTTCATTATTCCGGGCACATTCTTCACTCTTCAGTCCAGTATCATATCCGAAAAGTTTCAAATGGCTTGCCTTGCTGGCATGGGCGTCTTCTCTACATTAATTTTCCTATTTCTCCTATTTCAGGTCACGGGAACTCTTGGTGTACTGGCAACATGGTTTTCGCGTTTGCCTATAGGAAAAAACAAGGGCGTCTTCCTGGACAAACTAAAGATAGTTGACCATGGAATATCTTCTTATTACAAAAAACACACTTCACGAGCGATTACGTCCGTGCTGTATGCCTTCGCCGGATGGGCTGTTGGGCTTGCTGAGTTGTATGTAACTTTATATTTTCTTGGATACGAACCCACTCTGATCGATTTGTGGGTCATCGAAGCTTTGGCTCAGCTAGTGCGCACCGGAAGTTTTTTCATTCCGCTGAGTATTGGAGCGCAGGAGGGAGGACTCATCCTCATTTTCACCGTTATGGGGATGCCTGCCGACCTTGGGTTGACAGTTTCATTCATCCGGCGCATCAAGGACCTGGTATGGGTCGGTGTGGGACTTGCTATTAGTTGGTTACTTGCATTTCGCCCGGTCCAGGTTCAAACAGAAGAGAGCTAAAAAAAACCGCTTTGCCGATGATTTCTCACCTGTCGCAAAGCGGGTCTAATTTTCACATCGACTTTAAAATACTTGTCTTTAATTTTAGAGCACGTCGCGGCTGACTCCTTTTTCTCTCCCTCTTCCACCGGGGGTTCTTCTCAGCGAATTGGTGAACACATCATTTTGCTGAACCAGTCCATCGTGAGCTGATTTTATAGGATCGATCCTGTTTTTCAGAATCTCATCGGCCACTTCATCTATCATTTCCGCTTCTTTTTTTGCGGCAGCTTCTTCGGGTGTCAATACTTTTTTGGCCCCCTCCTCCGCCGCTCCTGCGTCTGACAATGCTGGCTCGCCTTCTGATGCTCCAGACTCAAGTTCCTCGGCTTCAGCGTCCTTCATAGATTTCTTAAAGTTCTTGATACTCCGTCCGAAAGCGGATCCTATTTCCGGAAGCTTTCCGGCTCCAAAAATTATCATGATGATGACTAAGATAATCATCAACTCTGGAAAACCAATGCCCATCATAAGAACATTCTCCTAAAATGAAGTTGCTAGTGTATAGGATTTTATCAGATAAATGCCCAAAAGCCAAAAGTTTCCTACCCTGCGGTCAGTCTGGTGCGCCAGCTTAGAAATTATTAAAATCATTTGTGAACATCCCTGAAGGGCTTTCGTAAAAAACTTCATTTCCGTTCACACTGTCCTTAGAAATGTCCTTATACATAATGTCCCAAGTCCCATCTTCATCCACATCAAAAGAATAAAAAAGGGGCTGGGCCGTAGCCACATAATAAAAACTTTGTGATTCATAAGGTGTGTAAAAAACAGGTAGATTTGGAAAATTTGCCCCTATTTCCATAACCGTTTGGTCTGAATAAAAGGATGTGACCACAACTCGCAGGGTGTGAAAATCTGCTTTCCCATTAAAATCCAAATCGTAGCTGATGTGCAACATTCCACTGGGCGAAAGGTCCCAGTTCATCTGCGAGGCTAATGGAGGCTCTGGAGTAAGGTAAGGACTGCTCCAGGCAGTTGGAATCAAAAATATTAAGAATACTATAATGGTAATACATGTCTTGAAGTATTTCATTGTGCTCACCTCCTTCGACCAGACGTAGGCGGCACACTAGTTCACGGAAAATGCGCGGCCAGGTTGATCACCCAGGGGTCCCATAGCAGTACTCGCCCTGGTCCCTCAAATATTGTCGAAGTTTCCATAGGACTCACACTCCTTTCAACACATGCTTCATAAAAAAAGCCTGACACTCGGGTCGAATGACAGGCTGATACACCTTTCAAATTAATTAAAACTATTTTATATTTTCAATATTCTAGCCTTCATTCAACTCAAGTTATTCACCTTCCTACTTATTTAGATGACTCCCCCAGGGTTGTAGATTCATAGTTTGAGGCACTACATACCTGAAAAAGCTAAATTCATATTATTTTTCAATGGGTTAAAGGCAAAAGAAAAGGGGCCGGTAACAACCGGCCCCTATCCAATTCATCGGATTAGGAATCCTTTGGAGGCATTACTTAACTGCAAAAAACTTAAGCCCACCTCTAAGTGAAACTGCCTGATTTATCGAGCTTCTCTTAATGCCCGATATGCGCCTTCAGAATAGGTGACTCTAAAATCTTCTTGTTACCGCCAGCTCTCTTGAAAGCCGCCTTAAAGTGCATGGTAGCATCCCCATGTTTTCCCACTTTGTCGAGTGAAATTGCTTCGTTGAAATGAACCTCTCCCGAAGAAGCGTCAATAGCGGAGGCTTCCTGAAAATGACCCAAAGCTACATCAAAATGACCTTTACCCCAATGTTTGATGCCTTCATTATTGTGCATATTGGCTTCAGGGTTAGCTCCATCGGGCAGAGCCAAAGGACCTTCGCCAGCGAAAGCTGTTACAGGAATCATAAGTAATGCTAAAACTACCAGAACAGAAAAAACTTTTTTCATAGCCGTCATCCCCTAGTCAGAGTTGAGTATAAGCTCAAAATTTCAAGCTATTGACTTCAATGTACCATTTATCTTATTTATTTAAAACCCCCTTTTAAAGGAGCAACTTCCTATCGGGAGTTTAGAGCCAGAGAAGCCTGAAATATAGCGAATTCATGGTTTGCATTGAAATTTTACTCTCAAAAATATTTTCATTCACAGGAAGATGGATAAGTGCTATAAATTAAGATGTTAGTGGTCAATAATTTTGATCTCAAAAAATGACTCGCTAAAACGGTGGGTCGTTGATTAAACATTAATGACGCCAAAGTTCTTCTCCGTAGAATCGATTATTCCTGCCCGCTGGGAGTCAATATTGCCAGTTGAACAACATCGCTCCCATTAAGATAATCAGGCTCCAAATAGACTTGACGAGTTTATCATGCTAGAAATATGACCATGTGTAACCAATTATCTAATAAATTGAATTTCTTAAATTATTATGAGTGACGGCGCAGTACCTAACATAGAACAATTGGTCGAAAAAAATGTGGACGGCGGAGGATCGCTGGATCTCGAAAACAGAGAATTAGGTGATGAGGGCGTAGCTCAACTTTCCGGCCTTGAAAAAATATCACAGATCACAACACTTATTCTAGGCGACAACGAAATCAGCGATAAAGGAGTGGCGGCCTTGTGTGAATCTCCTTACGTTTCACAGATCAGAGTACTGAATTTAAAGTCAAACAAAATCACAGCAGAAGGTGCGAGGCTTATTGCTCAATCCAAAAACTGGTCTAATTTGGATCAACTGGTTTTAAAGTTTAATGAAATTGGGGAAGAAGGGGCAAAGCACCTTGCTAAATCGGTGACTCTCGCTAATATTACAACCCTTGACTTGTTTAGAAATCATATCGGAGCCGAAGGCGCACGGGCCATTAAGACTTCCCCGCAATTTAAAAAACTCAGTCGCGTTCGCCTGGATTGATCTTCGCTTTATGCATTGATGCTTCCTACCGATCAATATTTCCCATAAATGAATAATTACACTTTGTATGGACCTGACACAATCATTTCCAAGAAGCCCGAAAAATAAACTGAGCGGACTCGTAATGGTACCCCGCATGCTGGACAAAGCGCGGGCATACAACGCTAATACACTTGGCGAATATATTTTCCCTTGTCCTCTTGATAAAATTATTCTGGAGTACATGGAAACTGATGATGAAAAAATTATTCGCCTTGTACAAAAACTGGGCGATAAGGAAATTGGACTCTGGATCGACAAACAATGTTCTAATCGTTCCCAGGTTGAAAAGGACCGGATAAATAACAAAATACTTGAACGAAAGCCGGACACTCAGGAAAGTCTCGATTATTTTACCAAGATTCGAGATCAAATTGACCCGACCCACACGGACATCGTCACATGGGTCGACCTTCTGGATCTGGATGAAAACCGAATTCCTCCCAAAATACAACAATGAGTAAAATCCTAGAAAATCAACGCCCAAACAAGCAAAAAAAAAAGCGCCTAAAAAGAAACGCACCGGTTTTTTAAAAATGCTGGTTATTGGCGTTTTTTCGTTTTCAATTGTGGCTTTGCTTATCGGGTTTACCGGAGCATTCTTTGTTTATCACAAATTTTCTGACGAATTACCGGACGTGCGGGAGTTGAAAGATTTTCAACCCAGCACGGTCACTTTGATGTATTCAGACAAGGATGAATTGATTGCTGAGTTTTACCTTGAAAAAAGAATCATGGTCCCGCTGAAGGAAATTCCTGTCCAGTTGAAACAAGCCGCGCTGGCTGTAGAGGACTCAAATTTCTATTATCATCTGGGAATCGACCCGAAGGCTATTTTCCGTGCATTTCTCACTAATATGCAGGCTGGTCATGTGGTCGAAGGGGGAAGCACCATCACCCAGCAGTTATCCAAAACTCTTTTCCTTTCCCGCGCGCGAACTCTGGAACGCAAAATCAAAGAAGCTATTTTATCCATCCGAATGGAACTTGTTTTCACCAAGGATGAAATTCTTGAGATGTACTTGAATCAGATTTATTACGGACATGGCAGTTATGGCGTCGAAGCGGCGGCACGAACCTATTTCGGGAAGCATGTGCAAGACTTAAATCTCGATGAATGCGCACTCATCGCCGCCTTGCCAAAAGCACCAAATAATTACTCGCCTTACAGGAATCCGGAACTCGCGCGTTCAAGGCGGAATCATGTCATACGCCGTATGGCCCAACTGGGTTTTATCCAACGTGATGAAGCTCAAGCGGCAATGAAAAAGGATTTCGAGCTTGGGGAGATCACCGACATGCTTAACAAGGCTCCCTATTTCGTGGAATACATACGCCAAAACCTGATGAATCTCTATGGGCGAAATAAGGTGTACAAAAGTGGTCTCAAGGTTTACACCACGCTCTCCCTGGAAAATCAGATCATCGCCCAAAATGCAGTCCGGGGAAATGTCCGCACCGCTGATAAACGTTACGGATACCGGGGGGCTTTGGGCATGATGAATATTTCACTCCCGGAAGCCACGTTGCAGAAAAGTTTGGTTCAGTTAAATAATTTTGATGAAGAGGGAGTCGGGCCTGAAGCGGGAACCATCATAAAAGGACTGGTGACAACTGTGCAGAAGGATCATGTCACCGTTTTGCTGGGTAAGGGCGAAGGGATCATCGAACTGAAAGATATGGATTGGGCTAGGGAACCCAATATCAAGATAGACGGACGCTGGGCTCGTATCACTCGACCCAACGAAGCTCTCAATCCCGGTGACAAAATAATGGTCAAGGTTTTGGGGAAACGTGAAACGGATTCTCTCTGGTCGTTAGCACTGGAACAAGAACCGGAAGTTGAGTCGGCACTGGTCAGCATTGAACCCGCAACCGGGCACGTCAAGGCCATGATAGGCGGTTACGATTTTTCTAAAAGCCAATTCAATCGGGCGGTGCAGGCCCATCGTCAACCCGGCTCTGTGTTCAAACCCATCATTTACGCAGCTGCCATCAGCGAAGGCTATTCACCTGCCAGTATAATCATAGACTCGCCCATCATCTTTAAGGAAAAAGATCACTCTTTCGAGAAATGGAAACCTGTTAACTTTGAAGAAAAATTTTATGGTCCGACACCACTACGCACAGCACTGGCGCATTCCAGAAATATCGTCACGGTAAAACTACTGCAACAGGTTGGCACGCATTCGGCAATTCAAATGGCCAGAAACCTAGGAATAAATAGTAGGCTGGAAAGCAATCTTTCAATAGCGCTCGGTTCATCCGGGGTCACGCTGTATGAATTGGTTTCGGCCTATTCCAGCTTTGCTAATCAGGGAACACGAATCGAACCGCAAGGCATCCGGTACATCATGAACCGGAAAGGAGAAACACTTTTCACAGCCAACCGTAAAGAAACTCAACCCATTTCCAGCGGAGTCGCGCAAATCATCACCAGCCTACTGCAAAGTGTTGTTCAAGAGGGAACCGCTAAAAAAGTACGCTCGCTGGGACGACCCACCGCAGGGAAAACAGGGACCACTAATAATTACGTTGATGCCTGGTTCCTGGGATACACACCCAAACTGCTGACTGGTGTATGGGTAGGTAATGATAAGGGTGAACCTCTGGGCAGAAACGAAACCGGGTCCCGCGCCGCGATCCCCATCTGGTTAGAGTACATGAAGGGAGCGTTAGCCAATACCCCCGTGGTTAACTTTCCCGTTTCAGACGAAACCGTGTTCACCAAAGTCAATCCCAAGTCAGGGAAACTAACCAGCTCCGAAGACCCCGAAGGACATTTCGAACTATTCATGAAAGACCGCCTCCCGGATAAACACACCGAATCCCCAGAAATCAGAACTGAAAATACTTTTTAGCAAATTGCCTAAAACATCTCTGGGAACTAAATTTATACGATTCTTTCAAATCTGGCCTGGAAGAATCGTAGGTATTCGGGTTCGTAGACCATTTTCAATCCTTTGATACTTTTTCGGTCTGCAAAGATTGCCGCCACTGACTCCACTGTGACGTCTATATGTGCCTGTGTGTAAACTCGGCGGGGAAATGTCATGCGGACTAACTCTAGTTCTGGATACTTATGTTCTCCTGTTTCAGCGTCACGACCCGCCGAAACTACTCCCCGCTCCATGGTCCTGACGCCTGAGTCCATATAAATTTCCGCTACGAGAGTTTGCGCGGGAAACTCATTCATCGGGATATGCTCCAGGATTTTCTTTGCGTCAAGAAATATGGCGTGTCCGCCAAAAGGCTTAACAAGTGGAATGTCATATTTTTCTAGTTCAACTCCACAGTATTCAACCTGCTTGATCCTCGCTCTGATATGGTCGTATTCGACCATTTCCTCGATCCCTCTGGCCAAAGCTTCGAGGTCACGACCTGCGAGTCCCCCATAGGTGTGGAGCCCTTCGTAAACAACAACCATATTACGGGCCTTTTCATAAACTTTTTCATCCTTCGTCGCCAGAAACCCTCCTATGTTGACAAGCAGGTCTTTCTTGGCGCTGACCCATATCCCTTCAAAGCAAGAACACATCTCTTTAAGAATCTCTGCGATCGTTTTATCCTGATACCTCTCTTCCTTCTCCTGAATAAAAAAAGCGTTTTCGCATGCCCGGGTCGCGTCGAACCACAACCTGATCCCATGTTTTTCGCAAACTGCCTGTACCTCTTTCAGGTTTTTCATTGAAAAAGGCTGACCGCCTGCCATGTTGACCGTGCCCGCCATGAAGACATAGGCGATCTTCTTTGCACCGACTTTATCAACAAAATCCTCCAGTTTTTGAAGATCGATATTTCCTTTGAACGGATGCTCATTTTGCGGATCATGTGCTTCGTCAATAATCACATCGACAAAAGTGGCCCCGGCCATTTCCTGATGCAACCTTGTCGTTGTAAAATACATATTCCCGGGAACAAAATCGCCGGGGGTTATCAGAATCTGGGAAATCATATGTTCTGCGGCCCGGCCCTGATGGGTCGGAACGAAGTGCGGCATCCCGTAATACTTCTTAACGTTATCCTCCAGATGATAAAAGTTCTTACTTCCTGCATAAGCCTCATCGCCCACCATCATTCCAGCCCACTGCCGATCACTCATGGCATTGGTACCGCTGTCGGTCAACAGATCGATGTACACATCCTCCGATTTCAACAGAAATGAATTGTACCCGGCCTCTTTTATTGCTTTTTCGCGATGGTCCCGGGTGGTCATTCGAATGGGTTCGACTACCTTAATTTTAAATGGCTCGGCCCAGCTTCTTTTGAGAGGGTTCTTTTTCGACATGAGAATGTTCTCCTTTTCTGTAATAGGAGTTCTACAATCACTGGTCCCTGGTCGCCAGCACAGGCACTTGTATTAATAAATATATGCTGGACAAATAATACTTGCCACAAAGCTTTAAGTTTCTTTATACTAGTGGCGTTCCAACCGATAAGACTATTAGCTCTCGAGCTGGGTAACGAGTTTATGCGTATGCGTTTTGGAAAATTTCATAGAAGCTTGGTGGCGCTAGCGTGGGTATTGGGAATTCAATTTCTGTTGTTGCCCTTTTTCCACTTTCACCCGGATTCTTCACACAGCCATGGGGATCAACTGGCTCTGCATAAGCACAGCGGGCATTTCCACTCTATGGAACTGGAAAATATCGCACACTTGACTCATGATCATGATTCAGAGTCCGCCCCCCATCATTCGCATCATCCAGTAGGACAGGATGAAGACTTTCTCGAAATTGAACTCAATAAAGAAACTTTAAAACCGCAAAAGCCGTTCACTGTATTAAAGGTCGCTTCATTCTTCTCATACGACACTTTCCATCATCCTCCGAAAATTTCACCAGCCACTCATAGGCTGAGCCAATTTCATCAGCCCGATTTTCTCCAGGAAATCCGGGACCGCTCGCCCCCCGTTCTTTTAGTTTAATACCAACCACTAAAACTCAATAATCAGGTACTGATATCACCGTTACGCATGCCCATTATTAATGGCGGCTCTGCGGAATGTTATCGGTTCCTCTTTTAAAGAATAGGCCCATGAAACGCTTACTTATTTATATGAGCGTTGTGTCCCTGTTTGGCATTGTCGGATTTTCACCAGCCTTTGCCAAACAGGATGGAACGCTACATATCGAAAAGGACAACCCAAAAATCATCACGCTTGAGAAAGCGGTCGCCAATGCTCTGCTCAAGAATCCGACTTTATCCGCCCACTCTCTGGAGAAACGGGTGCGTGAAGCTCGTACCCTGCAATCCGGTCTACTCCCGAATCCAAGATTGGAAGTTAATGTTGATGACGCTTTGGGTTCTGGACCTTTTAACGGATTCGACCGTTCTGAAACTACCGTCCAGGTGGGACAGTTGATCGAACTCGGTGGCAAACGGGGCGCAAGGGAAAATGCCAATCGCATCGCAGAGAGAGTCGCGGACAAAACTTATGAAAGCAAACGTCTGGATATATTGACGGATGTTAATAAAGCATTTGTAGAAGTCCTTTCATCACAAAACAAAGTAAAATTGACCGAAGAACTTATTGAGCTGGGTGACAAATTTTTCAATGCAGTCGGCGAAAGAGTCAAAGCTGGCAAAGTAGCACCTATTGAACAAACCAAAGCAGGGGTCACCCTGTCCACTTTCAAAATCGAAATGGCTCACGCCAAGCTGGAACTTAAACAAGCTCGCAGAAAATTGTCCAGCACCTGGGGAAATGCAGAGCCACAATTCGTTTCGGTCACAGGTAATTTTTTCAAGATTTATCCGGTACCGCTTTTGGAATCACTCCAGAATAAGGGAGTAGAAACTCCGTATCTTGAACGCTGGAAGTCAGAACAGGAACGACGCCAGGCCATGGTCGAGCTGGAACGCGCCAATGGAACGCCTGATGTAACTATCAAGGGAGGCTACAGGCGTCTGGACGAATCCAACGACAACGCTGTTACCTTTGGGATATCCATCCCTCTCCAGATTTTTAATCGGAATCAGGGAGCCATAGCAGAAGCTCAGCATAGGCTTGCAAAGGTTCAGCAGGAGCGACGAGCGGCCGAACTTAAAATAAATCAAAATTTTCTAGAAGCATATCAATCTCTTGTCTTAGCCCATTCACAAGCCAGCACTCTTCAATCAGAAATTGTACCTGCCGCGCAATTGGCATTCGATGGAGTTAACGAAGGTTATCGATTTGGCAAATTCGGATTCCTCGATGTTCTGGACAGCCAGAAAACTCTATTCCATACTCAAGAGCTATATCTGTCTGCCCTGGCCGAATACCATAAAGCCATTGCGGAAGTTCACCGGTTAACCAATGGTTTTAAATTTTCTGACCGCATTCCCGTAAGTTCGAAGAATATGGAGAATGACAAATGAAATATCAATCCCCATTTTCAGTCATCATGATATTAGGTTTGGGAGTCCTCGTTGGAATTATGATCCTGCAAATGGATCCACCAGCTTTAGTTGAGCTCGACCATGAAGAACATCATGACCATTCGGAAGAAGTTTCGATTCCACGCGGTTCCCATGGTGGCTGGTTATTCTCTAAAAATGACCTTCAAGTTGAGGTAAAAATTTTTGAAACGGGTATTCCGCCACAGTTCAGAGTTTATGTAACCACTACCGCAGGCAAACCGATTCCACTCAATGAAGTGGATGTGGTTATTAACCTGCACAGATTGGATCGGCTCGATGAAATACATTTTAAACTGGTGGGGGATTACCTTCTTGGAGACATGACGGTCGTAGAACCTCATTCATTTGAAGTGGATATCAAGGCTCACTGGCAGGGCAAGGACTATATCTGGCATTTTTCTCAAATTGAAGCTCGCACCGAATTATCTACGGAAGTGCAGGCAAACGCAGGGATAAAAGTCAATGCAGCTGGTCCAGGAAAAATTAAAAGCGTTCTCCGCTTTACCGGGGAAATTGGACTCAATGAGGAAAGAGTCGTTCACATAGTTCCTCGTCTCGACGGTGTGGTTCGCGAGGTGTTTAAAGACTTGGGCGACCATGTAAAGAAAGGAGAGTTACTCGCTATTCTGGAAAGTAGAGAGCTGGCGGATGCCAAAATAAATTACCTTGCGGCAGTCAAGCAATCAAAACTGGCAAAAAAAGATATGGAAAGGGAAGCGCTCGTTTTTAAAACTACTGGAACGATGCTGAAACTGCTTGAACAGCAACCCGATCTGGAAGAAGTTTACCGTTCTTTAAAGAATCTGGTCATTGGGGAAAACCGCGAACTTCTTATCCCGGCTTATGCCAAGCTACATTTGACCGAATCAGTTTATAAACGTGAAAAGCGACTGCGCGAAAAAGGAATTTCCTCTGAATCGGAATATATGCTCGCTCTTGAAGATCATAAGAGCGCAGAAGCAAAATATGTGGCTCTCAGAGAAAAGATTGCATACGACGGGGATTGGACGATGCGCCAGAAACAGAGAACATCGGAGATGGAACAACTGAATTTACAAATGGCGATCCAAAAACTTTTGGCACTGGGTTTACCAATTTTGAAAATCGAACGCCTGGACAAAGGGAAAGACCCACTACTCACGCATTATGAGTTGCGATCTTCTTTAAGCGGTACCGTCATAAAAAAACATCTCACTACGGGTGAGGCTCTTAAAAAGGATGACAATATTTTTATATTGGCCGACTTAAGTGATGTATGGGTCAACATCGCTATCCCCGCAAAAAACTTAAACGCTGTGAAGCTGGGCCAGAAAGTTAAAGTAAAAAATGATCAAATGGAAACCGAAGCAATGGGTCGGTTGATCTATCTGAGTTCCATCATTGATGAAACCACCCGATCTGTTACGGGTCGCGTTGTTATTCCCAACAATAATAAACTCTGGCGGCCAGGAACATTTGTCACTGTCGAACTTATATTGAAAGAACGAGCCGTTCCAGTTGCAGTTAGAGCCGATGCGATCCAAAGCCTGCGAGACTGGTCCGTTGTATTCGTGAATTATGGAAATTTCTTTGAGGGGCGCCCTCTCGAACTCGGAGCCAATGACGAAAACTGGGTGGAAGTACTGGATGGATTATCTGCCGGAGAGAATTATGTTGTAGAGAATAGTTATGCGGTGAAAGCCGAAATTGAAAAATCCGGCGCCGCCCACTCACATTAATTAACCTGACTATGCTTAATACGTTATTACAATTTTCAATCAGACAAAGATTGTTCGTGATAATTGCCACCATAGGCATGGCGGCTGTTGGAGCTTATAATTTCCTGATTCTTCCCATTGATGCTGTTCCCGATATTACCAACGTTCAAGTACAAATCAATACTGAGGCTCCAGGCTTCACACCTCTGGAAGCGGAGCAACGCATAACTTTTCCAGTTGAAACCGCCATTGCCGGCATACCAAACTTAAGGCATACCCGGTCCATATCCCGTTACGGCTTATCGCAGGTGACCGCAATTTTTGAGGATGGAACGGATATCTATTTTGCGAGACAGCTGATCGGTTCGCGGCTGCAGGAAGTCAAAGAAGTTTTACCAACAGGAACAGATCCCATCATGGGGCCCATATCCACCGGCCTCGGAGAAATTTTTATGTGGTCGGTGGAAAATGAGAACCATCTTTCCATATCAGGCCAAGAACCCACCGCATTAATGGAATTACGGGCGATTCAGGATTGGATCATTCGGCCCCAGCTGCTCAATGTCCCAGGTGTTACTGAAGTCAACAGCATTGGCGGTTATACCAAACAATATCTTGTTGCTCCCGACCCAGAAAAGCTGATCGCCTTTGGGATTACTTTTCGTGACGTAATGGAATCTTTGAGTAAAAATAACGCCAACGTGGGAGCTGGTTATATTGAACACCAGGGCCAGCAGTACCTAATTCGCTCTCCCGGTCAAGTCAGTAGTCTGGAAGACATCCGTCGGGTTGTATTGGGAACCCATGACGGCGTTCCTGTTTACATAAAGGATGTTGCCGAGGTTAAATTGGGAAAGGAGCTTAGAACCGGTGCGGCAACGCTAAACGGAAAAGAAGCTGTGTTGGGAACTGTTTTTATGCTCAAAGGCGAAAATAGCCGTGCGGTATCATTGAATGTTGCGAAGAGGGTGAAAGAAATCAACAAAACACTGCCCGAAGGCATAACTGCCAGGACTATTTATGACCGCACACACCTGGTAAACGCTACTTTAAAAACAGTTCGAAATAATTTACTTGAAGGGGCATTACTCGTAATAGCAGTTCTTTTTATTTTGCTGGGCAATTTCCGTGCGGCGCTCATCACCGCATTGGTGATCCCACTTTCCATGCTATTTGCCGTCACCGGCATGGTGAGTAACCGAGTCAGCGGAAACCTTCTCAGCCTGGGCGCGATCGATTTTGGGATCATCGTCGATGGAGCGGTCATCATTGTTGAAAATTGTTACCGCAGGTTAGCAGAAGAACAAAAAAGCCTTGGACGAATACTTAGTATGGAAGAGCGTCTCTCTATAGCCAGAGTAGCTACACGTGAGGTATCACGACCGAGCATCTTCGGGGTATTTATCATCATGGTTGTTTACCTTCCGATTCTTACCCTGACTGGGGTCGAAGGCAAAATGTTTCACCCAATGGCCTTCACAGTTTTAGCCGCGCTGACAGGAGCGATGATCCTGTCATTGACTTTCATACCCGCCATGATCGCACAGTTTGCTTCAGGAGATATCTCAGATAAAGAAAACCCTTTGCTTCGCTGGGCCAGAAAAGCATATGCTCCACTACTCGACTTTTCATTGGGTAATCGCCCTGCTATCATCAGCATGGCGGCAGTACTCGTTATACTCAGTCTATTATTGGCTACAAAAATGGGAACTGAGTTTCTGCCCACTCTCGACGAACGCGACATTGCCCTCCATGCCTTACGAGTTACCGGAACCAGCCTGACACAGGCTGTTTCTATGCAGGATACTCTTGAAAGCAAAATAAAAGAAATTCCTGAAGTCGATTACGTATTCTCAAAAATGGGAACCGCCGACATTGCCACCGACCCTATGCCGCCTAGTGTGGCCGATGTGTTCGCAATTTTAAAGCCTCGCTCGCAGTGGCCTGATCCCAATACCCCAAAAACTGAGCTCACTCACAGATTAGAGGATAAATTAACCCAGGTACCGGGTAACAAATACGAGATAACCCAGCCGATTGAAATGAGATTCAACGAGTTGATCGCTGGGGTCAGAAGTGATGTTGCCGTTAAAGTTTTTGGAGATGACATGGATGAACTCGTTTCCGCCGCTGATGAAATCGAACATGTCCTTGCAGATGTCCCTGGAGCGGCTGATGTACGGGTGGAACAGGTCACAGGACTCCCCGTATTGACTATGGAATTGGATCGTGTCGAAATGGCCCGGCTGGGACTCAATATTTCCGATGTGCAAGATGCTGTGGCAATAGCGATTGGAGGAAAGAGAGCGGGACAAGTATTCCTTGGCGATCGTCGGTTTGATCTGATTGTAAGACTCCCTGAGGGTACACGCAAAAATGTAGAGCTCCTTAAAAAAATTCCAATACCACTTCCTAAAAAACATACCCTTCCCTCTATCTCAAAAGCTGAACTAACAAACCCTGTCGGTAAGTTCACTTACGTTTCTTTGGATGCGGTAGCAAATTTCAAAGTGATCACCGGCCCAAATCAAATAAGCAGGGAAAATGGAAAAAGGCGTGTGGTTGTCACAGCAAATGTCAGGGGAAGGGATCTAGGTTCATTCGTTGAGAGTGCACAAAAAGAAATCGATGAAAGAATTTCTCTGTTGCCGGGGTACTGGATTTCCTGGGGCGGGCAATTCGAGCATTTGATTTCGGCCGCTAAACGTCTTTGGGTCATCGTCTCTCTCACGCTGGCATTGATCTATCTCCTACTATTCAGCGCATTTGGATCTAACAAAGATGCTCTACTCGTTTTCACCGGCGTGCCTCTAGCTTTGACTGGCGGATTCCTATCACTATGGATGCGCGGCATTCCCTTATCCATTTCGGCGGCGGTGGGTTTTATCGCACTTTCCGGCGTCGCAGTGTTGAACGGATTAGTTATGATTTCCTTCTTCAGCAAACTTAGAGAACAGGGAGTTCCATTGAATGAAGCTATTCGTCAAGGATCACTCACTCGATTACGCCCAGTACTCATGACCGCTCTAGTCGCCTCACTTGGATTTATCCCCATGGCCCTCGCAACTGGAACAGGTGCAGAAGTGCAACGCCCTTTAGCAACCGTTGTGATTGGAGGCATCATATCCTCCACCGCACTCACTCTTATCGTCCTACCTGCTCTTTACCGAACATTCTATGCCTCTAAATAGTTTTCCAAACGATTTTTCATTTCCGTTACAGAATTTTTATTGAAACGAATACGGTGTCCCCAAACCACTGCTGGAATCTCGGTTGGACTGGAATCCTGCGCCTAACGGACTTCTCTATGTAAGTTGTGATCTGGACGGCAATCATAGAGCTGATTTCATTGCTGTCCGATCCATCATCACCTCTTATTACTCCCCGCGTACTATAGGCGAAGCCATTTTCACCCACGCACAAAACCTGGTGTTTCATGTTGATTATCCAATGGACCGATATTACTACATCGCATCAACAAGCCCGTTGTTCTACGCTATCGATGTCAATGAGGATGGAACATGGGACGCAATGTATAAAGACGTATCGCGGGACGGCGTGAACGGTAACGAATAACTTTATGATCGCCCCTCAGGTATGTTCTTGAAAGGTATTGAAACTACACCTATCAACTCAGCATTAGGGAGTTAAGGGATGGGGCAGAAAGTGGAGCCTTGTTTATTTGAGGTAATGACGGAATTTTTTATTTTCAATTTCATGATCTTAGAGTTATCAGTTGTCTTCCGTAATTTTTTTCTTGATAATTTTCATGATGAACAGGTTTTTATCGGATTCACCATTTGGCAGAATGTTTGTCCTCCCAGAGACCCCTTGAAATCCTCGGATTCCAATCAGTTTCTCCCTTATCTGACGACGGTTTGTGGCGCCTGACTTTATCGACTGTACAAACATGTTTGCGACATCGTAAGACTGGGCTGATAATATTGTAGGCTCCTCAGCAAAGTAACTTTTGTACTGTTTTACAAATTGAACCACCTCTGTTCGTTTGGACTTCGCATAAAATCCATTAACAAAGTATCCTTTGCGCATATAATTTCCAGCAATCTTAACCAATTCGGGAGAGTTCCACCCATCCGCTCCAAGCAGGGCCGCTGCATCAACATTATAAAAAACCAGCTGTGGCACAATCAACCCAACCTTATCATAAAATCCTGGCAGAAATATCGCATCATAACTTAATTCTAGCGACACCTTCAGACTTTCCACCTCTTCATCTGACCAAAGCCCCATCTCCACCACAGGGCGAGACATAGGCCCATTCTGACCTAACGGGGCAGATGCTGTATTGGTTTCCAACTGATCCTCGACCATCTTCTTAAGTTTATCGTCGTCAATACCACCAATCTCAAGGATTTGTTTTTTGAAATCCGTTTGCGAACGCTCATAAGGAACAACAGAGACCACCTCAGCGCCAAGAGACTCAACTTCTTTAACAAAAGTATCTTTTAGCTCGAAGCCATATCCTTCTAAAGGATAAAGAATAATAAATCGACGTAACCGCAAAACGTTAACAGCATAGTCTGCAATAAATTTCCCATGAAGCTTCCGTGTCATCGCATTGCGAAACACGTAAGGACTCAAGTCTGTTAATCCGGCAAAGGATGCAGTGGGTGTAAAAACAGATAAATGGTATCGATCTGCAATTGGTGCCGCCCTTTGAACGACCTTACTCAATACCGGGCCGATCACACCAATCACGCTGGGGTCTGTGGCTAGCTCTTCTATCACTTGTTCCACAGGTCGAGCGGCAGAATCCTTGACAATGACCTCCAGGGTACCTTCACGCTCCAAACCTGATTCTTTAACCGCCAATTGAACACCTTGCAGAACCTGCTGTCCAGTTAAAGCCATTTTACCGGTCAAAGGTAATACCACCCCGAGTCGCAACTTCCCTTCCCTGTTTCCTTCGATTTGTTTTAGTCCAGATTCGACAGCCAAACGTTGTGGATGCTCTGGGAACAAAAGTAAAAACCTGGAGAATGTATTTTGAAGTTGCTTAAGATCTCTTTCTTCGCGATATATTGAAATAAGCCTAAGCAGTATCAGATCTGCAGGAAACCCCGAAGTGTATTTCTTCGATAATTCGATCAGCATTACCTTACTCAGATTTTCTTTAACAATCCTATCAATCAGTTCACTGGCTTGATTTCGTACGCCCTTTATTTCACTTTGAGAATAAATCTTTCTAAGTTTCTCAATGGCATCTTGAAAACCCAGCTGTTTTTCATCCAATTGCCCAAGACGTATTCTTGCTTCCCACTTCTTCTTTGTATCCGGGTGAGACGACACAATTTCAATAAACAGATTTCTCGACTCGGCATATTGTTCGAGTTCAAACAAACATTGAGCTTTCCCCAGCTTCGTATCGTAAGCCAATAACAAGTTAGGTGAGCGATCTAACAAAGTCTCGTAATAACGCAACGCCGTAACAAAAGAATTGTTTTGCTGATGGATGGTCCCTAATCGAAATAAGGCAATATTGCCACGATCACCGTCAGGCTTTCCACTAAGGTATTCCTGATAATAGAGTTGTGACTTTTTGATTTCACCTGAGTGGTACAGATACTCAGCTTCCGAAAATGGATTGAGTTGCGGAATTCTTTCTTCAGCATCCTGGTCCGCCATCACAGGTGAGGCGGAAAACAAAATGAATAGAACGCAAAAGGTCCAACAATTTAAAGGGTAGGTATTAAGTTTCATTTAGGGGGCATTAAATCCAGATTATTTGAGATCAGTTTTTCTTTTAATATTGTGTTTCTGCAAACAATATCTCATGGAACGAAAACTAAGATTCAGTAAATTCGCGGCATTTTTTATTACGCCTCCCGTTTTGTCGAGAGCGTGAATAATCATTTTCTTCTCAAAGGCTCTTTTCATCATCGACAACTAGGATAGGATTCATATACCCATTATATACCCTTATGGGGGGAACAAATCAAGAGCGTGGGCTAGCTAACCCATTGAGATTAAAGAGGCAGGGCTGGTCATACTGACTCGACGGCTCTGAGTGAACCGATTGATAACCAGTTTTTGCTGGTTTATTTGACGCCGTATGTTTTGGAATACATCTTCAAACGAAGCGCGTTGAGGCGAATGAATCCATCGGCATCATCCTGGCGATACCCATCGCCCTCTTCAAAGGTGACCACATTCTGATCGTAAAGTGATTTACTTGCCTTGCGTCCCACAACTCTACAATTTCCTTTGTACAGCTTAAGACGCACGACCCCGGTTACCGTTTTCTGGGTCTCATCCATCGTATTCTGAAGCAGTGCCCGTTCTGGTGAATACCAGAATCCATTGTAAATCATCTTGGCGTAAGAGGGTATCAGTGAATCTCGTAAACACATCACCTCTCTATCCATGGTAATGGATTCAACTGCGCGGTGAGCAATGTGCAGGATGGTGCCGCCGGGAGTTTCGTATACGCCGCGCGATTTCATACCAACAAACCGGTTTTCGACAACATCAATTCGCCCGATACCATTACTACCAGCGCATTCGTTTAACTTGGCCAGCAAAGTTGCAGGACTCATCCGTTCACCATTCACAGCAACAGGGTTTCCTGCTTCATATTCGATCTCTATAGTAGTCGCTTTGTCTGGAGCGGATTCGGGAGCCACTGTCATCATAAACATATCTTCATCAGGCTCCGTCCAAGGGTCTTCAAGCACTCCTCCCTCATAACTGACATGAAACAAATTACGATCCATGCTGAATGGCTTATCTTTACTAACGGGAACCGGAATGCCGTGTTCCTTTGCATAATCCATGAGCGCAGTGCGGGAGGTCAAATCCCACTCACGCCAGGGTGCGATAATTTTGATATCCGGGTTCAGGTCCATATACGCCAATTCGAAACGAACCTGGTCGTTTCCTTTCCCTGTGGCACCGTGAGAAACACCATCGGCTCCGCAGTTTTTCGCTATCCTTATTTGTTCCTTGGCAATCAAAGGACGAGCGATCGCGGTACCCAACAAGTAATCATTCTCATAGAATGCATTGCCGCGAAGCATGGGAAACACGAAGTCACGAACAAATTCTTCCTTTAAGTCTTCAACATAAACTTCGCTGGCACCTGTGGCGATGGCTTTTTCGCGAACAGGGTCAAGCTCCTGCCCTTGCCCGACATCAGCGGCAAACGCGACAACTTCGGCGTCATATTTTTCTCGAAGCCATTTAATAATCACCGAGGTATCAAGTCCGCCGGAATATGCCAGTACAATTTTTTTTACATTCATTTCAGTAAATCCGTTCTATTAAAATGTCACTAATAATATTCAGCACCACACAAAATTCAAAGACGCACAAAATTTTTATCCAAAGCATAATGCGCCGCACCTAGAAGGGAAGCCTTTTCATTGAGGATCAAGCGAACAGGAATCCGCTCAAGCCAACCTTGGAACCTGCCCTTATCAAGAAAGTTTTCCATAAAGAATCTATCTTTCATCAAGGAAAGTATATTTGGCGCAATCCCACCGCCCACATAAACTCCTCCAGTCGTTTTCAACTGCAGAGCCATGTTCCCCGCAACCGCACCATAAATCTCAACAAACACCTCAATCGCAATTCTACAGGCCTTCGATTTTCCGTTGAGACCGTTGTCAACGACAACCTTGGCAAGACCGTTTTCGTCGAATTCCTTGAGAAGCCAATCCGGTTCCTCCAATTCCTGATTATCGCAAATATATCTATAAATGCGATAAATCCCTTCGCCTGACAAAATTCTTTCTATGCTGACTCGTTCAAACTCATGCAAAAGAAAGTGTAATAATTCTGTCTCAAAATGGTTACGCGGCGCGAAGTCGCAATGACCTCCTTCCGTTTCCAGAATTCGGTAGCGTCCATGACCACCGGGCACAAGAAAAGCCTGACCTAACCCGGTCCCTGCCGCAAGCACCGCAATACTTCCGCCTTCCTCTGCTCCTTTTTGCAAGACTTCAATTTCGTCATCGCCTAAAAAAGGAACCGAGCAAGCCATAGCGGCAAGATCGTTAATAAGCCAGACTTGATCGATACCCAACGCTTCCTTGATTTGGGGTGCATCAATATCCCACCCCAAATTGGTCACCCGGCAGGCACCGTCTTTGACCAGACCCGCAACGCCAAAGCAGGCCATCTTTGGTTGGCTATCGGTCTCCGCCAAAAATGCATCCAGAATCTGGTCCAGCCCGTCATAGTCTCTGCATTCATACCGGGCTTCCTCTAAAAGCTCAAGGTGCTCACCGGCTTCACGGTATAGCCCAAGATTGACCTTGGTCCCGCCGATATCCCCAGCAAGAATCATTTACTCTCCTAAACCTTTCATACTCGGATCAAGCATCATAAGAAAGATCGAACCCTATCATCCAATGCACCCTGGTCTTTTGTAAACGACTGCAAAGCCGACTGCGTCATAAGATCGTCTAAAGCTATTTCCTCGGGCCAATCATCAAAAACGGGAATTTTACCCCGATCTAAAATTTTCTTTAAATCAGCGGCGGAAAAAGGATGGAACAAGTCAATGCCTCGCTCCTTACAAAATGAGTCGAGCTCCTCTCCCGACATCCTGTCCAAATTAGTTTCGGCCAAAAGATCATCCACAAACTTGATAAATGAATCCGGCACTTCCCAAAGCGTAGAAAATCGTGCGGACCGGGAATGATTCTTATCGATCCCCGGTTGAATATCTTTTCCGATATTGCTTTCAACCAAACCTGTCTGTTCAAGATTTGCAAACTGTTCCATCGCCGCCGGGGGAATGGTTAAAACATCGAGTCCGGCAAGAAAAGCAACCTGCTCCCCGCTTCTGATACTCGCTCCAATTAGCTTTGTACTGATATCTGAATATTGTTTGCGAACATTGATAAGAGCCTCCTGCGTAGCCAGAGTAACTTTTTCACCGACCATATCCCCGCTTCCGGCAGAATTTTCAGTGACCACCTGATTGAGCCTGCCTAAAAATACGTTCACGTAATCCGGATTAGACAATCGCGCGGCCAGATAGTTCTGACGCGCAGAAAATCCCAAAGTAAAGTTAATAGGCATTCCCTCTTCTCGAAGGGTCCGAACAGCCAGATAACCCTCGGGCGTTAGAGGAATTTTGATTGTGAAGAATTCCGGGCACACACGATAATAGCGACGGGCATATTCTAATGTACGCTCCATATTCCGTGACATGGAGGGGTGAAGCTCCACGCTCACCCGCGTTTTAAAAGCACGCACTAGGCGCAGGGCAATGCGGCAATTGATAACAAAACCGATTTCCGTGACTCGTTCCTCCTCCGATAAATCGGGAGCCACTTCTTTCAATCGCGTCACAGTTTGACCAATCACCTCATCCATCACACCCGTTTGAACCACCTGGTTTGCCAAAGTATTGTTGGTGGTGAGCGCAGTAAATTCCGATTTCCAGATAGACTGGGCTTTTTCTAAATCACCGGTATCAACCCACAGTTCCGTTCCCGATTCCTTGAATCGAGCCATAACCGGATCAGATTGAAATGCAGGTTGATCGTCACCCAACTCCATACTCGCAATCTCGTGAATCACATCATCGAGCTTCCGTGAAGCAGTCGTCATATTATTTGCCTTTCTCGTAACCAGGTTTATTTAGCAAGGTAAACATATTCTTTTTATAAAACTCAACTCCTGGCTGATCAAATGGGTTGACCCCGGACAGGTACCCCGTCATTGCGACCGCCCGCTCAAAGAAGTAAATCAACTGGCCCAGATTGTGTGCCGAGCGTTCCTTGAGCGTCAGGACCAGGCTGGGAACTCCGCCTTCGAGATGGGCCGCCGCCGACCCTTTGTACGCTTTCTCGTTAACAAAATCCAGCGATTTTCCCTCAAGATAGCCAAGGCCATCTTTATCATCTGTAACACTTGGAATTTCAACAGAGTGGATCGACTTTCCCATCAACAAAAATGTCTCAAACAGGTTGCGGTTTCCATCCTGAACCCATTGGCCCAGAGAATGCAAGTCTGTTGTGTATTGTGCCGAAGCAGGAAAAATACCCCGTCCGTTTTTGCCTTCGCTTTCACCGGCAAGTTGCTTCCACCATTCCAGAATATATTCAAAAGAAGGATGAAATGTTGCCATGAGTTCTATCACTTTCCCTTTTTGATAAAGCAGATGGCGATTTGCCGCATAACGATAAGCTATGTTTTTCGATAAGTCAGAAGTTTCGGTCAACTCGTTTTCTGCCTGCAAAGCACCTTCTATCAAAGCGCGCACATCGATTCCGGCCATGGCAAGGGGCAACAACCCAACAGGAGTCAATACCGAAAAACGACCCCCTACATCATCAGGGATGACAAACGATTTATATCCCTCTTCATCGGCCAGACTCTTTAATGCTCCTTTTTGTGAGTCGGTAGTCACCACGATCCGCTTACGGGACTCTTCCCTGCCATACTTTTTATCCATGAAATTTCTGAGCAGTCGAAAAGCTATGGCCGGCTCAGTCGTCGTCCCCGACTTGGATATCACATTGATGCAGATCTCTCTATCCGCCAGTCTATTGAGTAGATCCGCGTGGTAATCGGAACTTATGTTCTGTCCTGCAAAATAAATTTCAGGTCCGTCCTGATTTCCAAAAGCCGGATTCAAAAACGAAATCGCGGCACGAGCACCTAGATAAGAACCGCCGATGCCAATGCAAACAAACGCATCGCATTGCTCTTTGATTTCCATTTGTGTGGAAACAATTGAATCCAGCAATGTAGTAGAAGTTCGCGATGGCAAATGGAGCCACCCCAAATAATCGCTCCCCTGCCCCGTTCCACTTTCCAAGTCGATATGCAAACGATCAATATCAGCCTGCAGGGAATCTATCTCCTGATCGGAAACAAAAGACTTGGCATTGTCGTCGTTGAAATTGATATCGGTCATAAAAGCAACGCAAAATAGTTAAATGAGCATAAGCCGCAGAAAATCTTTTGACAAAACATTATTCATTGTCCATTCTATTTTTCAGACTGCTAATCACTCAGTGAAAAGCCATGAACTTTAAAATCATCGATCCGCTAATCGGAGCGGGTTCCGGGGCCGCTATCGCCACATTGGTTTATTTCATTTTACCCGGCGATTGGAACATGATTCCCTGCATGATTGCAGGCGGCTTGTCTGGCATGGGGATTGCGTTCTTTTTAACGCTACTCCTTATGCCGTTTTTTGGGGCCTTTGAAGTAATGATCCCCCTCCATATCATCGGTATGATTACGGGAATGATGGTTGGTATGGCCTTAACCTTGGGATCAACGCCGACTTTTTGTCTCACCACTCTGGGTGGACTGACAGGCATAACCGTGGCGATTATAATCTATTTCTCAAACAAAAAACACCTCAGTCCCATGAGAAATTCACCAACGAACCCTCTTTGAAATCCAGTCCAAAATGACCACTTCAAGCACAAAAGGATATGACCGGGTAGCGAATGTATTCGATTTTCTCAGAGGTGGCGATATGAAGCGCTGGTGCGCCCCTCAAACCCGACTGTTTGAAAACATGAATGGAAAGGTTTTGTATGTGGGAGCGGGAACCGGACAGGAGATCGTCAACTTTCCACCCGGGCTCAATATCACAGCTATTGACCTTAGCTTAAAAATGCTCGAGAAGGCCAGACCAAGAGCAGAGGCTTACAATGGAAAAATAAATCTCGAAATTATGGACGCGCATCGACTGGCATTCCCGGACAATTCGTTCGACACCGTGGTCACGGTCTGTGTCTTCTGTACAGTGACCGACCCGGTTCACGGACTGGAAGAGATTAAACGAGTGCTCAAGCCAGATGGAAAGCTGTTAATGTTCGAGCATGTAATGAGTCGCAACCCACTATACGGCTTGATACTTAAAATGATGTCTCTTTTCACCGTGGCTCTCGAAGGTACCCACCTAGATCGTAATACCGTAAGTAATATTCGCAAGGCGGGTTTCGCTGTCGAGAAGGAGCAAAATGCTTATCTCGATATAGTAAAAGCAATCACCGCAAACCCTAATTAATCAATTTTACCTCTCTGATGACAATCTGTTCCCATTCCCGGACCAGAAGGGCATAAAATCATTGTAATACTTGGATAAGTATTTTCGGATGAATTGATGGAAGAACTGTACACTCATGAAGATGATATGGTGCAGTACTTTGCCCAAGCCACGCAATCACTCCAAAACATTGTCAGTAACCCGATCCCGGTGAAGAAAAACTGACAAAGGTCTACGATCTATCTAAAGACGTCACGCAACAATTCTTTGAAGTCAACGCCAACCCGGAGGTTCTTCGTGTTTCGGTTCAGGTGGTGGAGTTGATGGATAATTGTTTGAGTTAAAAAGGATTCGGATTTCACGGCTTATCCCAAGATGAAAGTAATCGCCGCACTCACGCTAATGAAAATGGAAATGGCGAGTGAGTTCGACCCTAAACTTCTAGACAGTTTCATTCGTCTGATGGGCCCTAAAGCCTGACTATTTTTACCCAACAAAAAATGGATCAGTTAACAGCCAAAGGAATTATAAAATAATTTTTAATAGACTTTTGGTCAATCAACTGACTGGCAAGTCTTCGCGCGTCTTCTTTTGATTCGAAACGGCCTATTCGAATTTTATACCAATTCCCCCCCGATTTCTTTTTCGACTTCACCTGGTAAACACCTCGTATTCCCTTTTTGGTAAGTGAATCGACCAGACGACTAGCCTGCTTGGAAGAGGGGAATGCAGCCACTTGAAGAGTATGGATTTTCACCCCTCCTTCACGGCCGAGGTTCTTACCTTCCCCCGTCCTTTTTGCTTCCAGTTCCATGCGAGTGGCATTTTCCTGCTGAACCTGCCAATCCCGGTAACCTAACCCTGCCATTAATAAAATTACCAATGCAGAAACAACGGTGACCCGCGTTCTAAGGTTCAAGCGACTGAATGCGACCAAGCCGTCCAAAAATCCAAGAACAAGCAATTGCGCTAAACTCCTGACAAATTTGAATAGCGCACCGAACCAACCTCCAAAATATTCAGCAAAAGATTTGGAAAGTCCTATGCGAACTTTTAGCTTTTCTAATTGGCGCAGGTCGCCCCTGCTGAACAGTTTTATCTTCCCGACTTTACTTGCGAATCTGGATTCTTCCACTTCCCTCATCAATTCGGTACGGCGCTCCAGATCCAACTCTTGAAAAGCTTCTTCACATTTTTGATGAAGGGATGGGTCTATTCCTTTCAAGTTGCCTTCGCAATAAGCACGAGCGGTTATCTCCCGGGCCTGTGATGTCCCCGGCGACTTCCACGGCAATGCACCAAGATAAAAGCGCAACGCAAACGAATCTGATCTTTGATTCTCCAAAAGTCGAGGGAGAACAAAACCAACAATTCCTTCTGACTCTTCACTCCCACTTTCCAGAGCAGAGAGGAAAACAGGTTCTGTTTTCCTGGTGAACAAACATTTACGGAGAAATAGCGAAGCAAGGTGGCTGACAATAACATCATCGCAAAACTCTTCTGCCTTTAGAATGACAAGCAGTAAATCAATTTCCCCCGTTGTCAAATCCCCCCCCCTGCCAAGAATCGAGAGCAAAGGAGCGCGGTAAGGAGAATCCTCCGGCTGTAAAAGAAAAGCTTTCAAAAAAATTTTCTGCGCCCGAGAGTCATCACGCCCTGCAAACAAGAGGTAGTCGGCAAAATGCATGATGACATGATTGCGCAATCGCCTGCCCTGACCGGGTAAAAAATATGAGGAATAGGTAAAATCAAGGACCGTCTGAAATCCATCAATAACATCTACCGGGTCGGCAGTGCTGGAAATATCCTTGAAGTTATGCATGGCGTTATGAAAACGCTGTTCCCCGACCAAGCCAAAGGCAAAGAATCCCACAAACACGCTGATGACAAAA
>FUWD012815418.1_pt1 | contig 31212 bp, 27 predicted proteins | sample 1063281 | NCBI WGS metagenome assembly FUWD01 (sample SAMEA79048168, study PRJEB19326) | metagenome | biome: marine | reverse complement strand
AAGGCGGCGCAAGGTTGTCACCACTATAGACATGCGCATTATGACACTAACCACCATCATAACAACACTTGCTTGTGCAGTAATAGGAACCCCCATTTTTTGTTTTTTTGTGTGTCTACTAATAATGGCAGTATTGACTAAACTAATCATGCCACCATAAATCGCTGGTACAATACCGGCTCCCTTTATAGCGAAATACACAGCCACAATAATTATGCCAAGCAATTGTATCTTGGGCCACTTATGAAACTTGGGCAAAACCAAAGTTTTATACACTCACACAAAAAATAAGGATTATACAGTCTGTCTTCGGTTTTTTTTTAAAAAAAATTACTTTTTTACTATATGGAATAGAATTATTCTCAATATGTATTATTAGCTGGTATTTACAGTTTAGCAAGCTTATTGCTGTTAAATCGCGAAGTCTAAATATTTACGCGCTTTTATTTATCATCTCGGCTGCAGCATTGCGAGCCTTTTCTGTAATAGTAACGCCACCTAGGATACGCGCAACTTCTTGTACTCTGTCATCGTTTGTAAGTTCCTCAACAGTAGTTTTAGCCCCACAATCTTCTTTTTGTACCTTAACAACTCTGAGATGTTGGCGCCCAAAAGAAGCTACTTGGGCTAAATGGGTAATGCAGATAACTTGATAGTGGTGAGATAGTTCTTTCAGTTTACTACCGACAACCTCAGCTATAGCCCCACTAATGCCAACATCAACCTCATCAAATATCAAAGTTGGGGCATACTCACTGTCGGCGGTTACCACTGATATTGCTAGAGATACTCGTGAAAGCTCTCCACCTGAGGCAACTTTGTTAAGGGGCATAAGCTTTTGCCCTGTATTAATTTTTACTAAAAACTCAATTGACTCTGAACCATTCAGATAGATGCCTTCTTTTTTGTCAGATATATTTACCATAAATTCACTGCCAGGCATCCCTAACTCATGCATTGTCTTTGTGACTAATTTTGAAAACTTAGATGCTTTATCAGTTCTAATTTGTTTTATCTGTTCTGCCTTTAATCTGTAATCTGATTCATACTTTGCTTTCTCTTCGGCTAGCCCTTTAATCGAACCCCCTTTAGTCTCTATTTCAGATAGCTTATCTTTAATACTGTCCTTAATTTTCAACAGCTCAGTAATTCCACAATTGTGTTTGCGAGAAAGGTTGTGCAATTCTCCTAACCTATCCTCTAGGTAGCTTATTCTTTGCTCATCTATTGACAAAGAGCTTAGATAATTTGATAAGTTATATGAGCACTCCTGCAATTGTAATTGTGAGCTTAATAATAGTTCAGCTGTGTCAGACAAAGATGGGTCAATTTCTAGTTCTTTTGTCAATTTATTGGACAAATTAACAAGCTGATCATTTGTTCCGCCTTCACTATCGATTTGGCCTAATATTTCGGCTATTTTTTCAATTAGGCTTTTTGCGTTTGCGCTTACCTTATAGTCTGTCTCAATAGTATCAAGTTCTTTTTGTTCTAGTGCTGCATCGTTAAGCTCAATAAGGTGATGACTTAAAATCTCTTGCTGTAGCAGAATAGTGTCTTGGTTTTTATTTAAGGTTTCAATTTTTTCTCTGACGTTTTTATACTTTGATACGGCAATATTAAGATCATAAACCTGTTTGTCGAGCTTAGCATATCCGTCTAGTAGTTCTAGTTGTTGGTCTTGACGCAATAACAATTGATGCTCGTTCTGCCCATGCATATCAATTAAAAGGCTTCCCAGTTTACGCATAGTAGATAGAGCAACACTCGACCCATTTATAAATGCTCTTGATCTGCCATCTTTTCCAATAACCCTACGAAGAACGCATTCACCTTCATCTTCTAGCTCATTTTTTTGTAGATATGATTGCACCTTGTTATTTTTTTCAACTTCAAAAACTGCACTCACTTCTGCTTTCTCTTTGCCATTCCTTACTATAGAGGAATCACCTCTCGATCCGAGCGCAAAACTAAGAGCCTGAACTAGTATTGACTTACCCGAGCCTGTCTCTCCAGTTACTGAACTCATTCCTGGCTCTAGTGTCAATTCTAGTTGATCAACAACCGCTAGATTTTTTACTGATAATTGAGATAACATTGATTACACAATTTTGCTACAACAGTTTTTTGCTCCAGTGCAACTTTGAACGGATAATTTCATAATAGTCATAGTTCTTGGGGTGCAATAAATGAACAAAGTTTGAATGTTGCTGTACGCGAATTTTTTGCCCTCTCTCAATGGAAATAGTAGTTTGGCCGTCAAAACTCAGGGAGGCACTCTCTTCTGCAATTGTAGGTGGTCCAATTATATCTATTACTCGAATTGTTACCTCTTCGTTGCTTGGGATTAATAATGGTCTATGGCTCATTGTGTGTGGACATATTGAAACAATGCCAATCGCATTAACGCCTGGATGCATAATCGGCCCACCACTAGAAAGCGCATAAGCTGTAGAGCCTGTTGGTGTAGTTACTATAATCCCATCAGCCCTCTGAGTACTAAGAAATTTATCGCCAATAAACACTTCGAACTCTATCATTCTGAGCGTTTCCTTACGGTGTAAAACTACATCGTTAAACGCTAAAAACTCACTTGATACCTTGTTATTTTCTTCTATTTGACAATTTAATAGGCAACGCTTTTCTTTGGTAAACTCTCCATCAAGAACTTTTGCTACAATCTCAAACATGTTTGAAACTGGTACGTCTGCAAGAAACCCTAAACGTCCTAAATTTATTCCCAGTATAGGGATGTTTTTATCTACAAAATTTCTTGCGGTGTTTAATAATGAGCCATCTCCCCCTACAACAATAATTAAATCTGCCTGCTCAGCAATTTGCTGTACATCTGTAACCACCCCGACTCCCTGATCTTCAATGAAAAGACTTAGTTCTTTTGCAGTGTCTTTGCTTTTTTTGTCGTTAGGTTTTGTAATGATTCCTATTGTATTAAACATATTATTAATTAGCTAGAAAAGGGTTGTTGAATTATTTAAAATAATCACTATATAGCAAAACAAGCGTTAAATTTATATTGTCGCTACAACTATACATTAATTAGGCACGAAAATGACAAAAAAGAAAGCACAAGACAAACCAACTAAATCTACGAAAGATAAAAGCACTAAAGCCGAGCAAGAAAACAAAGCACAAGATTTAAAAACTCAACTAGAAGACGCTCAGAAATCTGCAAAAGAAAGTTGGGACAAGTTGTTGCGCTCAGAGGCTGAAATACAAAACCTTAAAAGACGCAATGCCAGGGACCTTGAAAATGCGCATAAATTTGCGTTAGACGGTTTTGTTAAGTCTCTTCTTGAGGTTAAAGATTCTGTTACTATGGGTATAAAAACCGCACAAGAAGATGGCGCTACAATTGAACACATAATTGAAGGTTTAGAGATGACTAACAAGGTTTTTCTTTCAACCATGCAGAGGTTTGGTGTAGAGGAGGTTAATCCACAAAACGAAGCCTTTAACCCTGATTTTCATGAGGCTGTTACCATGATTCCTATGCCCGACAAAGAGTCAAACTCTGTTCTTGAAGTTGTGCAAGTTGGGTTTACATTAAATGGCCGCCTAGTTAGACCTGCAATGGTAGTAGTGGTTCAATAGTTAGCCATATATAGGGTTCTAAGTGAGCCCTAAGTTTGAGATGTGTAATTCAGTGTCGTATAATGTGGCATCTTTTCTAATGCCTTGACTAATGAAAAAACTTTTCTTTTCCGCTGTTTTAATGTTGCTTGGCTCTTTTGCACATTCAGAAAATAATCTTTTGCCTGCTGATGATGCTTTCTCTTTTCAAGCTAGTGTGGTTGATGAAAATATACTGCTAGAATGGAATATCGCAGATGGTTACTATCTTTATAAAGAAAAAATAAAAATATCTTCTGATTTTTCATCTCAGTTAGGCACTGCAAAATTCCCAGAAGCAGAAATAATAGATGATGAGTTTTTCGGGAAAATTGGCACCTATAGAGGTAACGTTATGGTGGCAGTTCCAATTCTCGATGGTGACGCTAAATCTGTATTGTTGTCAATTACTTTCCAGGGTTGTGCGGATTTAGGCGTGTGCTATCCGCCAATAACAAAATCAGTTGCATTGGATATCTCCAGCGCTTACTCTAAAACCATATCAGGAAGCAAGTTAGCAGAAAAGATTAGTCCTTCTTTGCCGTTAGTTTATTCGAGTTCTGAATCTCACTCTGAGCCACTTCCTGCAGACCAGGCGTTTGCTTTTTCTGTTATTGCCAATAGCCACAATACTTTATTGGCATCATGGCATATTAAGCAAGACTATTATTTGTACCATGATAAGTTTTTCATTGATGTTAATGGGGCTAAGTTTGGTGATGTATCCTTTCCAAAAGGCAAGATAAAGGATGATGATTTTTTTGGAAAGGTTGAAATTCATAGGGGCGTTCTTTCTGTTGAAATTCCACTAGTCTCTATCAACAAACCGCAAATATCTTTCTTTGTAAGATATCAAGGGTGTTGGGATGGAGGAGTTTGTTATCCTCCACAAGAAAAGACTGTTTCTGTTGTTCTGCCAGCACAGCCTGATAGCAACGAGACTTCAACTCTAAGCGATAACAGCGATATAAACTCGGTATCGCCTTCCACACCTGATGGGGCTGACCTTAATGAAACAGATAAAATTGCAGCTTTATTGCAACAAGACAACATGTTTTGGGTGTTGTTCAGTTTTTTCGGCTTCGGCTTATTGCTGTCATTAACCCCATGTGTATTCCCTATGATCCCGATTCTTTCTGGCATTATCGTGGGACAAAAAGAAGAAGTTTCAACAAAAAAAGCTTTAATTATGTCTATAGTGTTTGTGCTTTCAATGAGCGTAACTTATTCTATTGCCGGAGTTTTGGCTGGATATTTTGGAGAAAACTTACAGGCCTTATTCCAAACAACCTGGGTGCTCGTATTGTTTAGCTTGGTATTCGTTGCATTAGCGTTTTCTATGTTTGGATACTATGACATTCAGTTACCTACCAAAATGCAAGATAAAGTTGCAAATATAAGCAATAAACAGAAAGGTGGTCAACTTGCAGGGGTTTCTGTAATGGGATTTTTGTCTGCTCTGATTGTTGGTCCCTGTGTTGCCCCACCACTTGCAGGTGCTCTAATTTATATTGGTCAAACTGGTGATGCTTTGCTAGGCGGTCTATCTTTATTTGTTTTGAGTCTAGGAATGGGGGCGCCTCTTCTTGCTGTTGGCGCTGGAGTAAGTAAACTACCTAGAGCCGGCATGTGGATGGACAACATAAAATACGTGTTTGGTGTTTTAATGCTAGCTGTAGCAATTTATTTGCTTGAAAGGGTTGTTCCTGATATTGTGTCTTTAGCTTTATGGGCTACACTGCTTACAGTCTCCCCTATAGCTATGGGAGCCCTTAACAAGCTTGCAGCAAGCTCAACTCCTTGGCAGCGAATATTTAAAGCAATTGGATTAATTTTCTTGGGTTACGGGATTCTGATTTGGATGCTTGTTGCTCGCGGTGGTGGTGACATGCTAAGGCCGCTTTCCAATTGGAGCTCTAACGGGGTTATACAATCAGAAAACCACCAGGTAGAGTTTAAGAAAATTAAATCTATTGGAGAGCTAGACAAAATCCTTGTCGATTCAAAACTAAATAATCGAATAGTTATGCTAGACTTTTACGCTGACTGGTGTATTTCATGCAAGGAGATTGAAAAGTTTGTTTTCTCTAACCCTCAAGTTGTAAAATCTTTGAAAGATGTTATTACTGTCCAGGCAGATGTCACTCTGAACGACTCTCTAGACAAAGAACTTATGTCTAGTTTTAATATAATTGGACCTCCAGCAATTTTGTTTTTTACAGGTGGTTCTGAAGTTCGAGCTAGGCGTATAATAGGCGAAATAGGCGCGCAGGCTTTTTTACAAAACTTTATCAAAATATAAACTTAGCTTAGCTTGTATCTTGCGCTAAAACGTTTATAAAATCTTCTAAATCACCACATATTGGTGGTAAAATTTTGTTTATTCAACAATTATGGAGAGCAAATGGATATCCGAAAAGTAAAAAAATTAATCGAGTTGCTTGAGCAATCAGGTATGGCAGAGATTGAAATCCATGAGGGGGAAGAGTCGGTTCGTATTTCCCGCTATGGGGATGCTCCAGCTGCTGTACAAGCTCCTATAGCGCCTGTTATTATGTCCCCTAGCACAACTACTTCTGGCGTAGAGGCGCCAGCAACAGCATCTACTACAAAAGATACAGATGGGCACCCAATCGCATCTCCAATGGTGGGAACCTTTTACTTATCTTCATCGCCAAACTCTAAACCATTTATTGAGGTTGGACAGCACGTTAATCAGGGTGATACTGTATGCATCATTGAAGCAATGAAAATTATGAACCAGATTGAAGCGGACCAGTCTGGAACAGTAATAGAAATACTTTGTAGCGACGGAGATGCGGTTGAGTTTGGTCAGACCCTTGTTGTAATTAAATAAAGCGTCCATACTTAAATATATAATTAGAGCATAGCATGAATAAAATAAAGAAAATTCTAATTGCCAATCGTGGAGAAATTGCTCTACGAATCTTAAGAGCGTGCAAAGAACTTGACATCAAAACTGTTGCTGTATATTCTACTTCTGATAAAGATTTAAAGCATGTACGCCTTGCAGATGAGGCTGTTTGCATTGGCCCACCGCCATCAACCCAAAGCTACCTAAACATACCAGCACTAATTAGTGCTGCTGAGGTAACCCATGCAGATGCAATCCATCCAGGCTATGGTTTCTTGTCTGAAAGCGCTGATTTCGCTCAAAGGGTTGAAGAGAGTGGTTTTATTTTTATTGGTCCAAGGGCAGAAAATATCCGCGTTATGGGGGACAAAGTTGCAGCTATTGAGGCTATGCAAAAGTCTGGGGTTCCTTGTGTGCCAGGTTCAGACGGCGGCCTAGATGATGACCATCCAACCAATATTGCGCTTGCAAACAAAATCGGCTTTCCAATTATTATTAAAGCCTCTGGCGGAGGCGGCGGTCGCGGTATGCGTGTAGTTGAAAAAGAGGCTGATTTGCTGAACTCTATTGAACTTACAAAAACCGAAGCTGAAAGTTTTTTCGGTAACCCAGAAGTTTATATGGAGAAATTTTTAACAACCCCTAGGCACGTAGAGATTCAAGTGTTAGCCGACGAACATGGTGACGCGGTTCACTTGGGTGAGCGAGACTGCTCAATGCAAAGGCGCCATCAAAAGGTTGTTGAAGAGGCGCCAGCACCAGGGTTAAGCCAAGAATTGCGCAACAAAATTGGAACTGTTTGTGCTGAAGCATGTAAAGCTATTAATTATAGAGGGGCAGGCACGTTTGAGTTTTTATTTGAAAATGACGAGTTTTATTTTATTGAAATGAACACCCGCGTTCAAGTTGAACATCCAATTACAGAACTAATCACTAGTTTTGATATTGTTCGTGAACAAATATTAATTGCTGATGGCCAAAAGCTATCTGTTTCTCAAGAAGACGTTGTTTTCAAGGGGCACGCTGTTGAGTGTCGTATTAATGCGGAAGATCCAATAAACTTTATGCCCTCTCCTGGAAAAATTACTCAGTATCATGCACCTGGAGGGTTAGGTGTTCGTGTAGATTCGCATATTTACAATGGCTACAATGTCCCTCCTCATTATGACTCTATGATTGGAAAGCTTATTACCTTTGCTGACACAAGGATTGGTGCCATTATTAAAATGCAAAATGCTCTTGACGAAATGGTAATTGATGGGATAAAAACTAATATTCCTCTACAAAGACGAATTATGAATGATGAAACCTTTCAGAAGGGCGGCATGAACATTCACTATCTTGAAAAAATGCTTGGGGAGTCACACTAATGCTTAACTTACCAGGAAAGTTAGTATGATTAAAGCTGGAATTGTTGGCGGTACAGGCTACACTGGCATTGAATTGTTAAGGCTATTACATAACCATCCAGAGGTGGAGGTGGTTGCTATTAGTTCGCGCTCACTTAACGGCAAAAGAGCGGATAGTGTATTTCCTTCCTTGGTTGGTCATTCTGATTTGGTTTTTTCTCTGCCAGACGGTAACGATCTTTACAAATGCGATGTTGTTTTTTTTGCAACGCCTCACGGTGTAGCAATGGAGTCAGCAAGAGGGTTTATAAATAAAGGCATAAGGGTTATAGATCTTGGTGCAGACTTTAGAATATCAGACTCTAAAGAGTGGTCAAAATGGTACGCTATGGAACACACCGAAGCACAGCTTCTTTCAACTGCTGTCTATGGCCTCCCAGAACATAATAGAGAGGCAGTTAAAAATGCTCAGCTAGTAGCTAACCCTGGGTGCTACCCAACCGCCGTGCAGTTAGCGTTAAAGCCGCTCATTGCTAACAAGCTTGTAGATTTGTCAAATATTATTGCTGATTGCAAATCTGGAGTCAGTGGTGCTGGTCGTGGCGCCAACCAGGCAGCTCTTTTATGCGAAGCAGGCGAATCTTTCAAGGCCTATGCTGTTAGCGGACACAGGCATTACCCTGAAATAAAGCAAGAGCTAGAGGCTACGGCAGGCGCTAAAGTAGGGCTTACGTTTATTCCTCACCTTGTTCCAATGATTCGCGGAATCTTTGCAACAATTTATGTTGACCTAATAGACCAGAACACTAATATAAGGCCCTATTATGAAAAGGTTTATTCTTCTGAACGCTTCGTTAAAATACTTAGTGATGGTGAGTACCCCGAGACCAGAAGCGTTAAATCGTCTAACTATTGTCAAATATCCTGGCAAAAAATTCCTAACAGCAATAAATTGGTGGTAATGTCTGCTATTGATAATCTAGTTAAAGGAGCATCTGGACAGGCAATTCAAAACATGAACATCATGTTTGGCTTTGACGAGGCTTTAGGTCTAAATCAAATTGGAATGTTGCCATAAAAGTTTAGGACAATAAAATGCAAGAAAAACAAAACCTAGAGCAAGCAGACATTGTGTTTAGTGACAATGCATCTAAAAAGGTTGCAGAACTAATTGTCGAAGAAAAAAATAACAACTTAAAACTTCGGGTGTACATAACTGGTGGCGGATGTTCTGGCTTTTCTTATGGCTTCACTTTTGATGAAAAAACAAAAGAAGGGGATAGCGAGGTAAAAAACAACGGTGTACGACTAGTAGTTGACCCTATGAGCTACCAATATCTAATAGGTGCTACTGTTGATTATCTAGAAGACTTGCAAGGGTCTCGTTTTATTATCCATAACCCGAATGCGAAAACTACTTGTGGCTGTGGATCTTCTTTTTCAGTGTGAGAAGTTTTATATAGTAAAGATTTGCATTAAAACATTGTATACATGTCTGATTCATAGGTATAACTATCCGGGCACAAGAAGCAACAGTCTTCTTTGCAGGGCTTGACAATAAAATGTATAATTAATCCGTTAAGCTCTAGCTTAAATAGTAATTACACGAGGACAACACTATGAAAGAGTATATCCCTGGTCTGGCGGGGGTGCCAGCAACTGAATCGTCTATTTCTTCTATAGACGGGGATAGAGGAATTTTGGCATATCGAGGCTACCCAATAAGCGAATTAGTTGAGCATTCTTCTTTTGAAGAAGTTGCGTTGCTTTTGCTTGATGGAGAGATTCCATCAAATCAAAAACTATCTGATTTCAAAACCCTATTGCGTGAACGCTACGAGGTTAAGCACAACATTAAGTCGTTGATGTGGGCACTACCCAGCTCTGGCCACTCTATGGACGTGCTTCAAACCGCTATATCTGCTATGGCAACTTTTTATCCTGATGCTGGAGCTGCTGAACCTGATTCTGATTACACTCAAAACGCACTTGTTAAAATTATTTCTAATATGAGCACGTTGGTCGCAATGTGGGCTAGAATAAATCGTGGTTATGATCCAATTCCGCCTAGCAAACATATGTCCTATGCTGAAAATTTTTTATACATGTCTTTTGGTAAAGAGCCCACTAAAGAAATGGTAGAGTTGTTTGATGCTTGTTTAATTATGCATGCTGAACACACTATTAACGCAAGCACTTTCTCGGCAATGGTAACGGCATCAACATTGGCCAACCCTTTTGCCTCTGTCTCTGCAGCAGTAGGAACTCTCGCGGGCTCACTACATGGTGGCGCAAATGAAGATGTTCTTAATATGCTTGATGAGATTGGAGACCCAAAAAATGTAAGGAAATATATTGAAGGTCGATTAAAAAATAAACAGGTTATTTGGGGTATGGGTCACAGAGAATACTCTGTCAAAGATCCAAGAGCAACTATCTTAGAAAAAATGCTCCAAAAGTACACTAAGTCATCAGGGGTGAGCCTTTCTAAACGTTTTGAAACTGCTCTTGAAACTGAGCGTGTTTGCGAAGAGCTGCTTTCGTCTAAAGGTGTTTATCCAAATGTTGATTTTTATTCCGGCATATTCTATTCAGAGGTTTTTAAATTTACCAAAGAGCACTTTACCCCTATATTTGCAATGGCAAGGTCTGCTGGCTGGGTTGCGCACTGGCATGAGCAAGTGTCTCGTAATCGTATTTTTAGACCAACTCAAATTTATATAGGTTCTGACTTTAGGAGCTACCCTGTAAAATAGCTTGTTATGAACAAGACAACACACTTTGGATTTAAGGATGTATCTGTTTCCGAAAAGCAGGGCCTCGTTAAAGATGTGTTTGACTCTGTAGCAAACAAATACGACCTTATGAATGATGTGCTCTCTTTTGGCGCACACAGACTTTGGAAGCTCTATACAATTAAATCAAGTAACGTAAAAGCTGGTGACAGGGTGCTTGATATTGCTGGAGGCACAGGGGATCTTGCCATTGCGTTTAACAAAATAACGGGAGAAAAAGGTCGAGTTGTGTTGAGCGATATTAACTCCAACATGCTAAAAGAGGGCAGGAGCAATTTAGTTAATAGCGGTGTTTTTGGAGTTGACTTTGTGCAATCTAACGCTGAAAGCCTTTCTTTTGAAAGCAACTCTTTTGACTGTGTAAGCATATCTTTTGGCCTAAGAAATGTAACCAACAAAGATGTTGCACTTAAGGAAATGTATAGAGTTTTAAAAAAGGGTGGCTGCTTGTTGATTTTAGAGTTTTCAAAAACCGACTCTGACCTTCTTAAAAAGTTCTATGACTTCTACTCATTTAATATTATGCCTACCATAGGAGGGCTAATTGCTGATGACGAGGATTCTTATAGGTATTTAGCTGAATCGATTCGAAAACACCCTGACCAAGAGACACTAAAAAATATGGTTTTGGATGCTGGTTTTGGTTTTTGTGAATATCACAATATGTCTGGAGGCATTGTCGCTCTTCACAAGTGTATAAAAGTATAAACGCTTATGCAGTATTTAGTTATACAACAAGCAGTAAACTATTTAATTAAATCTGGCAATGCAGATATTAGCCCGCTAAACGGCAAAACAGTTCGTTTTTCTTTGCAAGACTTACCACTAAATGTAGATTTTGTTTTTACAAACAACAGGGTGTTTGTGCTCTCAAACAAGGACAAGAATGTGGATGTTAATATCGACCTTAAGTCTGTTGCGTTTATTGCTATGATTCAGGGGGAAGACTTAAACGAGCTATTAAAGCAAGACAAAATAATGGTCAATGGCGATGTCAAAACAGCTCAGCTTGTAGTAGACCTTTTGAACAATGCAGAGATAGATTTTGAAGAAGAACTTTCTAGCTTTACTGGCGACATTATTGCTCACAAGATAGGCAGCATAGTGAGCAAAGTTAAAGATCGATCTAAAGACATAGAAAGCCCCATGGAAATCGTAAAAGATGGGCTAATAAAGTTGTTAATAAGCCCTTCAAAATCAGAGCTATACAAGAACAAACACACGTAAATATATGTCAACCTTGTTCCGTTTTATAAGTATTTCACGTGTATTAATTCGGTATCGCCTTGATTCTATGATTTTATCAACTCCGTTATTGAAAAACTTTAAACCAATACTGTATTTAATTCCTTGGCATTATTTTCCAGTGGGTAAATACACTAGGGGCGAAAGAGTTAGACTGGCGCTTGAGGAGCTTGGCCCTATATTTATTAAATTTGGTCAAACGCTCTCTACAAGAAGAGATCTGTTACCAGATGACATTGGGGACGAGCTTGCAAAACTTCAAGATAAATGCCCTGCGATAGACTCAGCAATAGCGAAAAAAATAATTGAAGAGTCTTTGGGGGGCAGTACTGAAAAACTATTCTCTAGTTTTGATACGAAACCTCTTGCTTCTGCGTCAATTGCACAAGTCCATTCAGCTGTAACTCTTGATGGAGAAGAGGTTGTTGTTAAGGTAGTCAGGCCAAACATATTAAAACAAATTAAGAGAGACGTAAAGTTGATGTATTTTATGGCAGACTTAATTGCAAAACATCCGGACGGTCGTAGGCTGAGACCTTTTGATGCTGTAGAAGAGTTTGAAACCATTATTTTAGCCGAACTCAACATGATGACTGAGGCTTCAAACGCTTCCTTGCTGCGAAAAAATTTTTCTGAGTCTGACCTGTTACATGTCCCTAGAGTGTATTGGGATCTATGTCGCGAAAATATACTTGTTACTGAGCGCATATATGGCACACCAATAAGTAATGTTGAGGCCTTGAAGGCTAATAATATTGACTTGAAAAAGCTTTCCGAAGATGGCGTAAAGATTTTTTTTACTCAAGTATTTAAACATAATTTTTTTCATGCTGACATGCATCCTGGCAATATTTTTGTTGACTCAAAGGGGCAATATATAGGTGTAGATTTTGGTATTATGGGTGTCCTAAGCGATGCCGATCAACATTATTTAGCAGAAAACTTTTTAGCTTTTTTTAATCAAGACTACAAGCGCGTTGCCGAGGTACATATAGAGTCTGGCTGGGTTCCAGAAGGAACCAAGCTGATAGAGTTTGAGGGCGCTATTCGCAGTGTTTGTGAGCCTATATTTGAAAAGCCATTAAAAGATATTTCTTTTGGTCAAGTTCTTTTAAGCCTTTTTAAAGAGGCGAAAAGGTTTGATATTTCTATTCAGCCTCAGCTTCTACTGTTAGACAAAACACTATTAAATATTGAAGGTTTGGGCAGAACACTGTATCCTGACCTTGACTTGTGGTCAACTGCAAAACCTTTTCTAGAAAATATAGCAAAAGAAAAATACAATATGAAAAGCACCATTGAAAAAATTAAATCAAAGGCTCCTGAGATTTTTAAAGAAATGCCAGAACTACCTACACTTGTTTTAAGCTCTCTTAAGCAACTAAAAAATATTGACAAGCTTTATGCTAAACAAACCAAAGGGATAGTTAAACAGTTAGAGGTTAACGCAAAAAAACAGACCGCTGCGGTTTTCTCTGGTAGCTTTATAATTCTATCTGGCATCCTGGCCACAAACTCTTTATGGGCTCTAGCCATAACATCTTTGTTCATCGGGCTAGTTTTTTGGTTTAGGTCTAGATAATTAAATCACTTATCCTTTCAATTATTGCTGTTATAAGGTAAAATTACCCCTTGGTATATTTGGTCGCAAAATATGCTTTTTTTAAGTAGCATCCAAGCAAGGGTGTTTTTTTATTTTTTGGAGAGTCAAAATGAGTATGACAGTTAACGCAACAACAAGAGAGGACCAAGGTAAAGGTGCGAGCCGCCGCCTACGTCGTGAAGAAAAAGTACCAGGAATTGTTTATGGGGGCAAAGACGCGCCTGCAGCAATTGCTCTGAACATTCATGAATTAACGCACCTACTAGAAAGCGAAGAGTCGTTCACTTCGGTGCTTGATTTGTTGGTTGGAAAGAACAAACAATCAGTGGTTATTAAAGACCTTCAACGCCACCCATCCAAAAATGTTATTACTCATATTGACTTTTTACGTGTAGATTCAAGGCACGCTATCATTACAACCACTCCAATTCACGTTGTTGGTGAGGAAGACAATGAAGCGTTGCGTGTAGGCGCCATGCTTAATCTTTTTGTTGTTTCAATCGAAATATCGTGTCTGCCAAAAGACTTGCCTCACGGCATTGATGTTGATGTTAGCAACTTAAATATTGGTGACCACATCAGTCTAACTGGTCTTGAGTTGCCCCCAGGTGTTACAATAACGTCCTTACAACACGGCGATATAGAGGCACACGACCAGACAGTTGTTTCTGTTTCTGAAGCAAGAGTAATTGAGGAAGAGGATTTTGATGAAGAGGTTTCAACAGATGAAGATGTTGAAGACACTGAGGATAAGGAAGATGGCGAAGATTCTGAGGATGAAAACTCTTAAAATAAACCGCTCAGTTGAGCCTGTATTGCCTAGACAAAGCAGTAATGTCAATAAAGCTGATAGTAGGACTGGGTAATCCGGGAAAGGATTATCAGTCACACCGTCACAATGTCGGTTTTTGGTTTGTTGATGCTTTAACTCGCTTATACTCTGTTGATTTTAAAAAAAACTCTAAGTTGCTTTGTGATATTGCTCAAACAACAATCTCTGGAGATGTAATAAGAGTTGCTAAGCCTTATACTTATATGAACCGCTCTGGTCAATCCATACAAAGTATTGCAAAGTTCTATCAAATAAACTGTGATGAGGTGTTGGTGGCTCATGACGACCTAGACCTTGATCCTGGGATTGCAAGAATTAAATATAGTGGTGGTCATGGCGGTCATAACGGCTTAAGAGACACAATAAAGGCTCTTGACTCTAAAGACTTTTACCGATTAAGGCTTGGCATAGGACATCCGGGAGACCGCTCAAAGGTTACTAATTACGTTTTACGGTCTCCTAGTATTAATGATATAGAACAAATTCAAAATGCTCTTGTCGATTCGCTTAATGTTGTCAATTTGTTGGTTTTAGGCAACACAGAACAAGCAATGAAAGAGTTGCATACGAAGCAATGAGTCTTTTAGCTGTTAATTATTTATTAATAAATTCAGGACTGCCTAATGGGGTTTAAATGTGGAATAGTAGGTTTGCCAAATGTTGGAAAATCAACGCTCTTTAACGCTCTAACTAAGGCAGGAATAGATGCGGCAAACTATCCATTTTGCACTATTGAACCAAACGTTGGTATAGTACCTGTAAACGACAAGAGGCTGGACCTTTTGGCCGACATTGTCGACCCTGAAAAAATCATTCCCACAACAATGGAGTTTGTAGATATAGCTGGCCTTGTTGAGGGCGCATCTAAAGGGGAAGGGCTTGGAAACCAGTTTCTAACTAATATAAGAGAAACTGATGCTATAGTTCATGTGGTTCGTTGTTTTGAAGATGACGACATTGTTCATGTTTCTGGAAAAATTTCTCCCATCGACGACATTGAGATTATTAATACCGAGCTGATTTTAGCCGACCTTTTGTCAGTTGAAAAGCTTTACCAAAAGGCTGTTAAAAATACAAAATCTGGCCAAAAGGAAGGGCTACCTTTGAGGCTCCTACTGGAAAAAATTTTACCTGCTCTAGAAAAGGGCACTTCTGCTCGTTCAATATCTTTTGATGCAGATGAACAGAAACTATTAAAAAGCTTACAATTGTTAACTGTCAAGCCCGTACTTTATGTTGCGAATATTAGTGAGAATGGCTTTTCTGACAACGATAACCTAGCTGCAGTGGAGGCTTTTGCTAGTAGCGAAAATGCTAAAGTAGTTCCGATTTGTGCTGATATTGAGGCAGAAATTGCCGAACTGGAAACAGAAGAAAAGAGTGAATTTTTATCTGACATGGGGCAGACGGAGTCTGGACTAGACAGGTTAATTGCTGCAGGGTATGCTCTGCTCGGACTACAAACTTACTTTACTGCAGGCGTTAAAGAGGTAAAAGCGTGGACTATTAACATTGGAGACTGTGCTCCGAAGGCTGCTGGTAGAATTCATGGTGACTTTGAAAAGGGCTTTATCAGAGCTGAAACTATAGCTTATGATGATTTTGTTACTTGTCGGGGTGAGCGTGGTGCAAAGGATTCTGGTAAGCTTCGTTCAGAGGGCAAGGACTATGTTGTCAATGACGGCGACGTAATACACTTCTTGTTTAATGTTTAACAGGTTGGCTTTTTATATATACCATATTTAATAAATGAAACATACAAAACAAACAAAGTTATTGGTTATTTTAGATGGGTGGGGTCATTCTGAGACAACCGAAAATAACGCTATAGCTCAAGCCAATACCCCTGTATGGGATAAGCTAAACGAGCACTTCCCTAACACCCTAATTAACACTAGTGGAGCTAGAGTTGGTCTGCCTGGTGAGCAGATGGGAAACTCTGAAGTGGGCCACCTGAACCTTGGCGCTGGCCGTATTGTTGAGCAGGACTTTACCAGAATTCATAAAGAGATAGAAACCGGTGACTTTTATAGAAACCCTGTATTTTTAAGTGCTCTAAACTATGCTTTCGAGAACAATAAGGCTGTTCATATTATGGGGTTATTATCTGATGGAGGTGTTCACTCTCACGAACGCCACATCCATTCTATTCTTGATATGGCTAGTAAACATGGCTGCAAAGAAATATATTTACATGTTTTTACGGATGGCAGGGACTGCGCTCAAAAAAGCGCAAAAAATTATATCGTGTCCCTTGAAAATAAAATAGCCTCGCTAGGTGTTGGAGAGATTGTCAGTGTCATTGGAAGATACTTTTCAATGGATCGTGACAACAGATGGTCACGAATTCGTTCAGCTTATGAGCTTATTGCAAAAGGCAAGGGTGATTTTTTTGCCAGATCAGCTGCTGAAGCCATCGATATGGCTTATGAAAGAGGAGAAACTGATGAGTTTGTTTCCTCGACTGTAATTAACGCCCCTACACCTGTTAATAAGGGAGATGTTCTGATATTTATGAACTACCGTGCAGACAGAGCAAGACAGATTACTCAGGCGTTTACAGATGATGTTTTTCAGGGTTTTTCGCGTGGTCCATCTGTATCGACACAATTTGTTTGCCTGACAGAATATAAGAAAGCTTTCAAGCTTCCGGCGGCTTACCTTCCTTCAAAACTTAATAATGTACTTGGTAAATATTTGTCAAACCTAGGTATGACTCAGCTTAGGATTGCAGAAACTGAAAAATATGCCCATGTTACCTTTTTCCTTAATGGAGGTGCAGAGCATCGTTTTTATGGAGAGGATCGTATTTTAATTCCATCCCCAAATGTTGCCACGTATGACTTAAAGCCTGAAATGAGCGCATTTGAGTTAACTGACAATTTGGTGGAGCATATTGAAAGCAGAAAATACAACTTAATAATATGTAACTTTGCTAATACTGACATGGTGGGACATAGTGGAAACCTTACTGCAACTATAAAGGCGGTGGAGGCAGTAGACGCTTGCCTAGCAGTTGTGCACAATGCGGTGCGCTCAATAAACGGTGAAATGTTAATTACTGCCGACCATGGAAATGCTGAACAAATGCTTAACCCCTTAACAAAAGAGGCGCACACTGCGCACACTAACAACATGGTTCCTTTGATTTTTGTTGGTGACAAAGAGGCCAAGATTGCAGCGCCATCCGTTGGGGCTTTGTCAGATATCGCTCCAACCCTGCTATATATGATGGGCCTTGAAAAGCCGGAAGAAATGACTGGCAATAGTTTGTTAACTTTTAATTAATATAGGAGAGAAGAAATGAAGCAACCTAATTTTATTGCACCCTCAATCTTGTCGGCAGATTTTGCTAGGCTTGGAGAAGAGGTTGACAATGTTTTAATGGATGGTGCTGACATAGTTCATTTTGATGTAATGGACAACCATTATGTTCCCAACCTGACAATTGGCCCTCTGGTTTGTGACGCTTTAAGAAATCACGGTGTAACAGCACCAATAGATGTTCACCTTATGGTTAGTCCTGTTGACAGAATAATACCTGATTTTGCAAAGGCTGGCGCTTCATACATAACCTTCCATCCAGAAGCTTCTGAACATGTAGATCGAACAATAGGGTTGATTAAGGAACACGGCTGTATGGCTGGCCTGGTCTTTAATCCAGCTACCCCGCTCAATTATCTTGAACACACGCTTGAAAGCTTGGACATGGTTTTGTTAATGTCGGTTAATCCTGGGTTTGGGGGCCAATCATTTATTCCTTCTTCTCTGGAAAAACTAAAAACCGTTCGAAAAATGATTGACAATACCGGAAAAGACATTCGTCTAGAAATTGATGGCGGAGTAAAGGTTAACAATATTCGAGAAATAGCTGCCGCTGGTGCAGATACATTTGTTGCAGGCTCAGCTATCTTTAACACCGAAAACTATAAAGCGACAATTGAATCAATGCGCTCTGAATTAGCTAAGGCGTAATAATATTACACCGAATTGCAATTTATGGGATAATGTCGCGTTTTACGATATCGTAATGATGGCAGGGAGGCTTTTTTAATTAATAAGCTTTCTGTTTTTTAATAATGTATCACACGGTCTGGCATGTTGGTCAGGGTGCCCTTTGAATAGGGTTGGCTAATAGAGGCTGTGGAAGGAAGGTTTCAACGGTGGTTGGAATTCTTTATTAACCCAGGAGAATATAATGGCAAAAACGTCCATGAAAAAAATGTTGGAGGCTGGAGTTCACTTTGGCCACCGCTCTCGATTTTGGCACCCTAAAATGGAGCGCTATATCTACGGCACTCGAAACGGTGTACACATCATAAACCTTGAAAAAACATTGCCAATGTTTAATGATGTACTTAATTTTGCAGGCAAAACTGTCGCTGCTGGAGGCTCAATTCTATTTGTTGGAACTAAAAGAGCCGCCAACGAGATAATAAAAGAAGAAGCTATTCGCTGTGGTATGCCGTATGTAAACCATCGCTGGTTAGGCGGCATGATGACTAACTACAAAACCATAAAAGCATCTATAAAACGCTTGAAAGACCTCGAGTTTTTGGCCGAAGAAAATTTTTCTCAATTCGGCAAAAAAGAGGCTTTAATGATGACTAGAGAAATGGAAAAACTAGAGCGCAGTCTTGGCGGCATTAAAGATGTCGGCGGGATTCCTGACGTAGTTTTTGTTGTTGATATTGGTCACGAAAGAAATGCTGTCAAAGAAGCTCAAAAGCTTGGTCTCCCTATTATTGGCATAGTTGATACAAACCATAGCCCTGAAGGCATTGACTATGTTGTCCCTGGCAATGATGACTCAATTAGAGCTATTGGCTTTTATGCTAGAGAGATTGCAAACTCTATTCTAGAAGCAAAAGCTGCTGCTGCAACAAAAGTTAAAGACAAGCCAGCTAAAGCCGCTATAGAAAAAAAGCCTGCAGCTAAGAAAGCAGCTGTAAAAGAAGATAGTGCTGAAAAAAAGCCTGCAGCTAAGAAAGCAGCTGTAAAAGAAGATAGTGCTGAAAAAAAGCCTGCAGCTAAGAAAGCTGCAACTAAAAAGCCTGCAGCTAAGAAAGCAGCTGTAAAAGAAGAAGAATAAGCAACATACACCGGAGAACAAAATGGCAATTACAGCATCTTTAGTTAAAGAGTTAAGAGAAAGAACAGGCGCAGGAATGATGGACTGCAAAAAAGCCCTTACCGAAACAGGTGGCGATATGGAGGCGGCTATTGACTTAATGCGCACATCTGGCGCAGCAAAGGCTGCTAAAAAAGCTGGTAGGGTTGCTGCAGAGGGGTTAGTAAAAGTTAGCATTAGTGAAGATAAAAAAACTGTTACGGTATTAGAGGTTAACTCTGAAACTGACTTCGTTACGAAAGGGGCAGACTTTATTAATTTTGTTGACACTTTGGGCGAGCTGGCTCTTAAAACTAAGCCAAACAATATAGAGGAATTCTTGTCTCAACAGCTTGAAAACGGTGACTCAATGGAAAAAGCTAGAGAAGAAATTGTTGCCAAAGTTGGGGAAAACGTTGAAATTAGGCGTGTCCAAACTGTTGAAGCTGGAAAAGGCGTTATAGGCGCCTACAAGCACGGCGAAAAGATAGCTGTAGTAACTGTGTTAGAGGGCGGAGACTCCAGCCTTGCAAAGGATATTGCTATGCATATTGCAGCCACAAGACCTGAATGCGTATCTGAAGAAGAGCTTTCACCTGAGTTGCTGGAAAGAGAAAAAGCTATCTTTATCGAACAGGCCAGAGAATCTGGAAAGCCTGACAACATAATAGAAAAAATGATTGTCGGCCGCATGAAAAAATTTGTAAATGAAGTAACATTGTATGGTCAGTCTTTTGTTAAAGATCCAGATATAACTGTTGCTGAACTTGCAAAATCAAACAACGCAACAGTTAAGTCGTTTGTTAGGTTTGAAGTTGGTGAAGGGATTGAAAAAAAGGAAGAAAACTTTGCTGATGAGGTAATGTCACAAGTACAAGGGTAGAGCTTTTTTTATTTACTTTTATTATAAAAGGCGCTGATGCGCCTTTTTTATTGCTTTCAACAGGGCTGCACTAATTTTGACTCTGATCAATAATAAAAATAACAAACAGGCCTATAATTATTAGCCCTATTTGCTCTAAAACAAACAACATGACTAGTGTGTCACGCTCCCTGTTTCTTTTACCTCCTCCTTTTGCGCTAATTCCACAAACAGTCAATAGTAAAATTTTTACTGCGATGTTTAATCAAGTCTTTTCAAGGTCGCTTGAAGACGATGATCTTTGCTTTTTAGAGGGTCGTTTTTTAACAATAGAGGTTCTTGACATTGGTCTGTCCTTTTCCGTAGGCCTTAAATCAAATAGCCTTGTTGCAGGAAACAAACATACGTCAACAGACCTAACTATTTCGGCCAACTCTTGTGACTTTTTATCAATGATTGCAAGAAAAAAAGACCCTGATACGCTTTTTTTTCAAAGAAAAATTAAAATGCAGGGATCGACAGAACTTGGCATATATGTAAAAAACTTTCTTGACGCATTTGATGTTGATTCTAGCTGGATTAGCTCAATAATAGACCGGACAATTCAGTTGTCTTACCCGCTGTTAAGTTTGGCACTATGTAATAACAAATAAGGCTTAAAGCCCTTCCATTTTCTTATTCGGTATTTTAACGGTTGACTTAAGTCAACGACCCAGCAATCATTTAAATATATACTTTTTTTCTTTTTCTTAGTAGGCCTATTGCATGAAAAATAACGCGCAATTAAAAATTACTAACTCGCCTTTTTTGCTGGATAACGACGATATTTATAGGCGCTGGAGGGACAAAAAACTTACAAATTACCCTACAAAAATTGATGAATTAGTTATTGAAGTCAAAGATTCAAAAAATATAAGCAACAAAGAATATAAAGCGCTTCTGAATATTGCGCAAAAAACCAACATGACTATTTACTTTGGCAATACAGGAACAGACCCCTCGCCAGAAATACCTTTAGCGGTTGCAAATAGATTTGGCCTTGGACAAATTAATAAGAATTGGCTGGCAAACGGCAACGGCTTAACATCGCTCACTGTTGCGAACAAAGGTGTTAGGAAAAACTATATACCCTATACAAACAGGCCAATTAATTGGCATACTGATGGTTACTATAATGCTTTGTTTGAGCAGATTCGAGCCCTTAACCTACACGTAGTTCAAAAGGCTGCAGAAGGTGGCTCGAACCAAATAATGGATCATGAAATTGCCTATATATTGTTACGTGAGAAGGACCCAAGCTATATTTATGCTCTTATGGATCATAATGTGATGATGATACCGGCCAATATCCAAGAAAATGTTGTAATAAGACCAGAAAGGTCTGGGCCTGTTTTTAGTGTTGGCCCTGAGGGAAATCTTCATATGCGCTATACTGCCAGAACTAAAAACATCGGATGGTCTGAAAACCCTCTTGTTGTTGAGGCAATAGAATGCCTTCATAAAATATTAAACGACACTGAATCAAAGTTTGTATTTAAGGGTTTGTTTGAACCGGGAATGGGCCTTATTAGCAACAATGTGCTTCATGACAGATCGTCTTTTAGCGACAACAAGGAAAAGAAAAGGCACTATTACCGTGCTCGATATTTTGACCGTTTGGCAAATACAAGCTACCAAATTTAGCGCCAAACAAGTCTATTATGCCGACTTTACTCTCTTCATGCCTTCTTTTTCAAACCAATATCCATCGCAGTATGGCCCCGAGTTAAGTAATCTTAGTTTTTCAGTCGCCGTGTTACTGTCAATCAAATTTTCTGCTCTATTTTTAAATATTTTTATAATCTTTCTGGTGTCAGTAAATTGTGGGCTAACTCTAATTATGTCTACTCCAATTTCTCTCATTATTTCAACTTGACCAATTAAATTTAAGCTATTTGCTGACATTGTTTGTATGCCGTTCATAATTAAAAATGGCTTGTTTTCTTGAGTTGAAAGTAGTAGGCCTTCTTTGTGATCTAAGCACTTATGTTTACAAGCGTCTTTGTCTATATTGTATGCCCTTGCAGTAAAACAGCGGGCTGAAAAGGCTAAAGGCAGATTCCCAAACACAAATACTTCTACCTCTATGTTTTTATCTTTTTCCTTGATTGTGTCTTGTAAAGCAACCCTGGACAGCTCTACAGGAAAGCACCAGCGCTTTAAGCCTTTCTTGGCTAACATGTTTAAACTTGGTGCATTATAAATATTAACATTTGGCCCTATAACAAAAGCTTTATTTTGTTTGCTCATTATATTGATAGCAGCAAAATCATTGGCTTCAACCAAGTACTCAGAGCCTTTGCAAACCCTCATAAGTCTTTTTAGTTCTGAATCTGCCTCTATCAAAGTTAAGGTTGACAAAACGACCTCCTTGCCAGCGTCTTTTAGTCTTTTAGCAATGTTTAGCCAGTCTGACAGCATCAGCTGGTTGCGCTTAGAACAAACAACCTCGCCCAAATAAACTATGTCTACTGCAGAGCTTTCTATTTCTTTATAAAAATCTAGCAGTTTTTTCTTTGACCAATAAAAATATACAGGCCCGAGAGAAACTTTCACTGCCAGCTCCTATGGTATGCCCCTAGAGTAGTTTGGCAACCTTCGGAAACCTCTGCAAGCGCTTGATTCCATTCTTTTTTTGTCTTATAACTTCCACGGTCAAGCTGTTTGATTGCTTCTGCCCAGGTTTTAGTAATGGTTTTAATATAGGCTGGTGATCGCTGTCTCCCTTCAAGTTTAATGGCTTTTACTCCGATACTGTTTAGCTCTGGCAATATTTCTAGTGCATTTAAACTAGTTGGCTCTTCAAGGGCGTAATATGTGCTACCCATTGATTTAAATCTGCCCTTGCAGAGCGTTGGATAGCCGGCCGTTTCGTTGTCACTATAAGAGTCTATCACAACCCCTCCAAGCCTTGTTTCTAGTTTCGTTTCGTTTTGTATATATTCAACATGAGAGGCAGGAGAACACGCTCCATATGTGTTTGGTGACCTTCCTGTTACGTATGAAGACAAGATACACCTGCCCTCAACCATAACACACAACGACCCAAACCCGAAGACTTCTATGTCAACCGGGGTATTGCTAATAGTTTTTTTTACTTGCGCAACCGACAACACTCTAGGCAGTATGGCTCGCTTAATGCCAAAGTTTTCGTAATAATATTCAAGCGCCTCGTAGTTTGTTGATGAGCCCTGAACTGACAAGTGCAGATTTAATTTAGGGTATTTTTTGCTTGCATACTCCATTAGGCCAATATCCGCCAATATAATGGCGTCAGCACCTATTCTTACCGAGCTATCTATTGCTTCAGCCCAACGCCTCCAAACAGATGGCTGTGGATAAGTGTTTATTGCAATGTAAACCTTTTTGTTTTTTGAGTGGGCGTATTCAACTCCTTGCCTTGCTTTGCTCTCATTAAAATTCAGGCCCATAAAGTGTCGAGCATTAGTTTCGTTACCAAAACCAATGTATACAGTATCTGCGCCGTTATCTATTGCGGTTTTTAGAGAGGGTAAATTACCGGCCGGACAAACTAGTTCCACAATTAACAACAAAATCAATAAATATGGCTATTGTAATAATTAATGGGTAAAAATAAATTGATGCTTCTCAACAATAACCATATTCTGTGTTTGTTTTAGGTTTTTGTAGTATTAATAATTCAAATCTAGGGTTGTTAAAAATTATAAGCAACCTTAACAAAAATCCTGTCGTTGTTTTTTATGTCTTCTAGAGCTGGATTGCTTCCCCCTATATAATCAATTACCCCTCCACTAACTTTAACGTTATCGTTAACAACATAATCAACTTGGGCTCTAGCGGAGCCGCCCTCATGGGTTGACTGGCCTATAATGGTTGCTAACGCACTAAAGTTTACGGTTTGGTTTTGGTAAGATTTATTAAAACTAACTGATTGTTGCAATTCATTCTTTTTTTTGTATTGATTGCTGGCGCTATATATATCCTGGTCATAATTTTTTATACTTCTATAGGCTGCTTCATACATTATAGAGCCTTCATTAATGCCGTTATACTCCACTCCAAGCATTAAATCTGTTTGTGGTTTTGGGTCAATAACGCCAGTATATTTTACTTTGTCAAAGTAGGCGCCTTCTGCTTTGAACAGGTAGTTATCTAAAGCCTTGCTGTAGGCAGCTCCAAACATTTTAGATTTGGTGTCGTAGTGAAGTTTTCCGTTTGTTAGGTATGGCTTGTCAATATAGGTGTCAGCTACATATAAAGCAACATCATAGCTTTTAAATGTGCCTATCAGGCCAAGAGCAAGGCCTGTGTTTTTTATGTTGCTGCTTGGCTTTTCTATCTCTTTATCTGCTAATAGAGGTCGAAAATCTGAATACTGGGAAGGCAGCTTGCTAAATCTTTTTTCGTGGATTGCGATTAAAGATAAATTAAAGTTTCCATGATAGTAGTCTAGCTTGCTCATATTTTTTCCTAGGCGAAGGTTTCTGATATCAACCATCCCTGGAATACGGATGTCTAGTGGGTTTAATATGTCGTTTATACGGAGCATATCGGCCTTTCCCCAGACAACAATCTGTCTGCCAACTCTGTAATCTATCTTGTCGCTTATACTGCCCTCTAAATAAAGCTCATTTAGGTTTAATTCGTCTTTGTATCCGCTTGGGGTTTTTGTGTAGTTTCCAAGGCCGGAAGAATAAATAAAGTCATGGTAAGCCTTTAGATTGGCTTTTATTTTGGAGCCACCATCTAGCTTGTGTTCGCCAATAAGGTCTATCAAAGATTTAGCAGAAGATAGGTTTTTAGTGGCATTGTCTGGCTGATAGTTGTAATGCGCCTCAAAAACAACCGAACCATATATGGCGGTGTCTTTTTCTTCGTTATGCTCAACAACCTCGTCGTCAAAAGATGATTCAAGTTCGCTATCGAATTCGTCAAACTCATTGTCTTCTGCTATTGTCGAAACGCCGAATAACAAAGCAGCTATAGCTATTAAAACGCGCATTTAATTATTGGCCTTTTTCGATCGCTCTAATGGTAAAAATGTCGCTTGAAACATCAACATTTATCTTTGTGTTTGTTTGGCTGATTAGTGTTTTGTGTATTGTTTTTTTACCTTGTTTTGTAGTCATGGTTGTTTGTGTTGGCACCCAAACTCCGCCTATCTTTTCAAGCCTTCTAACGTCCATATATTTTACTCTGTCAGCCACATCAAGATAAAACTTGGCCCTGACCAAAACAAAGTTATCTTTACGCACATACAAAATGCTTTTTATATAGCCAGTTTCGTCTATTGTTTTTCTTTCTCTAGGTAAAGACTCAATTACCCAAACAGGAATGTTTCCGCTTTTTCTTTTTATCAAAGCCTCTTTGAGGACTTTGTAGTCATAATCCTCTAGCTCTTTGGAGGTCATATCTGCATATGAAAAATCGCTGCCCATAAACGCCGAGCTTTTGTCGCTAGCTGGAATTCTTTTGGTTTTATTAAGCGCCGGCAAATACATCCACTGGTCATCGTCTTTGTCGTCATCGCTATAGTCATATGTTAAAAAAGCAGTGTTCTTTACATCGCTAGGAGTCAAAAAAAATGTAGTTGAGTGTGTAGTATTTTCATCAATGTCCTTTGAAAATGTCTTCATTGTTCTGGTCCTTTTTTTTCCTTTTTTGTCAATCAGGACCATTGTTAGTATTGATGTAGAGCTGTAGCCATCATCCCTGTCTTCAACTAGCTCCATTATTTTTCTAGCGTCGGTTTGGGCTAAGACATTCAACGTAAGAAATAATAACGCCAGTAAGGCTATAGGCTTGTGTATGTATGCTGTCACAGGATGTCCTCCTTGCTCTTAATAATTGTCTTCATGATTGCTGGAATTAAGAAAAAGTCTGCAAGAAGCGCTATTAATATAGCCAATACTGTTAATATTCCAAAATTAAACATGTTGCTCATTGTTGCGGTTGTTAGCACCAAAAACCCCATTGACAAAACTATAGAGGTGACAGTTATTGCGCGCCCTGTACCCATAAGTGTAAGGCGTGTAGCTTTATCAACGTTATTATATTGTAATTCATAGCGCCTAAAGTTGTGCATAAAATGTACAGTATCGTCAACAGCAAGACCTAGCGCTATAGTTCCAATTAGCATAGTAAACATATCCAAAGGCATGTCGAAAATAGACATGACTATAGACAATAATAACAGCGGTAAAACATTTGGTATCATGCTGATCATTCCTATTTTTACACTGCCAACCAATAAAATCATCATTATAGATATTATGCAAAATGCTGCCATGTAGCTTACTCCGCTAGAAAATATTGATTTGCCCATGATGTCTGATAGCATGACCGAAATGCCTGTTAGCGAAACCTTGGCGTCTCTCTGAAAGTAGCCATCTAGCTTATTTTGTGCTTGTGCAATGAAGTCGTTGTATTCTAGCGACTCCACATAAGGAACTTTGACAGTTATTCTTGCCTTTGAAAAGTCAGAGCTGGCAAAATCTTGCAGATCATCGCTGCCTGTATTCTCAAACAGAAAAAGCTCTTGCGCTATCATGTTTCGGTCCTGTGGAATGACATAGAATTCTTCTCGGTTTTCGTTTAACGCTTTGTTGCTCTCCTTTATAACATCAACTATGCTCAAAGTTTTTCCTACAAACAATGTATTACCTTGTATGCTGTCAAAGTAATCAGTGGCCTTTTCTATTTTATTAAGAATTTCAGGCTCATATAGACCGTTTTCAATCCCTGTGTCAATAACAACCTCTAGTGTTACGGAGCCTCTTAGCTCTTCATCGACAACTTCTGTTGCAACCCTAGAGGGGTCGTCTTTTGGAAACCAGTTCAATGGAAAATGTGAAAACCTCAATTGTGTAGCAAAAAATATAGCCACTAGCACAATAGCAACACTGCTAATAATAATGCTTTTTACGTAAGTTGTAGAAACTTGACTTATGCGTAAAAGCGCTCTGTCCATTATGGTTTTGCTTGAGCTGTCTTGTTTCTCAAGTCTTTGTTTAAATTTAATTGTACTTATTAATGCAGGCAACAGGACTAGAGTGAACAGCATGCCAATTAGTATCCCTGCGCTTGCAAACACACCTAAGTCTGCCACAGGTGCGATCTCTGAGAACGAAAAAGACCACATTCCGGCTGCAGTAGTAAGCGAAGTCATAACTATTGCAAAGCCCGAGTGGCCCATTGAATATCTAAGCGACTCTTTAACATTTGATGTGCTTTTCAAGTCCTTATAAAAAACAGCCAACAAATGTATTGCAGCGCCTGTAATAACTGCTAATAAAAAAGATGGCATCAGTTGCGTAGCCATAGTTAGTGGGGCGTTAAATATTGTCATAATTGACACTGTTGACACGACAGTTAACACAACACATATTAGCGGTAGCAGGACTCCAGAAACTCGCCTAAACAATAAAAAAAGAACCACAACTATACTAAAAACCATTTTTTGAATAAAGCCTTGTACGTCTTTTATCATGCTTTGCTTTATTGTTGCTGCAACAACTGCAGATCCGGTAAGGTATATGTCAAAATCTTCAGACTGAAAGTCTTTACTAATTTCTTGAAGTTTTACAACAATTGAGGTGTTTTCGTCGTCAGTAAGATAAGGTTGGTTTTCTAGAGCTAAAGTGTCTTCCTCAAAGCCGTCTTCCTCAAAGCCGTCTTCTTCGTCTGAAAAAGAAATTGGTCTTCCTTCTGCGTCAAAAGATGAGTATGTTTGGGTGTCAACTATAATTGTTGTAAAGGTTTGGTCTTCATTGTAAAGAAGGTTTAAAAATAAAGGGTTATCTAGCGCCTTTTGCTTTTTTTCTAATAGGTTTTTTTCATTTTTTGGAAGCTCTTCAAACAGCTCGTCAACAATTAAACTGTCTTTGTTGCCGTATGTATTTCTTGCATTAATAAGTGAATTAACTCCAGTAATATATGGCAAACCAGCCTCAAGTGCCTTATGAAATTGCTCAAGCCGGCTTAAAAAGCCAATATCAAAAATTTTTTTTGTTTTGATTGCAATGAGCAGCTTTTCATCTCTACCAAACTCACTTCTAAATTCGTCGTAAGCTATCCGCAAAGGGTCTGTTTTATGTAAAAAACCTTCTGTCGACGTGTCAATTGTTAGGTTCGGTAGCTGCGTTGCTATTACAGCAACAAAAACAAGCACAGATGATATACATTTTTTTGAATTGTCGTATATCCAGTCAGAAAATATTTCGAACTTTTTTTCGGTTTTAATTCGCCAATTCATTTCTATAGTATAGATTCTTGATTAAAGATGTTGGACGAATTATATATTATGTTGATTTATTTTTATATAGTTTGGATCAATGGCCAGTTTAAGCAAAGGCTTACAAGACATCTCGATGGATTAAAAGGCCTTGTCTATTCTTGTTAATATGGTTTTTTGCATTTTGTTATGGTGAATATAATGTATATTTTTATTTTGAGATTAATAAAGGATGGGCTTCATGAGAAGAGGACGCTCTAAAGAAAAAAGAAGTGTTGTTGCCTACAGGCAATCTAACTATCAACAACTTAGAAACCCCTACCCTCCAATGAAGATTTTTTCTGACGACCAAATAGAGTCAATACATTTATCTTCGCTCAAGGTTCTTCAACAAACAGGCATTGATTTTCAGTCTGAAAGGGCTGTTGAAATATTAAGAAAATCTGGGGCAATAATTGACTCTGATAACAAAAGGGTTAGGTTTGACCCAGAGTTTGTTATGGAAAAGATTGCCACTACGCCAAGCAATTTTATTATGCATGGCAGGAGCAAAGACAAAAGTGTAAGTATTGGGGGGAAGGGTGTAGTGTTTTCTATGGTAAGTAGCGCTCCCAATGTTTCTGATCTTGACAGAGGAAGATTGTCAGGCAACTTTGAGGATTACTGCAATCTTATTAAGCTTGGGGAGCAAATTAACTGTGTTCACGCGCATGCTGGTTACCCTGTAGAGCCTTGTGATATCGACCCTAGTGTTCGACACCTTGATGCTGTTGGGGCAATGACCCGCCTAAGCACTAAACCCCTTTCTGGTTATGCGATTGGAAGTGCAAGAATGCTTGATGCTATTGAAATTGTAAGGATTGGCAGAGGGGTTGACATTCATACTTTGTTAAAACAGCCCTCTATAATTACAGTTGTAAACTCAAACTCTCCCCTTATTTACGATAAGGCTTTACTTGAAGGGGCGATCGAAATGGCTCTACTTAATCAGCCAGTAATCTATACTCCGTTTACTTTAGCTGGTGCAATGGCTCCCATAACAATAGCTGGAGCTCTTGTGCAACAAAACGCAGAGGCTCTAGCCGGACTTGTGTTTCATCAGTGTGTAAAATCCGGTGCCCCAGCAATATATGGCGCCTTTACCTCTAATGTAGACATGCTTTCAGGCTCGCCCGCGTTCGGCACCCCAGAATATGCCCAAGCAACTATAGCGAGCGGCCAGCTTGCTAGAAAATACAACATACCTTTAAGGGCCTCTAACACTAATGCCTCAAATGCTCCAGATGAGCAGTCAATTTATGAGTCTCAAATGTCGTTATGGGGTTGCCTTTTGGGTGGTGTTAATTGGATTAAACACGGCCTAGGCTGGATTGAAGGAGGCTTATGTGCTTCATATGAAAAAGTTATACTTGATGCTGAAATGATCCAAATGATGGGGTCGTTCATGCAGCAGCCAAAAGTTGATTCATATACATTAGGGGTTGAAACTATTAATGAGGTTGGGCCTGGAAATCATTTTTTTGCTGCCAAGCAAACTCTGGAAAGCTATGAAGATGCTTTTTATTCGCCACTATTGTCAGACTGGCAAAACTTTGAATCATGGCGCGATGCTGGTTCTTTATCAGCCTCCACAAGAGCAAACCGCATATGGAAACAGCTACTTAAGGACTATGAGCAGCCGACACTAGAAGAATCTATTGAAGAAGAGCTAAATTATTTTATTGAAAAAAGAAAATCTGAAGGAGGGGTGAAGCAAACATAGGTGCCGTACAAATATATTGGTCTAAATTCTTTCTATTCTAGACTCAACTTTGCTGTCTAGCTGTTTGTTAATTTTTATAGCCCGCCAAGAAACAATAAGACCACTAATTATAATGACGGTTAACCCAATTATAGCGGTTGTATTAGGCAAAAAATCAAAAACTAGATAACTAAAAAATATAGCCCCTATAATCTCAAAATAATTAAAAGGGCTAAGTTCAGATGCTGAAGCAAACTCAAACGCCTTTATTATTAAAAAGTGTGCTGTTGCAGCAAAAAGACCCATGGCAGCCATTAGCGCGATAGACCTTAGGTCAGGCATTACCCAGTCACTTATTATAAAGGGGGTTAGGGCTATCGTTCCAACTAGCGCTGTATAAAACAAAGTAACTATTGGTGGAGCACTAAGACTAAGCTTTCTTGTAGAGACAATATACAAGCCATAACAAATGCCCGCCGCAAAAGCATACATTAAGCTTGGCCTAAATTCTTCGGTGTTTGGTTGCAAAACCACAACCACACCAATAAAACCAGCCAATACGCCTAGCCCCATAATTATGTCAAATTTTTCTCCCAACACAAAAGGAGCAATAGTTGCAACCACCAAAGGAGAAATAAACAATAATGTCAGCGCGTTTGGTATTGGGTTTGACTTTATAGCCAGAAAAAACAAGACAGTTGCTGATGTAAGCATAAGGCTGCGAAAAAGCTGTACTCCTGGTTTTTTAGGAACTCTCCACCAGTTCAGTTTGCGCCAATATAGTACAGGCAAAAGCCACAAAGAGTGGAAAAAAAATCGTGACCACGAAACCTCTATGACTGGATAGCTTTTGCTAAGAATTTTAGCTATTATGTCAACTAAAGGAACCACGCTCATAGCTGTCAACATAAGCGCT
>FUWD013229939.1_pt1 | contig 31478 bp, 30 predicted proteins | sample 1063281 | NCBI WGS metagenome assembly FUWD01 (sample SAMEA79048168, study PRJEB19326) | metagenome | biome: marine | reverse complement strand
CTAACAAGCTTCTGTATCCCATGAGCTCTGGCTCTATTTAACAACCACATCCCAAAACTCCCAGCTCCGAGTTCATCTGTATCTAAGCCATGAGGTTGCAACTCTGTTAAAGCCCAAGGTAAAATTTCATAATTCCTTTCTTTCACAGGCTTATCAAAATCACCCCCTAATTTATAACCTTTCTCCCACCAAAGTTTCCATAAAGAAGATTTCTTGCCTTTCTCCCTACCTGATCTTCCCTGTTCATACATTTCTACTTTTGACTCATGAAGAAAGCTTTCACATAATTGTTTTTTTCCTTCGGGGCATATATGACCTAAACTCACAGGATAACCTGTATGAGTTATATGCTTCCAATAAACCCCCGGTAATCTTTTGCCGTGAATATCATAACCAAATTCTGTTGCCCTTTTCTTTTCAAGATGGGCTGTCCAATTAATAAGATCGTTGCCAATAGGAGGATCGGCAAAATTCCAAACCTCAGTATACACTCCCTTATCTTTATCTATATCCATTTTCTTTTACCTATACCAATAGTGGCGGGGATTTCCCATATTAAAGCCAATCGCCAAGCTGCCCAAACTACATCCATCTTTTGGTCCGCTTCTTTCAAAAGATCTTTAAGCCAAAACCCAAAAAATTTTATCGCTTTTAAATCCTTCCGCGTAGATATTGTTATCTATTCCATCCTGATTATCTATTTTTTGTATATCTTTGGGTAACTTATTAACATCTTTCATTTCGACAATTCTTCTTAAAACCTTATCCACTCCTAAACCAAATTCTCCTTGCAAAAAAGCTTGCCAATGTCCTTTATCAGGCTTAACCGACAAAAACCCCTCCGGGGTTTTATTTACAAGCTCAGCACAATTATCCGCTGTTTCAGGAGTTTTCATTCTCTGGATGAAAGTTTCGTCAATAATAGCTCTTCCTTCTACATGATTTTCTAAAGACATCAGTTGTTTAATTTCATCCCTATCCTTTTCTTCAAATTCATTCCATGACCTACCTTCTTTTTTATATCTCTTTTTAATTTTTCTTACTCCACTTCTAACTCTTTCTTTAATTGCTGAATCTAAATAAGGAGAATTTGGTCTTTTATTAGCACTTTCAGAAGAAGTAAAAAGATTCATGAGGTAAAGTCTTGTCTCAGAGCTATCTAAATTATAATCATCTGAACCAAAAATGAGCCCTTCTTTAAAAGAAAGCGCTTGCTCTAAAACCTCTGGAAGGTTCTCTAGCTTAGCTTCATTAACTTCTTTAATCAAATCCTTCCCTTCTATGACCATACCACCACTCTCCTGGTCTCTCCTAAGTATCTCACTTGGACCTGAACCTCTAGGGGGGAAATTTTCTTTTCCGTGCTCCATATAAACCTTTCTAAGTTATTATACAAAATATACCAATTAAATACCAATCATTAAAATAAATGTTCTGTTTAGCTTGTAATTTGATCATGTTTTATGCAGTTGAACTTACTGCTATAACTTAGTTATCATTATTAACTAAGAGGCCCTGCCTATGGAACAACATCCTGTCCCACAACATATAGCTTCATACGAGTTCCGATTAATCGGAGATATGACTCTTAAACAGTTTGCTCAATTAGCCGCTGGAGGGGTCCTTGCCATTGCCGCTTATGCTCTTCCTATATCTGGAATTTTAAAATGGCCTTTGGTTATCTTTCTTGGTTTTTTGGGTTTTGCCTTTGCTTTTTTGCCTATCAATGAAAGACCACTTAGTGTTTGGTTTCTTGCTTTTCTAAAAGCAACTTTTTCACCGACTCAATTTATTTGGACAAAAAGAACTAAAAGACCTGATATTTTTAAACCTACTTCTCAAAAAATAGGTATACCACTAACAAAACCTGAAGGTCCAATATCTGAAAAAAAAGGAAATATTGATCAGTATCTTACTTCTTTGCCTTACGCTGAAGAAGACAAAGATCCTTTAGATAAAAAGGAGGAAGAATTTCTAAATGAAGTTGATCATCTTTTCCAATCTGTTCCTCAACCACAGGTTGTCCCAACACCACAACCAGAAATGAAACCCCGACCTTTTTCTACTCAAGTGGAACCAGAGATTATTTTACCTCAAAAACCAAAGCGTCCTAAAAAACCAACTGTCGAGGCTAAAATTAATGAAGATTTACCCATTCCTGAAACACCAGAAAAACCCAATATTGTTGTCGGGATGGTCTTGGATAATCAGGGAATGATTGTTGAAGGAGCTATTTTAGAAATTAGAGATCCTCAAGGATTACCTGTCAGAGCCTTAAAGACTAATAAAGTCGGTCAATTTTTAATCGCCACTCCACTACAAAATGGTCAATACGAAATTGAAGTTGAAAAAGAAGGGCTCTTGTTTGATATTATCAACCTTGAAACTAAAGGAAAGATCATCCAACCAATAGAAATCAGAGCGAAACAAAAAATAGAAGGAGGAGTTAATAATCCTCAAATTATGAACTAATATGACTGATCCAACTAAAATTGCCATCAAAGCTTCTACTCAAGAACATCTTGAAATAGAAGATATTCTAGAGGGAGTTGTCATTCTCAAAAACGGTTCGTCTTGTTTGATTATTGGCACCACCGCCATTAACTTTGGCCTACTTTCTGAAAAAGAACAAGAAGCGACTATTTTTGCTTATGCGGCCTTGCTTAATTCACTAACTTTTCCTATTCAAATCTTTATTCGTTCAACCAGAAAAGATATCACTTCTTATCTAGCCTTACTGGCTGAAAGAGAAGCAAAAGAAAAAAGACAATTAATGAAAGAGCAAATTACTAAATACAAAGAATTTATTCAGAAAACGGTTCAGAAAAATAATGTTTTAGATAAAAAATTCTTTTTAATTATTCCTATGAATGCTTTAGAACTAGGCTTAAACAAGGGAAGTATTCAGAAAAATCTTCCTCCTCTTTTAGCTTTTTCTCCTTTTGGTAAAAAGAAGAAACAAGCCCCTGTCTTGGATAAAGAATATATTGTTCAACAGGCTAAGATTAATCTTTACCCTAAAAGAGATCATCTCTTGAGACAACTCTCAAGATTAGGCCTAAAGGCCCATCAGCTAAGCAATCATGAACTGGTTAGACTTTTTTATGATATTTATAATCCCGAATCGGCTGGACAACAAATGGCCGATGTTTCTCAATATCAAACCCCAATGGTCAAGGCTGTTTTTAGAACTCAAGAGGGAGAAGAAAAACCAAAAGAAACTCAACCTAAGAAAAAAATAAATAATATTCAGAACCAAATTAGTGATTTAGTTAACCATGGAAATACCGTTCCTAAAAAAGGGTAAACAACCAGAACCAATACAACAACCTACACCATCACCTCAAAAAGAGTTAGGTCAGGGTATGGTTGATGTTAAGGACCTTATTGCTCCCCCAGCCATTGAGGTTGACTTTAATCATCTGAAGATTGGTAATCGTTACTTTAGAACTCTGTTTGTGGCTGGTTATCCCCGCTTTGTCTCGGCCAATTGGTTAGCCCCTCTAATCAATTTCGATCATTCCATGCAAATCTCTATGTATATCTATCCTGTGGAAGGAAAAAGTGTTTTAGATAATCTGAGACGTAAAACAGCCGAGATGGAAGCAGAAATCCAAACTGATCTAGAACGAGGAAGAATTATTAATCCTTCAACCCAAGCCAAGCTAGAAGATGCTCGTGGTTTACAACAGCAATTAGTTAGAGGCGCTGAAAGATTCTTTCAATTCGGCCTTTATGTCACTATTCCCGCTAAATCATTAGAAGAATTAGATAAGGTTACCAAAGAAGTTATTTCTACTTTGGGTTCTCTACTCATTGTTGCTAAACAGGCTACTTTACAAATGGAAGATGGTCTTAAAACAACCATTCCTACTTGCATTGATAAATTAATGATCACTCGCAATATGGATACTACTTCTTTGGCGACTACCTTTCCTTTTACCTCCTCTGAACTAACCGCCAATGAAGGCATTATGTATGGGATTAATGAACACAATGATTCTTTAATAATCTTTGATCGTTTTACTTTAGAAAACGCCAATTCGGTTATCTTTGCCAAATCAGGAGCGGGAAAATCATACATGGTTAAACTGGAAGCCTTAAGATCATTGATGTTTGGAACCGAAGTTGTTGTCGTTGACCCAGAGGCAGAATATAAAACCTTATCTGAAGCCGTTGGAGGAGAATATATTACCTTTGGCTTCAGGAGCCAAGCTAAAATTAACCCTTTTGATTTATCGGCAATTTATGAAGAAGGAGAAAATGAACTAGGGAGAAAGATTCTTTCTTTACATTCTTTGTTTAAAGTTATTATGGGTAAAATCTCTGCTTCTGAAGAGGCTGCCTTAGACCGAGCCCTAGTCTTAACCTACAAGATGAAAGGAATCACCAGTGATCCAGCCACTCAGAAAAATGAACCACCTCTCATGGAAGATCTCTACAAGGCTTTAATCGGTATGGAAGATCCTCTAGCTCGGACCCTAGCTGATCGTATCGAAAAATTTGTCAAAGGATCATTCGTGGGCATCTTTGATCAACATTCAAATATTAATATTAAAAATCCTTTTACAGTCTTTTCCTTAAGAGATATGGAAGAAGCCCTCCGCCCTATTGCCATGTTTATCATTCTTGATTATATTTGGACTAGGATTAGAAAAGAAATGAAAAAAAGAATCTTAGTTGTTGATGAGGCTTGGTATTTAATGAAATATCCTGACTCGGCTAATTTCCTTTATTCCATCGCCAAAAGAGCCAGAAAATATTACTTGGGCCTAACCACCATTACCCAAGATGTGGAAGACTTTTTGGTCAGTGACTTTGGTAAAGCCATCATTACCAACTCTTCTATCCAAATTTTAATGAAACAATCCCCAGCCGCTATTGATAAAATTGCCCAAACCTTTTATCTGTCCGAAGGAGAAAAACAATTTCTTTTAGCAGCCGACGTTGGCGAAGGCCTTTTCTTTGTCGGCCCTAATCACGTTGCCGCCAGAGTTGTTGCTTCCCCTGACGAACATAAACTTATTACTACCAAACCATCTGAGCTTCTAAAACAAAAAGATAAAAGAGAAGAATTAGAAAAAGAATTTAAAGATAAAAATATCTCATGACTCCACAAGACAGAAAATTATATGAGAATCTTCAAATCCTAGTTTACGCTCTCCAGCTTGAAGATGATCGATGGCCTTTTGAACACCTAGCTAAACAAGAAGCCCTTAACAAAATCAATTATAGAACCTTCTTTAAATCTAGGTTTTAGTCCAGATAACCCTCAATTTCTTTCTTTGATCGAAAAAAAGATTTATGAAATTTTATCTCAACCACCCGAACAACCAGTAAGAAATATCCCTCCTAAAAGTATCCTCGAAGCCGATTTAGAAAAGGGATTTGATAATTTCCAACAGAAAAAAATTGAATACACTTATCCGACTTTAAACGAACAAATTAAAAAAATTCGCCAAAGCCTTTTTGAGAAGATTCATGGTTGTCTTTTGACAAAGGAACCTGGATTAAAAACAAACCCAGAATTAGTTAGAATTGCCGCCAAGAATTTAACTGATAAAATCATTGATAATCTTCCTCCAACAAAAGTCAAAGTAACCCTCTTTACCCCTCAAGAATATCAGAGTCTTATCAATAAATCTGAACCAGAAATAAACAAGACTATTAGTCGTTTAGGTTTTTCTGAAAATAAAATCACCCCTCAAGAAAAAGAAATTCTTTCAGAGGACATTTCTGGAGAAATTAAAAGTTTAAGTACTATCCCTAGGAGACTTGTCCCTTTTGAAAAGTCAAAAGAATCCAAAAAAGAATCTGAGGGCTATCCCTTATCAGATGAACAAATAAAAGAATTTGAGAAGATAAAAATAGAACTTCAACAAGAAGCAGAATCGTCTCGATTAACCTCTAATACCACTTTTACTATCCTACAACCCAGATTATGGGGATCTTTAGCTAAAAGAGGTCTTTACGCCCCCAGAATTGCTTCTTTAAGACTTGCCATTAATAATATAAACCCAGAATATCATCAATTAATAAAGCAAGGATTGCTTACGGAAGATCTTGAACTAACTTTTAAAGTTCTAAAAGAAAAAGGCCTAACAGAAAATCACCCCTATATAAAATATCTTGAGAATGCAATTAAGGTATCAAAAGACCTTGGTGAAAGAGCTCCTAATGCTAATGCTATTAAAAATATCGAAAGATATTCTGAACTTGATAAGCTTCTTGGCCGAAAGGAAGTTTATTATGAACCCTTGCAGATGAAACTTCCTCTTCACAAACACGCCTTATATGAAGAAAAGGGGAGTTATTCTTATTATCTCAAAGAAGGGCTTCATCGTTTCCGTTTTATTAGTAACACTTCTCAAAAATTTGTTAAATTTTTAACTAGAGGGAAATATAAAACTCCGATTGAATTTATTAAGGGTAAAATTACTGGAAGAGCGGCTAAATGGTTAGCTAAAACAGCCTTTGGAAAAGCATTCAAATCGGGTCTTAAAAAATTTGGAGCAAAAGTTGGAACAAAAATAGCCTTAAAATTAGGAATAAAGGCTGGGGTTGTTGCTGTTGGAGCAGCTACAGGTCCACCAGGGTGGATAGTAGCGGCTATTTCTGTAGTTGCTGATGTTGTAATCGCTTTAGCTAAAAAAGGCGTTTCCCTCATACAGGGAATTATCCGTGACCCTCAAAAAGCATTTTTGTTTGCTATTGCTGGGGGTACAATTTTATCTCTTGCTTCAATGCCTTTTGCTTTAATAGGAGTTATCCCTCTTTCTATTGGCGCTATTGGCTTGGTTAGTTTTGTTGCTGCTCCAGCAACCATTGGAATCATTAGTTCAGGAATTGGAACTTTTTTCAGTAGTATATCTACTCTTCCAGTTGCTTTGTCTGTCGGCCCTTTTATTATTACCATATTTGCAATCATCGCCGGACTAACCATATTTATTGTTATGGTTGTTAGTGGGGCTTTTATTCTTCCCCAAGGAATAGGTGAAACACAAGCAGAAGTCATTTCTCCTTATGAATCTGAATTTTTTGAATTAACAAAAAAAATAGAGGGAAAGAATAAATTCGATAATCCAAAACCGGAAGAAGGACCAATTGAAGTAAAATATATTATTACCATAAAACCTAAGGGTGATTATGTTTTAATTCATCCTGAAATAAGTGATAAATTTTCTACCTCTTCAGAAGGGAATCCTCCTTCAATAGGTTCTTGTAATTTTGGCGAACTTCCAGATGAAATAAATCCTTCAACAATTTTAACTAAGGAATGTGTTAAAAGTTTTGGTAGTGGCTTTGAAAATACCGCTATTATTAACACTGTCATTTTAGGCCTGGAAGTTAAAGGGAAAACAGGAAGACGTGAAGGAATTGCCTCAGCAAGAGTTATTATTGGTGACCCTCCTGGAGAATGTCCTGAAGGTTGGCCCACAAGTGGGAGAATAACCCAAGGTCCAGAAGGAGCAACCTCACACTGTAATTACGAACCTAGCAAAACTTGGTGTCACAGTGAAGAAGCTATCGATATTGCTAAAAGACCAAGAGGTACACCTGTTTATGCCACTCACGAAGGTTCTGCTACTACTGGCGAACAAAAATCGGGAGCTGGTTACTATGTTACAATTAGTGGAACGTGCGATGGGATTGATTTTGATACGAAATATTTCCATCTTTCAAATCAAGGGAGGGTATCAGGCCCTGTTAAACAAGGAGACTTTATTGGTTATATGAGTAATTCAGGAACGGGTGGTGTCCATTTACATTACGAATTCAGACCAAAAAGACCTAATGAGCCTTTTAGGATGGAACCTGATTATATTCCTGAAGTAATAAACAGAACATGTAATAGTAGCGCACAATGCGATAAAGCAGTTATTTCAGAGTATGACGTATCAAGATGAATTCAATAAAAAAATTGTTTAAAAAATATTGGCTATTTATTATTCTGGCTCTAATTGTCGGAACTCTTCTTAGTTTCTACACTATTAATAAATTTGGAGGAGATGGAATAAAAAAAGACCTTTCCTTAATCCCTTCACCAAAAATCAAAGAATTCTCTCTTAATACAAGTCTAAATTACTCTGAATTACAGAAAGAAAAAATAAATATTAAAGAAGAAAATGTCTACGAAGTAGATAACACTCTTATTTCTGATAAGGAAGCGATCAGTATCGCTCAAAAATTTAACTTTAAAATTATTCCCAAAGTTTACCAAGATCAAGAAAATAACAATATTTTTTATGAATGGTCTGAGGAAGATAAATACCTTTCTATTAATCTTTCCATGGCAGAGATTGAATATCAAAAAAATAATCTAGAATCAATATCTCAAGAAAAAGGTGTATTATTAAACCCTGATCAAGCTGAAGAAATCGCTAGAAAATTTCTAGAAGACTTCCAATTTTTACCACCTGAAAATATTGATCTTATTTTAATTTCTAAAAAATATCTCCAAATAAATGAGGTTTATTTTAATGAAATTAAATCTCCTCAAGAGGCCAATTTATTACAGTTAGACTTTCAATATCAAATTAATGAAAAAAATCTTTTAGAAACTTTTATTAGTGTTTATTTAACCAAAAATAATGATATTTTTAGACTCATTTACAACCCTAGTTTTAAAGAAATAAAAATATTGGTTTATACCCTTTTAAAAACAAAAGAAGAAATTATTAAAAAGTTAGAAACAATTAATTTTCTCCATTATATAGATAAAAAGGGTTATTACGTGACTTCCGATGAAATAAAAATTTATCAACGGTAAGTTTGAATAAAATTGAAGTTACTTATTTGAAAACAAAACAAAAAGAAAACTATCTAATTCCTCTATTTTTAATTAGCGGTAAAGGGACTTTAAAAAACGGGGAACAAGTAGAAATAAGTCTATATCTTCCAGCAGTTAAAGACGATTACCTTTTAAATCCCTGATTATTCTTGGACTCTAATTGGCATGATGACATGAAGATATGATTTATCGTCGGCTGGCTTAAAAACACCAGGACTTAAAGAAGATGACATTTCAAAAGTTAATAATTCAGACTTAAGATTATTTAACAGATCTAGAAGATATCGAGAATTAAAAGCAATCTTACCACCTTTTCCCTCCGTCTTGACTTCTAATTTAATTCTATTTTCTCCAACCTGTGGACTATTAGAAATTATTTCCATTTGTGAATTATTAATTTCAAATTGGATAATATTGGATGACTCTCTGGCAAAAATAGAAGCTGATTTTACCGCCTGAAAAAAACTTTCCGTATCAACAGTAACCTTGGTTATATTTTTATCAGGAATTATTCTTTCAAAGTCAGGGAACTTTCCTTCAATTAAACGAGAGATTACTTCAACATTTGAGGTTGAAAAAATAACTTGATTACTTTCTTTAGAAATACTCATTCCCAAATCATTATTTTCTTTATCTTCACCTATAATTTTTCCTACCTCAGTTAAGGCTCTTGCCGGAATTAAAATTTCTTTTTGTTTACTTAATTTATCTAAACCCTTAATTCCTTTAATTTCTTTTAAACTTAAGCGATAACCATCAGTGGCTACTAAAACCAACCCATCTTTGGTTGTTTTTATTAAAACTCCTGTTAGGGCCGGTCGACCCTCATCTTGAGTAGAGGCAAAAGTTACTTGAGAAATACTCTTAGCTAAATCTTTTAAATTTAGGGATATTTCCGGTTTCTTTTTTAAAGTAGGAATAGCTGGAAATTCTACTGAAGGTAAACTCACAAAATTAGCATTATAAGAATCGGAGTTTACCTCTAAAAGATTTTTCTTATTTTCTAAATCAATCTTTTGAGGTGGTAGAGAGGTAATATATTCTGTTAAAATTCTAGCCGGGACACAAATTTCACCTTCTTTTTGAATTTTAGCTCCTAACCAAAGATTGATACCTATCTCTAGATTAGTAGCTGAAAGTTTAATTCTTCCTTGATCTGTTTTTATTAAAATATTACTTAAGATCGGCAATTGAGCTTTAGAAACAATAAAGCGATTGGTTATATTTAAACCTTTATTTAGATTTTCTTGAAGAATTGAGAATTTCATATTTTTAAATAAGGAGCAGTTTGTTCAATTTTATAAAATATTTACTAATTCATCAATTGGTAATTTTATTGGACGATAGTTTTTCTTTGTTAATTAGTAGTATTAGTAGGCTTGTGGATAAGTGTATTATCATCTTGATTAAAGTTTAAGTTTTGGGATTTATTCTTGTTCAAAACTCGGTTGATAAATTTATACTTTTTGTGGATAAGTGTAAAAGCTTAAATATTTATCCATAAAGCTTTTTTCTTATCCCCATAAGATTAACACGTAAATCCTCAGACTCTGAGAGCAGTTTAGTTATCTTTTCCACACCGTGCATAATGGTGGTATGATCCCTATCTCCCAAAAAACGACCAATTTCCATAAAAGGTGTTTTTAGATCAGTTCTAAGAAGATACATTAGAATTTGTCTAGGGACAACAATAATTTTGTTTCTTTTAGGTCCGGAAAGATCAGAAATTTTTGAGATTAAAGTGAGAAGCAACAACACTCATCGCTTCTCTTGGTTTAACGACCTTTTTCATAATATTGACATCATTGCTTTGCCCTAATAAGGCTTTGGCAAAATCAGGGGTGATTGGTTCTTTTTTGGTTTCTGATTCGGCAAAAAGTCTGACTAAAAATCCTTCTAGTTTTCTGGTTGAAGTAATATTTCCAGCGATTAATTGGGCGACATCCATGGGGAGTTGAAATCCTCGTTGCTGAGCTTTAATAAGTAAAATAGCCGATCTTAATTCAAAATCTGGTTCTTGGATATCAATTGTTAGTCCGCCCTCAAATCGAGAACGTAATCGATCTTCTAATTTACTAATCTCATCCGGCTTACAGTCAGAGGTAAGAATAATTTGTCCTCCACTACGCCAGATGGCATTGAAGGTATGAAAGAATTCTTCTTGGACGGCTGTTTTTCCAGCAATAAACTGAATATCATCAACCATTAGTATTTTCGCTGAACGATATTTTTGTTTAAATTCCTTGGTGGTTTTTTCCCTGATAGCATTGATAATTTCGTTAGTAAATTCTTCGCCCATACAATAAATAATTCTAGATCGAGGGTTACGATTTAAGACAACATGAGCGATAGCTTGCATTAAATGGGTTTTCCCAACCCCGACTCCTCCATATAAAAACAAAGGGTTGTAGCTCTTACCTGGTGTTTTAGAGACAGCCAAAGCAGCCGCATGAGCCATTTGGTTGGTTGGAGAAACGGCGAAGTTATCAAAGTTAAATTCTAGTTTTAGACCTACTTTTTCAATGGCTTCAGCTACTTCTTTGCTTTTTTCCTTATCCTTTGTTCTAAAAAGTGGTTTTTCTTCAGTTTCTTGATTTTCTTTTTTTTTGCTTTCCTTGATAATAAAAACAAGGTCATTTTTCTTTTTAGTAATCTGATCAAGGGCCTCTTTAATTAATCCATAGTAACGATTTTCGATGGTGTTGCTGACAAAAATAGAAGGACAACCAATCTCGGCGATCTGTCTTTCTTTATCAATTTCTTTTAGCTGAATAATAAAAGTCAGTGGAAACCAGGTGGCGAAGTTGGCCGCCGATAAAGTAATTTTTAAGTTTTCCAAAACAGTGGTCCAAACTTTATCTTTATCCATAATATTCTGAAAGTGGAGCAGGGGTAACAAGATTAAATTTAACAGAGTTATCCACAATAAGTCAATAACCTTTTTTATGATTTTTACCTTGTTTTTAGGAAGTTTTTTTAGTATGATGTTAAGGACAATGCCAAAAAGAACTTATCAACCAAAAAAATTAAAAAGAGTTAGAAAGCATGGTTTTCGTAAAAGAATGAAGACTAGAGGTGGTCGAGAGGTTATTAAGCGAAGAAGATTAAAAAGCCGAACCAAGCTTGCGGTTTAATTTTGTGCTTCCAAAAGAATATCGTTTACCACTAAGAAAAGAACTCAACAGCCTCAAAAAAAAAGGTAAAATTTTCCAAGGGCGATTATTTGGTTTATTAGTTGGTCCTGGGGCTAAGGATAAAAATTCTGCTTTTGGTTTTATTATCTCTAATAAGATTCATAAGAGAGCTAATAAGAGAAATAGAGCTAGAAGATTACTAGGAGAAGCTATTTATTCTTTTCTCCCTCAGATTAAAAAAGGCTACGCGGGTGTTTTTTTAGCCAAAAAAGGAATTATTGAGGCCGATTTTGAAGAAGTTAAGAAAGAAGTAAGTTTGCTCTTCAAAAAGGCCCACCTCTTAAATGATTAAATCTTTAGTTTTATCTTTGATTCGTTTTTATCAGAAGATTCCCCTATCTTCTCACTCCGCTTGTCGTTTTACTCCAACCTGTTCTGAGTACTCTTATCAAGCCATAAAAAAGTATGGTATAATGCGTGGAGGACTTAAGGGTATTAAAAGATTTTTACATTGTCACCGTCTTAATAAGGGTGGCTACGACCCAGTTTAAAATAAAAAAATGATTGAACTTTGGAATTTTTTGCTTTATGAGCCATTATTAAACGCCTTAATTTTTTTATATGGTGTTTTATTCAATAATTTTGGTTTGGCCATTATTACTTTAACTGTCGCCTTAAGATTAGTTTTAGTTCCTTTAACTTTACCTTCTTTAAGAGCGGCTAAGAAAATGAGAGAGCTGGCTCCAGAATTAGAAAAATTAAAAAGTAAATATAAAGACGATCGAAAGAAATTAGCCAAAGCTCAAATGGAGCTCTATCGTCGTCACGGAGCAAATCCGGCTGCAGGATGTTTACCCCAGATTGTACAATTGATCATTCTTATCGCTTTATACCGAGCTTTCCTTGGTGTTTTACAAGCGAATGGTGATATAGTCCAAAAACTTAATGAGCTTTTATATTCTTCCTTACAACTTTCGCCGGGAACAGTTATTAACACAAATTTCCTTTACTTAGATTTAGCTAAACCTGATGTTTTTCATTTGTCGGGGTTGCCAATTCCTCTCCCAGGATTTGTTTTAATTGCCGCTGCTTTAGTTCAATTTATTTCTTCTAAAATGATGATGCCAGTGGTTGCTCAATCTCAAGCGTTAGCCAAAAAGACTGAAACTAAAAAAGACGATTTAGCCAGTTCTTTACAAACTCAAATGGTTTATCTTTTCCCTTTAATGACCATTTTCATTGGTTATTCTTTCCCCTCAGGGTTAATTCTGTATTGGTTTATCTTCTCTTTTTCAACCGCCGTTCAACAATATTTTGTTAGCGGTTTTGGAGGTTTAGAACCATGGCTGAAAAAACTAAAACTTTTAAAAACTAGCCGAAGGTCTTTTTAAGAAATTAGAGCTTAAGGTTGAAACCGAAGTCACTCAGGATGAAGATTTAATTTCCATTCAATTAAAGACTGAAGAACCAGGTATTTTAATTGGTTATCATGGTCAAACTTTAGCCGCTTTACAATTAATAATTGCCTTGATGGGTTTTAAAAAATTTGACGAATGGACAAGAATTTTACTTAATGTTGGTGACTACCGTCAAAAAAGAGAAGAAACATTACAAAGAATGGCGGAGATGATTTGCCAAAGAGCAATCTCTTCAAATGAAGCACAAAATTTTCCTCCGATGCCTCCTTTAGAAAGACGTATTGTTCATTTATTTCTAAAAGATAATGATAAGATTGAAACTTTCTCTGAAGGACAGGGAAAAGATCGATACGTGGTCGTTAAATTAAAATAATAATATGAAGCTTCATCGAAAGCTTTTTTGGCTGCTGGTTTTTCTCCTGCCTGTTCAGCTTGGTCGTCACTTTTGGCCCCAGTCTAGTCTTCTTTTGGGTTTAAGAATAGATTATTTAAGCCCGACAATCTTTTTAACTGATATTCTAATCATTTTTATTTTATTCTTATGGTTTTTAGAAAAACTAAAAAGTTTTAAAAAACTCTACGCTATTAATCTAAACTCTCAAAATTTACCAAGATTGTTTTTATTTCTATCTGTTTTTGTTTTTCTAGTTTTAACTTCCTTTTTAGCTCGCAATCAGCTTACCGCCTTTTTAAAACTATCAAAGATTTTAGAGTTCGGCTTATTGGCTTTATACATTTTTAAAAATAAAATTTCTTTAAAGAATATTTACCTACCTTTATCTTTAGCCGTTTTATATTCTTCCTCAATAGCGATTTTCCAATTTATAAAACAAGGATCTTTAAATGGATTTTTCTGGTTTTTAGGAGAACGAACTTTTGATATTAGTACTCCTGGAATTGCCAAAGCCATTATAAATGGTGAATTAATTTTACGTCCTTATGCGACTTTTCCTCACCCCAATTCCTTAGCCGGTTTTTTGTTAGTGGCTTTAATTTTAGTAGTCCCCTTTTTAAAGAGATTCTCACGATGGTTAGTTTTATCGTTAGGATTGTTGACTATTATTTTTACTTTTTCTCGTTCCGTTTGGTTAGTTCTTTTGCTGCTTATATTTGTTTTAATTGCCTTTATAAAGAATAAAAAAATAAAGATTACCCTGTTTGTTTTAAATAGTTTATTTATTATTGCTCTTTTTATTCTTGGTTATAAACTTTCTACCAATGAGGCCTTATGGCAAAGATTACAATTAATGCAATCAGCTATTTTAATGGGGAAACTATTCCCTTTTTCAGGTGTTGGTTTAAATAACTTTATTGTTTATTTACCTGAATTCTGGCCTTTAGTTGGTTTTACTTATTATTTCCAACCAGTGCATAATATTTATCTTTTGTTTTTAGCCGAATTAGGATTTCTTGGTTTTATTTTATTGCTTTGGTTTTCATTTTTGGTTTTTAAAAAGGTTTTAAAAATTCCTTCTTTGAAAGAAAGGGGTATTTTATTTTTAGCTTTTTTTAGCGTTCTCTTTTTAGGATTTTCTGATCATTATTGGTTTACCTTACAACAAAATCAACTTTTACTTATCTTACTTTTAGGGTTAATTTGGTCTTCTAAAACAGGCAAGAGTGGTTTATCATTAAATTAATGAGACTTTCACAAAAAGTAGCCTTCAATACTATCGTTCAAATTGCAACTAAAGTTATCACTGTCTTTTTTGGCTTTTTTACAATGGTTATTTTGACTCGTTATTTAGGGCGGGAAATGTACGGTAATTATATGTATATTTTAACTTTGGTTGTTTTATTCGGTGCTTTTGCTGATTGGGGAACGGCCACAATTGGAGTTAGAGAAGCTTCAAAAGAAAAAGAAAAACAAGATAAGATTTTAGTCAATGTTTTTTTACTGAGATTATTTTTATCTCTAGGAGCTTCAGTTCTTATGATTATAGCTGCTTTTTTAATGCCTCTTAAAATAGCTGATCCCTTAAATGAATTAATGTTACGTCAGGGAATTATTATTGGTTCCTTGATCTTAATTTTGTCAGCCATTAAAGCTTCTTTTGGAATTGTTTTTCAAACAAGATTAGAAATGCAAAAGTATGCTGTTGGGGATATTATTGCCAGTATTTTGATTTTCGTTATTTCTTTCTTATTAGTCCGTTTTAATTTTGGTTTGATTCCTTTAATTGGAGCTGTTTTAATTGCCTATTTAGGGGCAATATCTGTTTTAAGTTTTTTAGTTTCTAAAACAATCAAATTTAAATTAAATTGGGACAAGGTATTTATTAAAAAATTTATTAAAGAATCTTTACCGATGGGAGCAATCTTACTTATGTTCACCGTTGATAATAAGATTGATACAGTCATGCTTGGTTCTCTAAAAGGGAGTGGAGCAGTTGGTATTTATTCTGTCTCCTACCGCATTTATGATGTTCTAATTTTGGGAGCAGCCTACTTTATGAATTCTTTGCTACCTGTTCTGTCTCAATATTCAGACTTAAAAAAATGGAGAAAGAAACTAAGAGTTATCTATCAAAAATCATTTGATATTTTATTGATGATGGGAGGATTTGTAATAGTTTTAGTTTTAGTTTTATCACCGTTGATTATAAAATTAATTACTCAAAATCGTTTCCAAGAGTTCTTTGATTCAGTCTTGGTCTTAAGGATTTTATCCCTGGCGATCTTCTTAAGTTACTTTAATCATTTAACCGGTTATACAATCGTTGCCTTAGGGCGTCAGCGCCTTTATTTCTCAGTTGCCATATCAGCGCTAGTCTTTAATGTTTTAGTTAATCTATTAGTTATCCCAAGATTTTCTTATTACGGAGCGGCAACAGTAACAGTTTTAACGGAAGCTTTGGTTTTATTTATTACCTCGTTCTTTACTTTCCGACTTTTAAAAATTGTTCCCTCGTTTTTTCATTTTCCAAAAACCTTATTACAATTAATTAAACAGAAAGGAAAGATTTTAAATGATTAAAAAAACTTTTTTCGTTTTTACAGATGGGGGGTCAAGAGGAAACCCAGGGCCAGGAGCAGTCGGAGTGGTTGTGAAGAACGTAGACAGAAAAAACATAAAAACGATTAGCAAGTCTTTGGGAAAGACGACTAATAATGTAGCCGAATATATGGCCGTCATCGAAGCCCTAAAATGGATTAAGGAAAATGAAAAGGAGGACAGTTCTGAATTTAATTTTTCCATTGACTCGAAATTAGTTGTTAACCAATTGAATGGTCTTTTCAAAATTAAAAATGCAGGGTTGGCTGAATTGGTTATCCAAGTAAGGGGATTAGAAAATAAAATTTTGGGAAAAATTATTTATCGTTTTGTCCCGCGTCAACTAAATAAGGAAGCAGATCTTTTGGTTAACAAAGCATTAGATAAAAATATTTTTTAGTTTCACGTTTTTCATTGAGAATGAATAAACAATCTTTTCACAAGGTTAAGGAAATAGAAGGGAAGACAAACGCTTTAATTATTAAAAGCAAAGATTTTGTTGATCCGTTTTTAGAAAAAGCTTTGGTGATGTATGGTTGTCATATTGATTTTGTTTCTGGACATCCTCCTTTAGAAAAATTAAAAGATTATGATTATGTTTTTTGTTTTGCTCAAGATTTTAATTTTATAAAAAATCTTTTTGATAAGACCAATAAAAGAACAAAGTTTTTATTCGCCTTAAGTTTTTCTTCTGGACAAAGTACATTGGAAAATAAAATTCTTCAATATTCTTTAGAGAACGATAGGGATGTTCGCTTGACTCGTTTTTCTTATCTCTATGGACCAGGAATATCAAAAGAAGACTATCAAAAACTTCTCAAGAGTAAAGAGTCTTTTAGGGCGCAGCCTGTTTTTGTTTCTGATTTTATTTATGGTTTATTAAAGGCAATGTTTAGTAGTGGGACGATGAATAAATCTTTTTCCTTAATAGAGGAAGATAAAGATTTACATTGGAAACCAAAGGTTGATCTAGAAGAAGGTCTAAAAAAGGTTGAAGATTCTTTTGAAGAAGAAACTTCCTTAAGGGAATCATCCTTAGAAAAGCTTTTTCCTAAAAAGGGACGAAGGAAAGGAAAAGAAGAACAAAAAGAAGGAGTAATTAAACCACAGTTTCTACCGAGATTTTCTTTGAAGCATTGGTGGACTTTGATTGGTGTTTTATTATTCCTATTGATTACTTACCCTCTCACTTCCTTATCTTTTTATGGATTTTTTGGATATAGATATCTTAAACAATCACAGACTTTGGTTTTGGAAGGAGATCTGCAAACAGCTTTAAAAAAAGTGACCACGGCTCAAGATTATTTTAGGGAGGGAAAGGCTCAATCAATTCAGTTAACTAATGTTTTTAGTTTTGTAAGTAAAGAAAGAACAGACCAATTGAACGACTTATTTTCTTTAGGGAAAACAACGGCTGATGGGATTAGTAGTTTAGTTAAGGCTGTTGATAAAGCGAGTATTTTATCTAAGGCGATCTTTCAAAAAGAACAAATAAATATTAGAGACTTAATAGTTGAGATAAGATTGGATTTAGACAGAAGTTTTAATCAACTTTCTTTAGTTGAAAGCCAATTTAAAGATGAGGCGGTGATGGAAGAATTATTTAAGGTTAGAGATTTAATTTTACAAGTTAAAAAAGGAATAAACATTTTACCTCAGATAATTGGTTTAGGAGAAAAGAAAACTTATTTGGTTTTATTCCAAAATAATAGTGAGTTAAGGCCAACGGGCGGTTTTATTGGTTCTTACGGTCTTTTGACTTTTAACCAAGGGAAGTTAATTGATTTCGAAGTTAAGGATGTTTATGTTGCTGATGGCCAGCTTAAAGGGCATGTAGAGCCGCCGGATGATCTTAAGAAATATTTAGGAGAATCGAGCTGGTTCTTAAGGGACTCTAATTGGGATATTGATTTTCCTTCTTCTGGGGCTAAAGCGGCTTGGTTTTTTGAAAAAGAAACAGGTAGGGTTGTCGATGGTGTTTTAGCTGTTAATCTTTTTGTTGTCCAAGAAATACTTCAAAGCGTTGGAGAGATAGAATTATCGGATTATGGGGAAAAAATTAATGCTGATAATTTTTTTGATAGGGCAGAGTATTATTCCGAAATTAATTTCTTTCCTGGGTCTACTCAAAAGCAAGATTTTCTGGGAAGTATAGGTCGAAGTTTATTTGATAAGGTTAAAGAAAGTGATCAGAAAACTTTGCTAGCTTTGGTTAAAAGTCTTTATCCAACTTTAAATTCCAAAGACTTTCTTATTTGGCTTGACGATCAAAACTCAATGAAGATTATTCAAGAGCTTGCTTGGGATGGGGGAATTAAAGATATTAATAATTGCCTAGAGGAACAGGGTTGTTTTTCAGATTATCTTTTGGTTTCCGAAGCAAACGTAGGAATAAATAAAGCCAATTATTTTGTTAAAAGAAGCTTTGCCCATCAGGTGAAAGTAAAGGATAATGATTCTTTAGAAGCAACCTTGCAGTTGGACTATAGAAATGATTCCCAATCAGAAGCTTTCCCGGCTGGGCGTTATAAAACATATTTGCGTTTTTATACTCCTCTAAAAACAGAATTGACTTCTATAAAGATTAGAAATTCTTTAAATGGAGAAATTAAAGAGGTTGAAGAGATTGAGAAATATGAGAAGCATGATAGGCAAGTTTTTGGTTTTTTGGTTGAGGTTCCAATTCTAGAAAGCCGTTCAGTAGAAGTTATCTATCGTCTAAAGAAAAAATTAGACAATAAGGTCAATCGTTATTTATTCTTCTTACAGAAACAGTCAGGAATTAAGGATGAGTTTTTTAGTTTTTGGTTTAAACCACCTCAAGATAAGCAAGCCTTTTCTTCTTTAGATTTCAGCTCAACCAGTGATGGACTTTTGTTCCATTCACAATTTAACCAAGATTTGCTATTTGAAATTAACCTAGTTAGATGATATGATACTAACCTATGTCTGATAAGAAAAATAAGATTGAACTCTCGGTTGAGAAAAGAAAGCTGGCTGGTCGCCAGGTCAAAACTTTACGTAAAGATTCTATTTTGCCAGCTAATATTTATGGTCGTAAGATCAAGTCTCTGGCCGTCCAAGTAGATTTAAAATCATTTTTACCTGTTTTAAAAGAAGCCGGAGAGACAGGATTAGTGGAATTGAAAGTTAAAGGTGAAGATAAAACAAGACCAATTTTAATTCATAATATTCAATATCATTCTGTTAACGATCAACCGCTTCATGCTGACTTTTACCAAGTAGATCTAAAAGAAAAAGTTACCAGTAAAATTCCGGTGGAATTAATAGGGGAATCATCTGCGGTTAAAAGTAGAGTGGGAATTTTAATCCAACCTCTTAATGAAATAGAGGTCGAAGCTTTGCCAACTGACCTTCCAGAAAAAATTGAAGTTGATATTTCCAAATTGGAGAATATTGATGATTCTGTTTTGGTTAGTGACGTAAAATTAGAAGATACAGTTAAAGTTTTAACTGATACAGCTCAGATTTTAGTTAAAATAGATCCTCCAGCTAAGGAAGAAGAAGAAATCGTCCCTCCAGCAGAAGGTGAAGAGGGAGAAGAGGGTAAAGCAGAAGGTGAAGAGGGAGAGAAAACCGGAGAAGGTAAGGAAGCCCCTGAAGGGAAAGAGGGCGAAAAGAAAGAAGAAACAAAAGGTGAGAGTGAAGGAAAAGACGAAGAGAAGAAAGAAGAAAAACCTAAGGAATAATAATCTCCTCTAATTTCTTTGTTAGTTCAAAATTAGGATCAATCTCCAAGGCTTTATTTAAATTATCTTGAGCTTTTCCTTTTTTATTAATTTTATAGTTTAGAATGGCTAGTTGTAAGTAAGCATCTCTATATTGTGGTTTGTTTTCTATAATTTCCTCCCAAGCTTTGATTAATTCTTTTATATCTTCAGGATCAGAATAATGTTTTTCTTGCCAAAGCTGGTTTAATTTTCCATTTTGGTCTTGAGAAATACTTTTTAAAATTTCCTCACTAGTCTGAAATTGGTTTTCTTCTAAAAGGGCCTCTATATTTTTAAGTTTAACTTCCATATTTTCAGGATTCCTTAAAAGATTATCTTTTAAAAATTGGGGTTCTGTTTTGGGTAGAAATAGGGAGAGAATAATTAAGAGGAAAATAATAATAACACCTGAAGGTATAACCCATTTTAAAAACTGTCTTTTAAGTAGAAGAAGCTTTTTAGAGTGGATTATTTTTTTAAACAAAGCAGTGATCTTTCTTATTTTTGACTTGGCCATGGTGCACTAATCAAAGCTTCTTCTATAAAGAAGTTAGCTTGTTTTTCTTTTCCAATTTGCCAGATAGTTTCTGTTAGGAATGGCATAAAAGGGTGAAGGAGCTTTAAAAGATCGACGAGATTCTTAATTAAAGCACTATGGGCTTGATTAAAACGATCCTTACTCTTTTCAATATACTCATCACAGAAGGTATGCCAAAAGAAATGGTAAACTTCATCAGCGGCTAAATCAAAGCGATATCTTTTTATAAAATCATCGATTTTCTTAATGGTCTTTTGGGTTTCTTTGGTTAGATTTTGATCATTAGGATGGTCTGATTCTTTAATATTAACCTTTGGTTTATCTAAAATGAATCTTGAAGCATTCCAAACTTTATTAGCAAAGTTCCTATAGGCTTTAACTTTACTTTCATCTAAAGAAATATCATTGCCAGGGGAATTGCCAATGACTAGGGCCATTCTTAATGCATCAGTTCCATATCTTTCCGTGAGATCTAAGGGATTTAAAACGTTACCTTTACTTTTACCCATTTTTTGTCCTTCTTTGTCTCTGACTAGTCCATGAAGATAGATGGTTTTGTAGGGTACTTTTTTAGTTAAAAATAAGCCCATCATAATTTCTCTGGCGACCCAGAAAAACAAGATATCATAAGCTGTTTCTCTGACGGTGTTGGGATAAAAATCTTTAAGATCTTTGGTTTTTTCAGGCCAGCCTAGGGTTGAATAAGGCCAAAGTCCAGAGGAAAACCAGGTATCTAAAACATCTTCTTCGCCTTCAAGAGGAATTTTATGTCCCCACCATAGTTGACGGGAGATACACCAGTCATAGATGTTTTCTAACCAATTAAAATAGATTTTTTCAAATCTCTTAGGAACAATTTTTATTTTTCCTTCTTTAACAGCCTTGATAGCTTCCTTAGCTAACGGTTTTGTTTTGACAAACCATTGTTTAGAAATTAGAGGTTCAGTGATTGTCCCACATCTTTGGCAATGGCCAATAGTATGAGGATGTTTTTCTATTTTTTCAATAAAACCTTGTTTCTGAAGATCTGCAACAACTTTTTCTCTGGCCTCATTAACTTTTAGTCCTTGGTATTTACCTGTAATTTCAGTTAAGCGCCCTCTAAAATCGATGGCAATAAGGTTTTCTAAGTTATGTCTTTGGCCAATTTCGAAGTCAAGGTTATCATGAGCGGGAGTGATTTTTAAAGCTCCGGTTCCAAATTTTAAATCAACGGCTTTATCTTCGATGACTGGGATTTGACGATTAGTCAAAGGAAGAGGAATTTTTTGCCCAATAAATTTTTGGTATTTTTTGTTTTGCGGATTGATAGCAACAGCTACATCAGCAAACATCGTCTCTGGACGAGTGGTGGCAATAGTCAGAGGCCCATATTTAATATAATAAAGAGAACCTTCTTCTTCTAGATGATCATTTTCTAAATCAGAGATAGCTGTTTGACATTTTGTACACCAGTTAATGATTCTTTCTCCTTGGTAAATTAAACCGGCTTCATAGAGTTTTTTAAAAGCTTCCTTGACTGCCTTTGATCTTTTTCCATCTAAGGTATAAGCTTCTTTAGACCAATCTAGAGAAAAGCCCATTGATTTGAGTTGGCTTTTGATTTCTTTTTTTGACTCTAGGGCAAATTTTTGAGCTTCTTTTAAGAATCCTTTTCTACCTAAGTCTTTTTTATTTTTACCTTCTTTTTTAAGTTGTTTGGTAACGAGGTGCTCAACGGCGATAGAGGCATGGTCAAAACCAGGTAACCAGAGGGTAGTTTCTTGTAGCATGCGATGATAGCGGACCATAATATCTTCTAAAACATACATGGCATGGCCTAGGTGAAGTTTACCGGTGACATTAGGAGGAGGGAGAGTAATAACAAAAGGTTCTTGGCCGTCCTTATTTTCTTTTGGTTTAAAATAATCGCCCTTTTCCCAGAAATCATAGATATTTTTTTCTGTTTTTTTGGGCTCGTAAGTCTTTTCCATTGGGGCCTATTTTATCATTTCTTCTATACTCAGACTAGAGTCAGCTTGGATTTTAGACCATGGTTTAGGTTTAAAATTAAAAAAAGCATGAGCGGCGATATAGGCGGCATTATCGGTGCATAAAGAGGGTGGTGGAATGAAAAGATTGACTTTAGTTCCAATCTCTTTCCTAATTTTTTCTCTTAACCTTGGGTTAGCAGTAACTCCTCCGGCTAAAAGCAAACTTTTTACCTCATATTTTTCAGTTGCCTTAATAGTTTTCTTAACTAAAACATCACAAATTGCTTCTTGGATTTCAAAGGCTAATTCTTGAATGATTTCTTTATTAAACTTATCTTTTTCTTTTAATTTCCTGATTTTATCTAAAACGGCTGTTTTTAAACCTGAAAAACTAAAATCAAAATTATCAGTATTGATCATCGGTCGAGGAAGAGTAATAATTTTTTCTTTTTTATCAAACTTTTGGGCTTCTTGACTAATGGCTGGACCGCCAGGATAACCAAGGCCTAAAAGACGAGCACATTTATCAAAACATTCTCCGGCTGCATCATCTCTGGTTCCACCCAGCCATTTAATCTTTTGATGATCTAAAATTAAAACTAAATCTGTATGTCCACCAGAAACAACCAAACCTAAAGCAGGGAAAAGAGGTTTTTCTTTGGAAAGGAAATTGGCATAAAGATGTCCTTGAAGATGATTAACGGGAATAATAGGTTTTTTAAAGATATAAGCTAGGGTTTTGGCTGTTTCAACACCGATCAAAAGACTGCCAATTAAACCGGGGCCAGAAGTAACAGCAATGGCTTCGATATCAGGGTCTTTCTTGTTTATTTTTTGTCCAAGAGCTTCTTCGATGACGGGAATAATACAACGAAGTTGTTCCCGGGCGGCTATTTCAGGAATAATACCACCAGTCTTTTTATGTAAGTCTGAAGAAGAAGCGACAACGTTACTTATAATTTTTCTACCGTCTTCAACGATGCTAGCGGCAGTCTCATCACAACTGGTTTCGATACCTAGAATTTTCATTAAACAGGACCGGTTCCTCTTAAATAAATAGCTTGCCAGGGTCTGTAATTAGAATAGAAGGTTCGATTTTGTAAAACTTCTCCGAAACGATTTACTCTATAATCAAAACTAGCTTTAGCTCCCCAAGATTTCCAGTCGATTTGTTTAATTTGTCCGGTTGGTAGGGTAGGGTCGTCTTGATATAAATCTGGAGGAGGGGGAGATTGATCCCACATTCTAGACTTAGAGATACTGACACTTCTCCCATCAGAAGCACCATAAATTTCAAAGGTTAAACGATAATTTTTCTGATCAAAATAGGTTTGAATAAGAAGATAGGCAGGAGTGTCATTCTTAATTTTTAGATCGGCGGTGGGGCTAAAAACAGTCGCATCTAAACCAACGGAAGAACCTTGTTCATAATAAGAGACACGGTAAGCATGAGCCTTACGTTCAATAATTGGTAAGCCAGTATCTAAGGCCGCTCTGAATAAGGTTGTTGAAACCTGACAAACTCCACCCCCATCGCCTAGGACGGTTCGGCCATCTTTAATAATGTAAGCTTCTTGATATCCAGTTGAACGGGAAACATCTCCTAGGGCTTGATTGAAAGAGAAAACTTCTTCAGGGGGAATCAAAAGACCATTTAACCTTGAAGAGGCAAGATTAATATTATGAATTCTTGAAGAGATAGAACCTCTAAAAGAAGAAACGCCCCTACCGACAAGTTCTTTAATGCCCAAGCTATTGACATCAGCCGTTTTAATAATCGGTTGGCTGGTGGTGATAGGAAGATTAATAGCATCTTGGATTTGATTTTCTTCTAGTTTTTCCAAATCCTTAACAATCAAGTCAACAGTTTGATCTTCTTCCAGCTTTTTTCCTTCCTTGGCCGGTTTAAATTCAGCCACCTTTCCTTCTGAGAATCTAAAACTAGCATTTTGAGGGTCACGGTTAATGATTAAAGATAATTCACTAGCCCAATTTTTGATTTCATCTTGATTAAAGCCATTAGTAAAGGATAAAAGCTCAATAAGTTCTTTTTCTTCAAGTTTCCAAAGATTTTCTTCTTCCTTTAAGATTAGTCTCTTATCCAAGAACTTCTCGGCTCTTTTTTGAGTATTTTTGATTTGCTCTTCGGTTAAGACGGGCGAGGTATAAATGAGAGGGAGACTAATAGATTCAAAGCTAACTTGGGTGATCTGTTGAGCAATGATATTAATAAGCCCTCTTTTGTCTAGTTGTTGCCCATCTTCGCCTTGCTTGATAGAAATTCTGGAAGTTCCCCCTGAAGGGGTTGCTTCTAAAACTTCAATTGTTGGTTCAATAGCCGGGATAAAAACCTGAGAGGCAATGGTGGCAATTTTTTCTTCTAAAAGATTTTGATTTAAAGAATAATCTAAACCAAGATTGGTTCCCTGGAAGTAACTTTTTGTTTTATTTTTAAGGTCTAAAAAAGGTTTTTTATTACGACCAACTTGATAAGCTTTTTCGACACTTAAATTGGTATCATAAAAGAAATCTAACTTTTCAAGTTCAATTTCCCATGATTGATTTTCTTGAGAGGCAAGTTTTAAAGAAGAGGCTTTATTTTGATTGATATAGTTTTCTAAATAATTTGAACCTTCCTCAATAGTTTTATTCTCAACATTTTGATAAGCAATACTCACCCCTGGATATATTTTCTTAAAGTAGGCTAAGTGATAAGTAATAAAGATTAAAAGTAATAACCCAAAAAAACTTATTAAACCCCATTTTAAGGTCAATCTTTGAAAACTTTTTTTTACCTCTTGAACTTTTTTATTCATTCTTTCTATGATAACATTAAGACAATGCCTGATGAAAATCAATCCTCTGTAAAAAAACAGGGGTTTAATCCTTCTTATCAAAAACCGGTTGGTCCAAAGCCAGTCAATCAGGGCAATTTTCAGCCTAAGTTTTCAAGTGGTTCTTTTAATAAGCCCCTTGATAGGCCTGAACCTCCCTTAAGGACAAAGTCTTCTTGGTCATCCCCACCAGTCCAGACAAAACCATTTAACCAACAAAGACCAGTAGCCCAACCTCAGAGTGAGCCGCCTGCATTTTCACCAAAACCTCCTTTTGATAGTCAGAAAACTACTTTTAAAAAAGGTTTCGAACCACAGGGAAGTTTGTCAAGCCAAAGACCCCATTTTGAAAAAAAGGAACCTTTATCCACTCCTTGGGATAGACAAGAACCTGTTTTGGAAGCTAAACCTCCGGAGATAAAACAAGAACCTCCTCAAGATATTCCTTTGTCTCCTTCTAAAGAAGCGACAATGGCTGGATTGACTACCGAGGAAAGTTCAGGTCGAGGTGGTTTGAAAAAAATCATTCCTTTTTTACTTATCTTTGTTCTTCTGATTTTAGTGGGCTTAGCTGTTTTTAAATTTGTTTTACCTCGTTTTCAAAAACCCGAGGAGGTAACTTTAACTTATTGGGGTCTTTGGGAACCAGAAACGGTCATGAAGGGGGTTTTAGATGAATGGGAGAAAGAAAACCCTAATGTAAAAATTAATTATGTTCAACAGTCTCCTAAGGAATACAGAGAAAGATTGCAATCAGCTCTAGCTCGTAATCAAGGGCCTGACATTTTCCGCTATCATATTTCTTGGGTGCCAATGTTGAAGAATGAAGTTGCTCCTATTCCTTCAGATGTCATGACAGCGGCTGATTTTGAAAGTACTTATTACCCAGTCATCAGAGAGAACCTAAGGTTAGGGACTTCTTATGTTGGTTTGCCTTTGGGAATAGATACCCTAGCTTTATTTTACAATGAAGATATTTTTCAAGCCGCTGGGAAAACACCGCCTACTTCTTGGGATCAATTACGCCAAACGGCGATTGACTTAACAACCCATGATGAGAGTGGACGTATCCAAACGGCTGGGGTAGCCTTAGGGACGATTTCTAACATAGAACATTGGTCAGATATTCTAGGGTTGATGATGTTGCAGAATGGGGTTGATTTAGCTAACCCTACCAGCCAATTAGCTCAAGATGCTTTGACCTACTATACTATCTTTAATAAAACAGATAATGTTTGGAATGAAACTTTGCCTTCCTCGACGATAGCTTTTGCGACTGGCAAAGTCGCCATGTATTTTGGTTATTCCTGGGATATTTTTGAATTAAAGAATATCAATCCTAATTTAAAATTTAAAGTTGTTAAAATTCCACAATTACCAGATACGGAAATTAATTGGGCTTCTTTTTGGGTTGAGGGGGTTTCGAAGAGAAGTCAAGCTTCTAAAGAATCTTGGGAATTTTTAAAGTTTTTATCATCGAAAGAAATCTTACAGAAGCTTTATCAGACTCAGTCTCAAACAAGACTTTTTGGAGAACTTTATCCAAGAATGGATATGGCTGGACTTTTAAGTACTAATAATTTAATTATCCCTTTTATTACTCAGGCTAGTCAGGCCAAGACTTGGTATCTTTGTTCCCGCACTTATGACAATGGTATTAATGATCGAATGATTAAATATTTTGAAGATGCTGTTAACGGAATAAATAGTGGAAGTTCCTCTGATGACATCTTATCGACCACTGCTCAGGGAGTTTCTCAACTTCTTTCTCAATATGGGATTGGTAGTTATCAGGCCAGGTAATTTAAAACATGGACAGTTTTCAAAAAAGTATTTTTCAAACCCTAGTTTACGCTGATATTTTTTCTTATCCTCTTACTTTTGATCAATTAAAAAAGTTTTTGATTACTTCTAAAAAGATAGATTTTGGTATTGACGATATCAGTAAAGCCAAAGGGGTTTTAAAAAGGGAAAAGTATTTTTTCTTAAAAGGGAGATCAGGAATTGTAAAAGGAAGGGTAAAAAGAGAGAGATATGCGAGAGAGAAGACGAAAATTGCTCAAAAGACAGCCAGAATATTAAAATTGATTCCCTTTATTAAAATGGTTGGTATAACTGGTAATTTAGCCATGAAGAATACTGATCAAAGAGATGATATCGATTTTTTAATTATCACCAGCAAAGATAGGTTGTGGTTGAGTCGTTTTCTGGTTGTTTTCTTACTTGAATTTTTAGGTAAAAGAAGACATCCAAGAGATAAAGAAGTTAAGAATAAAATTTGTCTTAATATGTTTTTAGATGAAGATCATTTAAAAATACCTCAAAAAGAACAAAATCTCTTTTCGGCACATGAGGTTTTACAATTTAAACCTCTTTGGCAAAGAGAAAATATTTATGATGATTTTTTAAATCAAAACCAATGGGTGAAAAAATTCTTAGCCAACTGGAAAAATTAGCCTTTTTTTTACAAAGAAGGTATATGGCTTCTCGTCGTACCATCGAGATAGTCGAGAAGGGGCGGGTTTTATTTCATCCCCGGGATTGTTCGGCTAATATTATGCTAGAATACAAAAGAAAGTTAAAGGAATTAAAATTAGATGGTTAATCCTTATGAATAAAAGATTTATTATTACGAGCATCTTTATATCAGCCTTGGTTGTTTTCTTGATTATTTTTTCTATTCAGAGAGGCTTTAGGTCTCAGAACAAGGAAATCAAAAATCATCTTCAAGAAGTTATACCTACGCCAGTTGAAATTTTAACAACTAAGTATAGTAATCAAGAATATGGATTTTTAATGGAATATCCTTCTTCTTGGTCTTTACCCTTAGAAGAAGAAATTATTCCTTCTCAAGAACATTTTTATCAGATAACTCTTAACCCTCAAGGAGTAAATTATTCTATTGATCTTTATGGACAGCCAATAACTGTTTCAGAAGAAAGTTTTCTACGTGATTACTTTAAAGATTTTGAGGGTGGGATTAATTATTTGAACAGAGAGATGATAAATAATAAACAAGCGGTTAAGTTTTTTATTCCCAAAGCGGGCTTGGAACCTCAAGGTAAAGCAGGAGTAGTTTTTAGACAAGATGATTTGATTCTTATTATTAGTACTCCTATTATTAAGGGAGAAAAAGAAGAGATATTTAAAAATGAAAGTTTTTTAAATCTGATTAATAGTTTTAATTGGCTAGAGGAAAGTCCTTGACAATAAATTCATTGATTGTTAGAATAGCAAAGGTTATCTTTAAGTGATAGCCTTTTTTAACCCAAGAAACATGTCAAAAATAAAAACAGATTCTATGCCCAAGATAAAACCACTTAGTGGTTATGCTTTAATTGAACCAGTAGAAATGGAGAAAAAAACTGCGGCCGGTATTGTTTTACCTGAAAGTCATGATGAAAAATCTCAAAAAGGAAAAGTTATAGCTGTTGGTAAGCCTATTTATAAGGATGGACAAGAAATAATTCCTGAGTTTAAAGTTGGTAATACTGTTGTTTATAAAAAATGGGGTGGAGATGAAATAAAATTTGGTACTTCAGGCAAAGAATATATTTTTGTTAAATTTGAAGACATCTTAGCTATTATTAATTAAATTTATGCCAAAACAACTTAAATATTCATCAGAAGCAAGAGAAAATTAAAAAATGGTGTCGATGCCATTGCTAAGGCTGTGGGGACAACTTTAGGCCCTAAAGGGAGAAATATTGCTTTAGATAAAAAATGGGGTGCTCCATCTGTAGTCCATGATGGTGTTTCCGTGGCTAAAGAGATTGATCTTGAAGATCCTTTTGAGAATATGGGAGCTCAGTTGATGAAAGAAGCGGCTGAAAAGACAAATGACGTTACTGGAGATGGGACAACAACAGCAACTATTTTAGCTCAAGCTATTGTTGATGAAGGAATCAAAAATCTTACGGCTGGAGCAAATCCAATGATTTTGAACAAAGGAATTAGAAAAGCTTCTGAACAAGCCCTAGCTTCAATTAAGGAACAAAGTCAAGAAATTAAAGATAAATTTGAAAGAATTATTCAAGTAGCAACTATTTCAGCTCAAAATGAGGAAATTGGAAGTAAAATTGCCGAAGCCTTAAAAAAGGTTGGTTCTAATGGAGTGGTTACTGTTGAAGAAGGAAAAGGTTTAGAGTTGGTGATTGATTACAAAGAAGGAATGGAATTTGATAAAGGCTATATTTCTCCTTACTTTGTGACTAATTCAGAAAGTATGGAATCAAGTATTGAAAATCCCTATATTCTTTTAACTGATAAAAAAATCTCTTCTATTCAAGAACTTTTACCATTTTTAGAAAAATTAGTTAAAGTTTCTAAAAATTTAGTTATTATTGCCGATGAAGTTGATGCGGAAGCATTGGCCATTTTAGTTGTTAATAAATTAAAAGGAACATTTAATGTTTTGGCAGTGGAAGCACCTGGATTTGGTGACAGTCGAAAAGAAATGTTGCAAGATATTGCCATTTTGACTGGCGGAACCGTTATCTCTCAGGATCTAGGTCGAAAAATGGAAGATATTGAAGTCGATGATTTAGGCCAAGCCGATAGAATTACGGCCAGTAAAGATAGCACAGTTATTGTTGGTGGTAAGGGAATTAAGAAGGAAATTGAGGGTCGAGTTAAACAGATTAAATCTGAAATCAAAAGAAGTACTTCTGATTTTGATCAAGAAAAGTTACAGGGAAGATTGGCCAAGCTTTCTGGAGGAGTAGCCGTTATTGAAGTCGGGGCAGCTACTGAAACTGAAATGAAAGAAAAACAAGAAAGAGTTAAAGATGCAGTTGCGGCTACCAAAGCAGCCATTGAGGAAGGAATTGTTCCTGGAGGAGGATTAACTTTGATTAATGCTATTGAAGCAATTGACCTTAAGGGATTAAATGGGGATGAACTTACTGGAGCTAAAATAATTAAAAAAGCCTTATCTTCGCCGATGAGACTTTTGGCTGAAAATGCCGGTGAAGATGGAGGAGTTATTATTGCTAATGTTTTAAAGCAACCTAAGGGTTTTGGTTTTGATGTTCTAACTGGAGAATACAAAGATATGATTAAATCAGGGATTATTGATCCGGTTAAAGTAACTAGAACAGCTTTACAGAATGCCGTTTCTGTAGCTACTATGATTTTAACGACAGAAGGTTTAGTGACTGATATACCTGAAAAAGAAAATCCACCTGCCGGTGGTGCTCCAGGAGGAATGCCTGGTGGAATGATGGGAATGTAATTGATATAAAAGAAGTAATTTAAGTCCGCTTAAAGGCGGATTTTTTTTAGGAATTAAAAAAGTTACTTAAGTAGCTCTTACTTTTAAAGTCAATTACTTAAGAATAGAAAGAGGGTTGAAAGTTCTACCGTTATCATAGACTTCTAAGTGAAGATGAGAACCAGTAGACCAGCCAGTAGAACCAACTGTACCTAAAACAGTGTTTTTATCGACTTCATCACCCTCATTAACGGTAATTTTAGCCAAATGAGCATATAAGGATTTGAACCCAGAACCATGGTCAACCATAACGTGGTTACCATAAGAGAATCTACCATAGAAGATAGCCTCAACTTCACCAGCCATCATAGGATAGACAGGGGCACCTAAAACCTCGTTTAAGTCGATACCACGGTGAAAGACAGAGTAATACTGGGTAATCTCAAAGGTATCTAAAGGAACCCTGACAGAATTCTCAGTCGTTAATTCCACAATTTCTGTATTCATAGCTATAATCTCTTGATCTGGGTTCTGCTTAAAGGCAGAAATAGGTGTAGAAACAAAGCCGGTGAATAATACCACGGCAGCTAAGTTTAATCCGAAGATCTTACGAATAGTTTTCTTTTCAAAAATACACGTAAAAATTTCTTTATTTGTTTATAATATTTCATACATGGAGCTAATTAACTCCATAAAAAAATCCTCCAAATAAAGGAGGACTATGCAATATACTACCAAACTTAAATCCAAAAGTCAAGTCTTAATAGGATAAAAGACCTTTTATTGACTATTAGGTTGGAATAGGTTAAATTAAACTTATTAATATTTCTTAATAAAAAATGTCTTTGGAAA